>Ga0209270_1003687_pt1 | contig 12797 bp, 14 predicted proteins | sample MTBAKSrepl1MetaG_FD_187456 | JGI IMG/M metagenome (GOLD analysis project Ga0209270, IMG submission 187456) | Enrichment culture microbial communities from Arthur Kill intertidal strait, New Jersey, USA, that are MTBE-degrading - MTBE-AKS1... | ecosystem: Environmental > Aquatic > Marine >...
GCCTCTTTATATTTTGCAAGAACCTCCCGCATGCTCGTTTCATATTCTTCATGAGAAGAGTCTTTCGAGATGAATATTTTCTCAAGGGGAAGCCCCAGGGAATCGGCCTGTTGCTCAAGTAATATCCTGCTGACACCATGCATACTGATTCTTTCATAGTCTCTCGTTAGCGTCGTTAGTAATGCGGAGATATCGTACCTCTGCATTACTCCTGTATTCTTGAGTAAACTCGGACTTTGCCCATCGCGATTTGCTGAATTCTGTCATAATCTTCCTCTTTTTCCCATGCAGGATTTCTCAGCTCACGTTTTCTGTATAAAAGAAGCGCGAGAGCACATTACATGTGCGAAACTTCATTTATGAGCCTCTTTCCTCATCAAGCATGCATAACCTCTCGCACCTTTTCCACCAAATCTGAAATCTTTTATTTCACCTATCTTAAAGAATTTTGAAAACGTATTTTTTATTTCATCTTTTGATATTCTATGAGGACCCCGATCGCTCTCTTCCTCCTTGTCACTCCAGCATCTGAGATAATAATTACCATTGCTTTTTATTAGACCGTTAATTTTCATTGCAACCTTTTCTCTATTGCGCGGGTCTATATGGTGGAAAAACCCCCTGTCATTAATAAAGTCGAAGCTCTCATTATGAAAATCCATATCCAAGAAATCGCCTGCTATAAAATTGATTTCTAATCCTGCCTTTTCAGCCCTTTCCCGTGCAATCTTAATCGCTTCATGCGATACATCAATTGCGGTTACTTTACATCCTTTTGAAGCAAGATAGAGTGCGTCAGTCCCGGCTCCACATCCTACGTCCAATACAGAATTTGGTTTTATCCTCTTGCTTTCTATTAAATCGATGAGTTCCTTGTCAGGCCTGTCAGAATGCCAGGGTATTTCAGCCAGACCACGTTTTGAATATATCTCCTCCCAGTCCCGACCTTCTCTTTTTAACCATTCAGGTTTTTCTTTCATTTATTTCCCTATAGAATTCCTTTGCACACGATTGTGGATAACATCTGCGGCACAGACAAAGCCACCACGACAAGAATCGGGATTTATGAGTTCTCCGTTTGTACTGCTGTTAGCCACAGTTGAAACGTTCCTATATGGTCTTCTATAGTTCCACTAAGATTGCACCCACTCTTTCAACTGCTTGATGGCGTGAGCGTCTAACTGTTGTTTCTCAATCCCTAATAACGATATATGCTGCTCAAGAATGTAAGTAAAACTTTTACTCAGAGCAAGTGCCTCGTTGGCAAGTGTGTCTAACCGCTTATAAAGTTTCTGTAGCTTTTCAGGTGAATACACATCTGCGTGATGTTCACCACGACTACGATGAACTAGCCAATTTCTTTCTTGAAGAAATGAATTTAAGCGAGCGTCTAAGTCTGGCTCAAGGTGCTTGTATTTTCTAAGTTCTTTCAGAAGATTTCCAAGTGTCTTCTTTCCTGTCTCTTCAAGAACGGCATGAGCTTCAACCTCAGCAACATCTAATTCAAGTTTGAAAATTAACGATAGGTAATGAATCAGGACATGTTCAAACAACTGCACTTGCCAGAGAGCAGAACCTATATGTGAATACAACTTCAAGATATCCTCTGAATTTAAGTTAATCATAAATAAACCTTCCCATTAATCTCTACACGCATTCAATTGCGGCTAACTTGTGTAGTGCGGTTGATGGATAGGGCCCAATATAGGCTTACGCTTGGAGCACTTGCCTGCTTGTTATATAAGCAATTTTGTCGTTCATTTGTTTTCACAATTCTTAATTATACTCCTCATTTTTCTTTTAAAATTATCCCGAATTTCAGCATCCCACTCGGATCCCTCCAAGTCTTGCTTGTACCTGTATAAACACCTTTCAAGTTCCTCCAAAAACTTGGTAGCATTGATCACTTGCTTCTTATAGTCAAATAAAGGTCCTCTTCTTAATATTTGATAGCCCCCGGTTGTTTCAGCTTGGTGCAATATCCCACATCTGATATTTTTGTAAAACTTTATTTTCTCGAATACCCTAAGTGATTTTGTTCTCTGAAAAAAACTCTTAAACGTTTTATCACCAGTTTCTTCTGTGCTTTCCCAACCATTGTAAAAAGATTCCAGAGCCTCTATTAAAAGACATCCACTTGCCATCATTGCAAATCCATTTTTGTAGAACTTGCGATATTGCTTTGTGGGATAGTTAAATGGCTTTATGTATCTGCCGTAAAATCTATGATATATCATTGTACTGATTTCAGACTTATTCTTATCTTTAAGAAATGTCTCATAGTCTTTTACGGTAATCTTGATTTCCTCGCCATCCTGCCAATATGATGCTAAAACTGTCGATCTACTCATACTATTTTTATTCACTTATTTAAAATTAAACGTGTTAATACAAAAACAACCACCTAATGCCTATAGTACAGATAAAGTCATGATAAACATCGGGATTTGTATATTTTTCGTTTATTCCGCTGTTAGTGGCAGCAATAAATATCTATGTTCGTACAGCATTATCTAATCTGCGATGCATTAGTGAAGCTAATGACATTATATCTAAAGCATCTTGTTCATTTATTTCCCATGTAATCTTAGGTACATGAGCAGTTGTATTCCTGAACATTCCAAAAAACCCTTTAAGTAAATTCCCAAATCCTGTATGTTCACTTTTATCTATTTCAGATATTAAAGAGTTTATTTTCAACAAGGGGTCTTTTAATGAGAATACAACATCAATTAAATGATGTCCATCATAATTTAAACTTGTTTTATTGCGAATTTTATCAGCGACACTTTTAGTAGCTTCAAAAACTGCATGAAAATAATTATCCACTAATAGTTCTGCGCGACAGAATTTTAAAATATCTTCATGCACGTTTCTTTCTTCTAATTTCTGTTTTAACCTGTTTGCTCTTTTTTCTGCCTCACTTATAGTTTGAACTGCTTCAATTTTTCTATATTTCCCGTTTTTGCTTAACTCAAGACCAATAAATGAAAGGATTTTATTTAATTCATTTCTTCTTATTTCATATGTTCCCTTATCAGATAAATATCTAACTGGCTGCATTGCTGTCTGTAAAAACTTTAAAATATTGTTAGAGTCCTGAAATCGATTTTGTGAACTTACAAATGCATTGTACAGTCTTTTCCATTTAGTCATTTGCGGGTCGGTATCAATAATTTTACAGTCGGTTAAGATTTTCCCAATCTCTGATCCAGTTAACCCAGTTGATGTATCCGCAATAACTTTACATAGGCTTTCTAAAATATGTGGTTGAATAATTGGTTGTTTTGCCATTATTTATTGTCCATAACGTTTTGCGCACAGACGAAGCCGTTAGGGTTGAGCTTTAGCCTTTTTTACCATTTTATGTGCAGTTTCGGCTGAAGATTGCACCTCTATCATTTTTATTTCGATCTTATTGAAAAGGTCTTGGGATTCTTTATGCAAGCGGTGTAAGGCCATTTCAGAATAATGAGGATCTATTTCAACACCTATGCTGTTTCTTTCAGATTTAATAGCTGCCAGCATGGTAGTGCCCATGCCGCAAAACGGATCAACGACGGTATCTCCATAAAAGGAAAACATCCTCACAAGCCGATATGCGAGTTCAAGCGGGAATGGCGCTGGATGTTCTTTGGTAGAAGCCCCGGGAATATTCCAAAATTGATTAAACCAATCATTATATTCTTCTTTTGATAGCCGGCTGAGCTCTCTCTGCTTTTCAGTCGGCTGACGATAACCTCCCGGTTTTCTCTGCATTAAAATAAATTCGATGTCGTTCTTGATAATGGCATTCGGTTCGTATGGCCTGCCTAAAAATTTCGTTCCGTTACTTACTTCATAGTTTGCATTAGCTATTTTATGCCAGATAATCGGGTTAAGGTTATCGAATCCAATTTTTCTACAGGACACTGCTATATCGGCATGGAGCGGCACGACAACATGACGGCCATGTCTGCGTCGGGACAGACAGACATCCCCGACAACGCAAATAAGGCGACCGCCCGGGGTAAGAATCCGATAACATTCTTTCCATACTTTTGACAGTTCAGAAATAAAATTTTCGTATTCTTCAATGTGTCCCATTTGCATGGGATGTTCCCTGTAGCGTTTCAGTGTCCAATACGGAGGCGAAGTAACAACGAGGTGAATACTTTCATTTTCAATAAAAGAAAGGTCCCGTGCGTCACCCTGTACCAAATGATGGCGGGTAATTTCCTTTTTCATTTTGAGACCTCAAGAGTTGATAAAAGTAGTCTTACCGCGTTTTCGACAGATTCGACAGATTCAGAAGCAAAAACAATACAATCTATATTGTCAGAACGTAAACGATTTTGAATATTGATATGCTCTTCAATGAAAGGGTAATAGACAACCGCTCCAAACTTGCATTCAGGATAGGCTGCCTTCAGTTTTGCAGCTTTGTTCACGATTTCATCACACCGTTTGTGTATGTCACGCCTTGCCTCTATCCGCTTAACGTCTACTCCTATATTTATATCTCCTGATTTAGGCGAAGCTGCGTCTAACTCAAATTCCTCTTCCTGAACATAAAATTTCCGCTTCTTAAATGGTACAATGCCAAACCCGTTTAGATTATCTATAATGAGTTTCTCCCAGCGTCCCTTCCCTTTTCTTATTTCTTTATCAATAAAGGCAACTTTATCAATCTGGCTGAGACACGGGATCTCCAAATATGGTGGAAGGAATGGCTTGATATAACCGGCAATTACTTTGGCTTGGTCTTCGTTGATTCGGGGGCTATAAGTATTGACATTTCTTATGGATAAATCCCTTTCAATAGCGCGGGCAGCAATATTACAGGCGGCTAAAAGTGGTTTTAAAATGAGGGGTTGACCAACTATAGCTTTGGCAAGATCATATGCTGTCATACCTAAAAAAACGACAACCTCGACCTCACGTTTTTCAATAAAACCGGAGAAGGCTTTTCGCAGAGCTGTCTCTATGCTTTTTAGTCTTCTGTCAGCATCTTCTTTTACCCATGCCATATAATCTGCATGGCTTCCGTATCCGTCAGGCAATGACTATCCCTCCGTCGTTAGTTTAGCATGTAAGTTGCAATTGCATATACCGTTTTCTGCGGAAACGAAGTTTCACGCTTTGGGCGTATGCTGTTAGCACTTTGTTGTCTACAGTTAAGCCATCGTCTCCCTTATCCGGCTTTTTGTGCTCTATTGTCTTCATCTAAGAAGTCGCAAGGTACCCCTATAGTCAGTTTTTTAAGCTCTCGTTCCCTTCGCCTTTCTGAACCAGAGAAGGTATCTATATGATTCTTTTCCAAAATTGCATTGAATACCTCTGTATTTAATTCTTCCACCTCTGTCAGCCACTTCCTAAGATTTCGGATGGGGTTATTTGTATGCTCTCCGTGAACAACCCGACTTCTTGCATCATAAATACTTTTGACCAAGCTAAACTTGTCTTCGCGTCTAATAGCATCAGAAGCTGCCAAATACCACGATAACCGCGATGCTAACTGAAATGTGATTTCATTTCTTGATGTCGTGAATAAGGTTTCTAAGAATGTAACCTGATTAACTATGCGTGTTGGGATATGAAAGGTTTGGAAGCCGATTGATATAAATTCGATGCCTCTTATTATTCTGTTCTTATCCTTCTCCTCTATAAATAATTCCACTAATCTATCGACTCCCTTCGATAGATTATTAATTCTTTTAAGGGCAAGCCCATCGTCAAGCTTGTAAGTATACCTCTTGCCAGTTCTATATGTTCTGACAAGAGTCTGACCACTGATTTCATTCTCATTATTGGTATCAAGCCAAAAGGGCATATCGATAGGTACCCCTGTTGCAAGTCTAACCAGCATACCCGCAAATATACAAACTTTCACCTGTTCAAGAACTGGCATGTCTTGTTTAATTTGAGAGGTTTTTGGATCAAATTGAAGACCAGCCTTTAAGTTATCAAGAGAGCTTTCGTAATTTGCAATTATTTCTTTCCGTTCTGCAAGCTTCACAATGTAATGATCCGGAAGTGTAATAATAGAAAAGCCTGCCCCAATTTTCAGGGTTTCACTTTGTGACAAAATGCCACCAATAAAGGGGATAATCATCGCAGATTCCTTATCGTCCCATTTTTTATATGCCACGCTTTCTTGTGTCTTACACAAAAATCTATTACCTGTTCACTGAGAGCATTGTAGAAATTTCCATAGTATGGATACCTTGTAACCATCGCATTATAATTGAGCTTTCCGAATATAATCTTATCGACAAATGAAATAGCCTCTAAGATTTCGGTAAAATCCTGTTCAACTATATTTGGTGTGGGATAAGGCTCGATGCTTACCCATGTCTTTATGCCCTTTTTATGTAATCGGTAGAGGCTGTCGATTCTTTCTTTATAAGACGCTGAAAAAGGTTCGTACTTCTTCCTGAAATTTTCCTTCAGGGAAATCAGGGTGATCCCGAATTCATTTTCTCTGCTTAATTCCGCCAATTCCAACGGCAAAACCCCCTTTGTCAATGCAGTACATCTTATCCTCGATTCATTTAACATACTGATTAACTGGAAGCTCATATCCGTTATCGCTTTATAGCCATACATAAAGGGATCCGTACTGAAACATAAATGTACGAATTTTATTTTATTTTTATACCTCGGGATTTCTTTTTTTAAAAGCTCAACAGCATTTGCGACTATCTTAGGTCTAACCCGCTCCTCATAACTCTTTATCTTGCCGAATCTTTTAGCCATCATCATTGCATAACAGGGGAATAGGCATCCGTGAGCACAGCCTTCTACGTAATTGATTGTATAGTCGCCGTATTCTACGGCTGTTTTGTAAAGCAAGGATTTCCTTTGTATACATTTCAAGGCTAATCTCCTCAGCTGACCCACCTTAATTATAACGATTGTATTCCTAATGATCTTTGTTTTTCAAATCCTATTTTCACCTTTACCCCACCAACCTCTCCTTGGAAAGGGGAGGAAGTTACAGTTCGGCTTCCCTTGGAAAGGGGAGGAAGTTACAGTTCGGCTTCCCTTACATAAGGGGAGAGATTAACTATGGAAATCCCTTCCTTAGCAAGGAACCTTCCTCCTTGTCCCCTCCTTGACAAGGAGGGGGGTGGGGAGGTTAACAATAATCCCACCTCCCAAAAGGAGGGGCGGGGGAGGTCTGAAACCTCCCCAGAAAGTGGAGGAAAGTGCCCCCCTACGCCTCAAGGTTCTCCAGTCTCCAGAGAAGTGAGGTTACATTAAAACTGAGCTCATATAATGCATTGCCGTCTGTTACTGAGAAATGATAAATGCTGCCCTGACCCTCCTTTGTTGTCCATGTATAGGTGATATCTTTTACCTCCCGGAGCTTCCCGGACCATCTAAACCTTATGGGCCGTATTTTATACGGTACTCCGAATGAAGCTACAACACTTATGATTTCTCCGATGTACATTAGTCTGCTTAATTCATAAATATCTATAATGCCTGTTTACCGGCAGATATAGTATTTGAGCGGTTTCTTTTGCCGATATTCAAATACACCCCCCTTCATCCCCCCTTACCAAGGGGGGATATGAGGGGGGTGAGGCAAAAGCCTGGAGTCCAGATTTATCAGGACAAGAATGAGTGAAAATACTATATCTGCCATAATCTATAATCCATCCGGGTTACAGTTTCCTGATCACTCCTATTACTTTTCCGATAATACTCACTGCTTCCGTGTTATAACTCACCGGCTGCAAGTTCCTGTTTTCCGGCTTCAGGATTATATTTTTGTTTCTTACAAAAACCCTTTTCACTGTCGCTTCATCCTCAATGAGGACAACAGCGATCTCTCCGTTTTCGATCGTCCTCTGCGGCTTCACGATCACGTAATCACCGTCAAATATCCCTGCCTCTATCATGCTATCCCCTGCCACTTTTAGAGAAAATGCGTCCTGATGCGGGAATAAGGATTTATCTACCATAATATGCGCATCAATGTCTTCCCTCGCCAGTATCGGTTCCCCTGCACGTATCTTTCCGGCAACAGGAATCATGGACGCGGTTAAGGACATCAAACCAGGAATCTCTATGCCTCTGGATTTTAAGGGATTCAATTTTATAAAGCCCTTTCTTTGAAGCGCAATGAGATGTCCCTTGGCAGCAGGCCAGGTAAATCCGAAGTAAGCCCCGATTTCCCGCATGGTCGGCGGGTATCCATGTTCCTTGACGTACGATTTAAGGAACTCGATCATTCTTTTCTGTTTCTTCGTAAGCTCTTTCATGAGTAACCCCTGTTGTTTATACCCCCTCCCCAACCCCTCCCGCCAGGGGAGGGGATTCAGTTAGAGCATCTCCCTTCCTTCCTGATGAAAAAGCCTGCTATTCATCCTCCCCTTGTCGAGGAGACCCTCGGAATCGAGTCGTACCAACTTCCCATAGACTCGCATCGCGATAGGAACACCCCATCTTCCCTCACCTTTGGCGGGGGAGGGATGGATGAGGGTAAATCAATTATATATACATTTGTATACTATTTTGAAGATTTTGTCAAGAGGGGAATTTCTAACCCATATAATTCATAAACTGCAACCCACGATCATGGTAGATAGTATTGGAGCGGATTCTTTTGCCGATATTCAAATACACCCCCCTTCATCCCCCCTTACCAAGGGGGGATATGAGGGGGGGTGAAGCAAAAGCCCTCACAGTCCCGATTCATCGGGAAGAGAATGAGCGATAATATTCTCTCCCATGGTAATCCATGAAAATTTATGAATGCAGGCCGAATAATATTTTTTAAGTGATCTCTGCCGATGCATTCGGATCAAAGGGATTGGTCCTTACAGCAAGAGAAAAGAGATACGGATAATTATCCTTGAGATGTTTCATATATGCCAACCATTCGTAGACAAGCAGTCTGTAAGTCCTTTTCATGTCGTTACTGAGATGGCCATGATCACCCCTGGATAAACGATACACTTCTTTTCTAAAATCTAATTCCTCCATAAGATGAAAGGCCGCCCAGAGGAGGTTTGTAAAAGATTCGTGTTCCAGCAAATTGGGGTTTTCCAAAAGACCCAGTAAGAACTCCCTTTTCCCTGTAAGAAATTTTTTCAGTTCCTCTAAATCACCTTTTTGGCTGTCAATTTTATAATCATACCCCCTGAGACGTTTACTCATAAGAGAAAATTCCTTATCTGACCAATTACTCGTGATGACAAGATCGTTTTTCATTTTTTCAGGATTCTGATCAAAATCAGAAAGAGTTTTTAAGAGACGCGTTCCTACCTCGCTGAAAAACGCTCCTATGACCATGTTCATCTTTTTCAGCCTGCTCCGTTTTTCTCTTGCACTCAGTACCCTGTGGATGATGAAGGTAACCAATAACACCTCTATGGGGACAAAAGCAATATCTCCTATCATATAAATAAAGATATGGTGGGCATCTCTGAAGATTGCGTAGTGTGTGAAATACAGGATTGCTGATAGGAAAATTAGGGATAAGCCTAAAAGAATCTGCCAGTTATAACGTTTCATTGAGCTATCAATTTCCAGAATTCAGCGATAAGATGACAGAAACCAACACAGTATTACATGTCATTGCAAGGAGCCCGTGAGCCTCCGGACGGGGCTTGCAATGACTCAGTGGAACATTTTTTCATGAACCTTTACAAACCCAACAAACTATAATCAACTTCCTTTTTAATAACCACAGGCTTCACATTCTTTTTCACGATATCTCTCGTATTACCAACTTTTAATTCTTCAAATAACAGTCCGAATTTGGCCTCAAGGTCCTTCATGATAGGCTCTTTTACACTTGAGGGCAGATCCCACCAGTTCTTCTTTAAAGGGCCGAACCCCTTTTTCCTTGTGCTATATATAAACTGCTCCTCGGTCTGCCCTTCTTTTTTCTCCTTCGCATATTCCTGCTTTATAAAACTGTACACCTCTTCTCTGAATTCTGAAGGGAGCGCTTGGCTGTCATAAATGATGTTCTGGAATCCGGTTGCAAGATGAACCTCGGATGTGCCTGTCTCAGGGAACATGTGGAATGCCTCCTCAGGGAGGGTAGATGCGCCATGCTGGACGCACCCGGAAAGACTATATTCTTTTCTTGCAAGCTCTGAAAGCCTTCTGAGCGTCTCAAAATCTATTTTAACCTTTGCAAGCGTCCCGTCCGGCAGCACAACACCGCCATGGCTCGTTCCGGTCTGGACACTGAGCTTACTTAATCCCTTCCCCGACTTGAAGGTCTCCTTGAAACCGTCGAGATAGGCCTTTAGTTCGTCCGGTGTACTGTTCTTTTTTCCTATCTCCCCTATTTCACCGCCGATGGATATCTCAATACCATCAGGTTGAATTTCCCGTATATATGCTGCAATCTCTGCTGTCTTCTCAAAGTTGGGCCTCTGTTGATCTTTTATTGTTTCTTTTTCCAGATCGACAAGCGTAGAAGAATCAATATCGATATTATAAAACTCAGCCTCTATCGCTTCCCTTGTCAGTCCCTTTATATAGTCGGTTTCAGCCCTTGGATCCCCCATATAATTCTTCCTCACAAGCTGGAAATGATCGCCCTGAATAAATACCGGCCCCTGATACCGTTCTTTCACTGCTGCTGCAAGGACTACCGCAGCATATTCAAGAGGCCTCTGTTTTGTATACCCTATCTCTGAACGGGCTATCTCAAATATCAAGGCACCGACGTTCATCTCAAGGGCTTTCCTGAATACAGCCTTAGCAGAATCGTATGCGAGTCCCCGTATATTTATCGCGGGGACAGTAAATCCGGGATACGATCTCCCCATTTCCTCGTACAGGGTCTGAATAGATGACGGGACCGCACCTGCTGCTTTTGCGATTTCCTTTATAAGCGTCAACAGCGCATTCTTTTTATCACCTTCAGAAAACACTGCCTGATAAACAAGATCATCCAGTACACTTCTTAAGCCATCTGAATCTTTAATCTCGATTCCCTTTTCACCCATGCCAATAAGATTTTTCAATTCCATAATATCTACCTCCCTATCTAAGTTTTGTCAGACCATAATTTATATCTTACAGCGGATAGACAGCTCTCTATAACAAACTCTCGATCTGGCGTATAACAATAAGTTTATCAATGTTCCCTGCTAAATTCTATATCTTTTTGATTCTCGTTATTATTTGTGTTAACCTTTACATTGCATTATGAGAGATTCACTTGTCCAGGATAATACTTGTTTGAATACTATATGGAATTATTGATTTCACCTGATACAATATGCGAGATTGCCACGTCGTCCCGAAAGCATTCGGGACCCCTCGCAATGACAAATAAGGCGTTAACACGTAATTTGTCGTTGCGAGTGTAGCGAAGCAATCTCTTATCTTAGGGCACATGATAGAAATAGACGGAAGTTATGGCGAGGCCGGGGGACAGATCCTCCGGACAGCCCTGAGTCTTTCGTGTCTCCTTCGAAAACCTTTCAGAATATGTAATATCAGAAAGGGCAGGAAGAAGCCGGGACTCATGCCACAGCATCTTACCTGCGTCAGAGCCGCACAACTACTCTCTCATGCAGAGGTGAAAGGTAATGACAAGGGCTCAACTGAACTTTTATTTTCACCCCGTGAAGTAAAAGGCGGGGATTTCTTTTTTGATATCGGCACTGCCGGATCCACCTCCCTGGTTCTCCAGACACTTATTCCTGCGCTTGTATTTACCCCCCCCCATCCCCCCCTTAAAAAGGGGGGGCTAAGGGGGGGTAAATGTAAAGAGGGTAATTTATTGGAAGGTAAATCAATAGTAACCCTTAAGGGGGGAACCCATGTCCCTTTCAGTCCCTCCTTTGATTACCTTGATGCTGTGTTTGCGTCATTTATGAAAAAGATCGGGATTGAGATACAGCTTAGGATAGACTCTTATGGATTTTATCCTAAAGGCGGAGGAATGGTCAGGGCTATGATATTTCCTGCTCAGGAACCAAAGCCCTTACGCATCACAGAGAGAGGCAGGATGGTAAGCCTGAGAGGTTATTCCGGTGTTGGAAATCTTCCCTTATCGATAGCTGAAAGACAGAGAACAGCTTTTCTCAATAAAATCCGCGCTCACATGCATAATCCGGCGTGTCCTGTAAACATAGAACTCATACAGGTACCAACACCGGGACAGGGAACTTTTTTATTCCTTCGGTCTGAAACAGAACATTCAATCGCCGGTTTCACTTCAATTGGTGAGCGTGGTAAAAGAGCCGAGATTGTCGGAGAAGAGGCTGCGAGCGATTTTTTAAGATACCATGATACAGAAGCAGCCCTTGACCCTCACATAGCTGACCAGATAGTTTTATACCTTTCTATCTGCGGTAAGGAATCTGTTTTCACTACTTCTTCCATAACTCAACATCTTTTAACAAATTTGTGGGTTATCGGGTTATTCCACGAATTCAATTACACTACTAAAGGGGAAATCGGAAAAGCCGGGGTGGTGAAAATACATTAAGGCGCTGATTCTTACTCTAACTCAGATTATTCTTAAACTGTAAATCACAATACTTGGAGAGAGTATTGGAGCGGATTCTTTTGCCGATATTCAAATACACCCCCCTCATATCCCCCCTTACCAAGGGGGGATATGAGGGGGGTGAGGCAAAAGCCCTCGGAGTCCCGACCAGTGGTCGGGAGGAGAATGAGCGATAATACTCTCTCCAAGTTTAACCCGTAACTCCGCCCGATTTACGTAATATGTATACCCAACTTTTCCAGTAGTTTTTGAGATTTACTGGTTATCTCGGCTGTATGCCATGAATCATTGATCTTCACTTTCTTGATTTCTGCCAAATGCA
>Ga0209270_1003690_pt1 | contig 12793 bp, 10 predicted proteins | sample MTBAKSrepl1MetaG_FD_187456 | JGI IMG/M metagenome (GOLD analysis project Ga0209270, IMG submission 187456) | Enrichment culture microbial communities from Arthur Kill intertidal strait, New Jersey, USA, that are MTBE-degrading - MTBE-AKS1... | ecosystem: Environmental > Aquatic > Marine >...
AGCGCGTGTAAGGTCCGGTTGACCGGCGTGGCGACGCCGTGCATCTCGCCCGCGCGCACCACCGCGCCGCAGATCGCGTCGATCTCGGTCGGGACGCCGCGCCGCACGTCGCCCAGCATCGAGGACACGTTGGCGGCGGTCCGCCGGGCGACCGTTTCGGCTGCGGCGGCGGGATCGTCGAACGGCAGCGCGATCCCCTGGGCGGCGGCCACCGCGGCGACCTCGCGCGCGGCGGCGGCCATCATCCGGCGCGCCCAGCCCGACTCGAGCAGCGCGCCGTTGCGCACGCCGAGCAGGGCCGTCAGCGGGTTGATCGCGGCGTTGATCGCCAGCTTGCCCCAGATCGCGCCCGAGGCGTCCTCGACCACGCGCACCTCCAGCCCGGCGCGCCGGAACAGGTCCGCGAGCGCCGCCACTGCCGGGTCGCCGGGGAAGCGCGCCGCCAGGGTGGTGGGGCCCGTCCCGCCGGCGATCACGAGTCCCGGCTGGCCTTCCGTCGTCGCGCCGAGCGTGGTCACGCCCACCGCCGCGCGCTCGTCGCCAGCGATCCCGGCCAGGATTTCGCGGTTGCCCGCGCCGTTTTGCAGCGAGATCGCCAGCCCGCCCGGTTTGAGGATGCGGGCCGCACCGCGCGCGGCGGCGGCGGTCTTGGGCGTCTTGGTGACGATCAGCGCGACATCGACCGGGGCGAGGGCGTCCAGGTCGCCGGTGGCGCGCACCGGGACGTGGCGCTCGGTGCCGTCCGGCTCGACCACGCGCAGCGGCCCAGTGGCCAGGGCGCGAAGCTGCTCCGGCCACGTGCCGACGAGCGTCACGTCAGCGTGAGGGCTCAGGCGCGTGCCCAGCAGGCAGCCCATCGCGCCGATCCCGAAAATGGCGAGGCGAATGACTAACCTCCGTCGTCGCTGTCACCGGCGACGATCGCGTCCCAGACGTCATCCGGCAGCGTGAATTCGTGTTCCGGGGCGGGGAAGGCCCGCGCCTGGACATCCGCGCGGAAGGCGTCGAACGCGGCGCGCATCGCCCCGGCGAGGTCCGCGTACTGCCTGGCGAACTTGGGCGTGAAGCGGTCGAACAGGCCCAGCAGGTCGTGCGTGACCAGCACCTGCCCGTCGCATGCCGCCCCGGCGCCGATCCCGATCGTGGGGATGCTCACCGAGCGCGTGATTAGGCCCGCCAGCCGCGCGGGGATGCCCTCCAGCACCAGGCTGAACGCCCCGGCGCGCTCCAGGGCGCGCGCGTCGTCGATCAGCTTGCGCGCGGCGGCGACCGACTTGCCCTGCACCTTGAAGCCGCCCATCTGGCTGACGCTCTGCGGCGTCAGGCCGATGTGCCCCTGGACCGCGATCCCGATCTCGACCAGGGCGCGCACGGTGGGCGCCATGTGCGCGCCGCCTTCCAGTTTGACGGCATCCGCGCCCCCCTCGACCAGCAGGCGGGCCGCGTTGCGTTTGGCGTCATCGATGCCCAACTGGTAGCTCATGAACGGCATATCGCCGATCACCAGCGCGCGCGCCGCGCCCCGCCGGACGGCGCGGCAGTGCAGCACCATCATATCCATCGTCACGGGGAGCGTGCTCTCCAGGCCATGCACGACCATGCCGACCGAATCGCCGACCAGGATCACGTCGATGCCGCTCTGCTCGAGCAGCAGGGCGGTGGGGTAGTCGTAGGCGGTCAGCATCGTGATCGGCTCGCCGCGCGTTTTCTTCGCCTGGATATCGTGGATCGTGATCTTGTCCATGTCACATTCTCGCCTTCCAGATGAACGAGGCATCCACCATCACGCGGATTTTAACAGATTTGCGGCCCGCCGGGGGGCGAATCGCAAAGAAAACGGCCCGCCTGTGCTGGCCGGGCCGCGCGCCTTCGCGAGCCGGGGACGGCTCAGCGCCGTTCGAGCCGCTTGGTGTACATATCGACGGTGACGGCCACCACCAGCACGATGCCCTGGATCATCTGCTGCTGGTACGACGCCACGCGCAGCAGGTTCATGCCGTTGCCCAGCACGCCGATCAGCAGGCCGCCGATGACCGCGCCGGGGACGTTGCCCACGCCGCCGAACAGGCTCACGCCGCCCAGAACCGACGAGGCGATAGCGTCCAGTTCCAGGCCGACGCCCATCTGCGGTTGGGCGGAATACAGCCGGGCGGCGAGCAGCATCCCGGCCAGCGCGGCGAGCATCCCGCTGATGCCGTAGGTCAGCAGTTGGACGCGGCTCACCGGCACGCCGGCCAGCCGGGACGTTTCCTGGTGGCCGCCCACGGCGTAAATGTGCAGCCCGAAGCGCGTCCGGGTGAGCAGCAGCAGCGCCAGCAGCACCACGGCCAGCGCCACGATCACCGGCAGGGGCACATCGCCCACGACGGGCACGCTCAGCCGGTCGCGGCCCCAGCGGGTGTAGGCTTCGCCCATGCCGGAGATCGGCTTGCCGTTGGTGTAGAGCAGCGTCAGCCCGCGCGCGACGCCCATCATCGACAGCGTGGCGACGAAGGGCGGCAGCTTGCCGAAGACGACCAGCGCGCCGTTGGTCAGGCCGATGCCGAAACCCATCGCCAGGGTGAGGATCACGGCGGCCTCGATGGGCAGCCCTTCGCGCACGATCAGGCCCGCCGACACGGCGCCGCCCAGCGCCGCGACCGACCCGACCGACAGGTCGATCCCGCCGACGAGCATGGTGAGCGTCATGCCGATGGTGACGATGATCACGTGCGCGTTTTGCTGGGCGATGTTGGTCAGGTTGCGCTCGGTGAGAAACTGCTCGGATTCGGATGAGAAATAAAGCCCCAGCGCGATGAGGAACAACAGCACGACGGTGCGCCGCAGCACGTTGCCGAGCGTCACCTGCCAGGAAAGCGTGGTCGACGGGGTCATGCCGGGTTCATCCCCCTGTTCAATGTGGTGCCGGTCGCCGCGTTCATCAGGTCGTTTTGCGTGGCGGTCCGGGCGTCGAACTCACCGGCTAGGCGGCCCTCGTGCATCACCAGGATGCGATCGCTCACGCCCAGCACTTCGGGCAGCTCGGACGAGATCATGATGATGCCCACGCCGCGCTCGGCGAGCTGGTGCATCAGCCGGTAGATCTCGGCCTTGGCCCCGACGTCGATGCCGCGCGTCGGCTCGTCGAGGATCAGCACCCTGGGATCGAGCGTCAGCCACTTGGCGATGACGACCTTCTGCTGGTTGCCGCCGCTCAGGTTGCGCACGCGCTGCGCCTGGGACGGCGTGCGGATGTCCAGCCGTTCGATCGACTCGCGGGTGATCGCCTCGACGCGCGGCCAGCGAATCAGCACCGGGCGCGTCAGCCGGCGCAGGATCGCCATGACCACGTTAGCCGCGACCGACATGCCCAGGAACAGGCCCTGCCGCTTGCGATCCTCCGGCACGAAGCCGATCCCGCTGCGGATGGCCTGCTGCGGGCGGCGAATGTGGACCGGCTCGCCCTCCAGCAGGATCTCGCCGCCGGTGGCCGGGTGCGCGCCGAAGATCGTCTCGGCCAGCTCGGTTCGCCCCGCGCCGACCAGCCCGGCCACGCCCAGGATCTCGCCCCGGCGGAGCGCGAAGCTGACGTCGCGCACGCGGTCGCCCCGGCTGAGGTTGCGCACTTCGAGCACGACGCCGTCCGTCGCCGCGCGGTCGCGGCGCTCGTACATCTGGCCCACCTCGCGCCCGACCATCATGCGGATGATGTCCTCGGTGGTGACCTCGGCGACCGGGTGCGTGCCGACCAGGATGCCGTCGCGCAGCACGGTCACGCGGTCGCAGATGGCCCGCACCTCTTCCAGCCGGTGCGAAATGAAGATGATCGACACGCCGCGCTCGCGCAGGCTCCGCATGCGGCTGAACAGCGTGTCCACTTCGCGATCGGTCAGCGAGGAGGTCGGCTCGTCCATCACGATCAGCCGCGCGTCGATCGAGAGTGCCTTGGCGACCTCGATCATCTGCTGCTGGGCGATGGAGAAAAAGCGAACCGGCGTGCGGACGCTCAGCTTGAGGTCGAGTTCGGCCAGGTCCGCCTGGGCCTGCTGGTAGAGCTTGCGCCAGTGGACGGTGCCCGGTATGGCGCCCTGCGGCTCGCGGCCCAGGTAGATGTTCTTGCCCGCGTCCAGGTACGGGATCAGCGCCAGTTCCTGGTGGATCATGCTGATGCCCAGCGCCTGGGCGTCGTGCGGCGAGTGGATCGCCACCGGCTGGCCCTGCCAGGTGATCGCCCCCTCGTCGGCGGAATAGACGCCGTTGAGGATCTTCATGAGCGTGCTTTTGCCCGCGCCGTTCTCGCCGACCAGCGCCAGGATTTCGCCGGGATAGACGGTCAGATCGATGTCCTTCAGCGCCTGAACGCCGGGGAACGACTTGCTGATGCCTTGCATCTGGAGGAGAGGTGTCTGGTCCATACGGCTCTTATACATGAAAAAGGCTGTGCAGGCGCCCACGCACCCGCACAGCCGCATTAGCTCAGGTTACTGCGTGACGAGCATGAGATCGACCGGGATGTACGCCTCGACACCCATGCCCGCCAGGAAGGCGGCGGTCGTCTCGACGCCCAACTGGCCCATCAGCGCGGGCTGCTGGGCGACGGTCGCGGCCAGCGTGCCGGCTTCCACCGCGGCCACCGCGTCATCGATCGCGTCGAAACCGACGAAGACGATGTCTTCGGCGCGGCCCGCCGCCGTGGCGGCCTCGATCGCGCCCAGGATCATCTCGTCGTTATGGGCGAAGACGCCGTCGATCTGGTCCTGCGCCTGCAGGATGTTCTCGAAGACGGTCAGGCCCTCGGCGCGGTTGAAGTTGGCCGTTTGGCGCGCCACGATCTCGACGCCGGGGCATTCCTCGCTCATGTAAGCGTTGAAACCCTCGCCGCGGTCGCGCGCCGCCGACGTCCCGGCGATGCCTTCCAGCTCGACGACCATGCCTTCGCCGCCCAGCGCACCGCACAGGAATTCAGCCGCCATGCGGCCACCGGCCACGTTGTCGGACGCGATGTGGCTCACCACGTCGCCGCCCGCCGCGCCGCGATCGATCGTGAAGACGGGGATCCCCGCGTCATTCGCAGCCAGGATCGACGGCACGATCGCGTCGGCATCGGTCGGGTTGACCATGATCGCATCGACGCCCTGCGCGATCAGGTCTTCCATGTTGGCCGCCTCGGTCGCGGGATCGTCCTGCGAGTCCAGCACGATCAGCTCGGCGGTGCCCAGGCCATCGGCAGCGGCTTGCGCGCCGTCGCGCAGCGTGACGAAGAACGGGTTGTTCAACGTCGAGAGCGACAGGCCGAGCGTCAGCTTCTGCACGATGCGCAGGTCAACCGGGATCGACGCGGCAACTTCTTCACCGTTCAGGTACGCCACGGACCGCTCGACGCCCAACTGGCCCATCAGCGCGGGCTGCTGGGCGACGGTCGCCGCCAGGCGGCCCTCGTTCACCGCGGCCACGGCATCGTTCACCGCGTCGAAACCGACGAAGACGATGTCCTCGGCGCGGCCCGCCGCCGTGGCGGCTTCGATGGCGCCCAGAACCATCTCGTCATTGTGCGCGAAGACGCCGTCGATCTGGTCCTGCGCCTGCAGGATGTTCTCGAAGACGGTCAGGCCCTCGGCGCGGTTGAAGTTCGCCGTCTGGCGGGCCACGACCTCGATATCGGGGCAGTTCTCGCTGGTGTAGGCGTTGAAGCCCTCGCCGCGGTCGCGCGCCGCCGACGATCCCGGAATGCCCTCCAGCTCGACGACCAGGCCTTCGCCGCCGATCGCGTTGCACAGGAACATGCCGGCCATGCGGCCACCGGCCACGTTATCGGACGCGATGTGGCTCACGACCTGGCCGCCCGCCGCGCCGCGATCGATCGTGAAGACGGGGATCCCCGCGTCGTTCGCGGCCAGGATCGACGGCACGATCGCGTCGGTGTCGGTCGGGTTGACCAGGATCGCATCGACGCCCTGCGCGATCAGGTCTTCCATGTTAGCCGCTTCGGTGGCGGGATCGTCCTGCGAATCCAGCACGATCAGCTCGACACCAAGCTCGTCGGCGGCGGCTTGCGCACCGTCGCGCAGCGTGACGAAGAACGGGTTGTTCAGCGTCGAGAGCGACAGGCCGAGCGTGTAGCCATCGTCCTGCGCGTGGAGCGCGCCCAGCGGGAAAGCGGCCAGCAGTACGATCAGGACAAACAACATGCTTTTACGGAACATTCTTGTCTTTCCTCCTGTAAGAACACAATCTCCGGCCAGGGAAGTGTAGAGATGAAACGCGGCTTTGGACTCGGTCACCTCCTTGATACATTATACAGGCTAATACAGGCTTATCGAATGGCGCGGTGCAGCAGCAGCGCCAGCGCGATCACCGCGCCCTTGGTGATGTCCTGGTAAAATGCCGACACGTCGAGCAGGTTCAGGCCGTTGTTGATGATCCCGATGATCAGCACGCCGATGAGGGTGCCCATGACGGTGCCTTCGCCGCCGTCGAAACTGGTGCCGCCCACGACGACCGCCGCGATCGCGTCGAATTCGTACATCTCGCCGGCGGTGGGTTGGGCGGAGTTGAGCCGCCCGACCAGAATGATCCCGGCCAGCGCCGAGAGCGTCCCGGCGGCCATGTACACGAACAGCTTGATCCGGTTCACCGGCAGGCCAGAGAGATACGCCGCCTCTTCGTTGTTGCCCAGGCCGAAGATGAACCGGCCAAACGGCACGTGATTGAGCAGGACCGCGCCGCCCAGGAAGACCAGCCCGGCCACGATGATCGGCATCGGGATGGGGCCGACCTCCGCCGTGCCCAGGTAGCGGAACCCCTGGCCCAGGCTGTCCAGTCCGGTAATCGGCTGGCCGTCGGTGTAGAACTTGGCCGCGCCGCGGGCGAAGGTCATCATGCCCAGCGTGGCGATGAACGGCGGGATGTTCACCCAACTGACCAGGAAGCCGTTCACCGCGCCGGCAGCCGCGCCGACCAGCAGGCAGATCCCGATCGCCTGCAGGACCGGCATCCCCTCGTTCTTGAGCATATCCGCGCCGATGACCGCCGACAGCGCCAGGACCGATCCCACCGACAGATCGATCCCGCGCGTCAAAATGACCATCATCATCCCGATCGAGATGATGCCGTTGATCGACGATTGGCGCAGCACGTTGAGCAGGTTGTCGCTGGTCAGGAACCGGTCCGACGCCACGCTGAGCGCGAGGCACAGCAGCAGCAGCGACATCAGCAATCCGTACTTCTGGAAAAACGGGCGCCAGTTGAACTGTCTGGGGAGAGTTTGCGTGCCGATCACGAGAGGTTCGCTCCTGTTGTCCGCAATATCCGGCGATAGACGGCGCTGGGGCCAGCCGGCGATGGCGTTCCACTGGTGTTATTGTACCCGAGATCGGCGCAGGCGGCTTGTTTTGCAGACTCATGCAATTCATGCTATCTCTGGGCGTTCTTCCCATTGGGTGCCGTTCCGTGTTGCGTCCGGAACTCAAGCCGGTAAGAGTGTATTTCGGTATCGGGATAGGGTCCGGTGTAAACAGGGCTTTTTTGCGGTATGATTTGGCCGACCTGTTGCTAAAGGAGTCTTCGACAAGGTATGAATAACACCTCGACGTTGAGACCGCCAACCTGGTGGTGGGCGGTGTTTCTCACGATCATTGTCCTGGCGGGTGCGCTGCGGTTTACCGGCTACCGCTTCAGCCTGCCGTACGTCGACCACCCTGACGAACCGAATTGGAATCTGTCAGGCCGCATGATCATCGATGCCGGATCGGCCAAGCCGCTAGGGTTTCACGGCTATCCGCCCGGAATCATTACGATCAACTACGTGCTGCTCCGTTTCTTCCACGATCCCGCAACGCCGCCCGCGACCATCATCCCCTGGGTCCGGTTGCTGTCCATCACGGTCAGCCTGGGAACCGTCGCCGTGGTGGGGCTGCTTGGGTATCACGTCGCGACTCCGCTCGCGGGGTTGCTGGCCGCCGGGCTATGGGCGATCATGCCCCAGGCGGTCGAGTTCAGCCGGTATGCCACCGCCGATCCCTACACCACGTTCTTTACCGTCCTGGCGGTGTTTCTCGCTTTCGCCGCTATGCGCCACGACCGGGATCGGTTGGCGTCGTGGGCTATTGCGGCGAACATGCTGGCGATTGTCTTCAAGTACCAGGCGGTGTTCATCGTGCCGTTGGTGTTAGCCCTGCCCTTGTGGCGGTTGAAAACTCCGGGCTGTGATAAGCGGCGCATCTTAGCCAGTTTCCGCGATAACGCGATCTATCTGGCGCTGTTCTTTTTCTGGCTGCTGGCTATCTACCCGGCGACTGAAGCCGATGACGTGCCGTACTGGGTCGCGCCGACCAACAGCATCGGTTTCCCCGATTGGGACACGCTGCACTATAACTTGCAGCTCACAGTGAATGCATTCTGGACCACCCCTGGCTGGGTTGCGGGGTGTGTGGGGCTGCTGCTGCTCGTTTGGATCCGCGATAGGGTGGATCTGGTTGGCCTGATAGTGGTCGTGTTGAGTGCGGCTGCGTGGTGGGTGGGCGTCAGCTTTTTCGGCATGCAGGCGGAGCGGCAGTTCGTCGCGCTGGGCGCCTTCCTAACCGTGATTCTGGCGGTTGGGCTGGCCGGCTGGGCAGGGGCGTTAGCCGCTGTGCTGGCCCACGTGGACCGCCTGCCGCCGCGCGTACGGCGCAGGCCGGTAAGCGACGCCCTCGTTGCCGGTATCGTGTTTGCGGCAAGCATCCCCCTGCTGGCCGATTCCATCGAGAACGCTTACCAGCACACGCTGCCGGATCGCCGTAACGACCTTGCCGCCTACATGGATACATCCCTCGCCCCCGGCCCGTACATCAGCAATGACGACAACCATAAAACCTTCAATCGTGATTGGGGGGAGTATGGCGGTGAGAATGAATTTCGTCATGCTGGCGCTATGAATATCATGGAGCGTTCGATTGCGGAATGGCGCCAACAGGGGATTGTGTATGTCATTATGCCCTGCAGCGACTATGAAGCCATGCAACAAACGGCCCAGGGACGGGAGCATTTGACGCAAATGCTACTGCTCAAGCTCTATCCGCCATCGAAGAAATTCCGCGGCCCTGACATGGCCGTTTTGCGCTTGAGCCCTATCGAGCACGAGGCCACCGGCACGCTCGGCCCAATCCATCTGGTTGGCTACGATATTGACCGGACTGCGGTAGCGCGTGGCGAAACCGTTACGTTTACTCTGTACTGGCAGGCAACCGGCACACCGGACGCTGAATATTCCGTCTACAACCATCTGATCCCGATCGACTCGCGCGAGATCATGGCGCAGGTCGATGGTCCGCCGCTGGTGACCGCACGGCGTCCCACTGGGTGGTGGGACGATCCCGCCGAGACGTTGGTGAGCCGGCCATTTACGCTGACTATCAGCGCCGATGTTCCACCGGGCGAATACCGTCTGATCACGGGCTTCTATCGTCCTGATAGCGGGGAGCGTCTCCGGAGTCCATTCGGCGACGACTTTGTCACCGTGACCACGATCCGCGTGAGGTGAAGGGAGCCACGCGTTAAGCCCGCCCCGCGCTTGGGCTATCGCCCCGCGCCTTCGTATAATCTCAGGGTCGAACCGTGTATGAGGAAGGATGCAAGCCGTGGAAGTCGTGACGTTAGGCGGAGGGTGTTTCTGGTGTTTGGAGACGGTCTATGACCGGCTGAAGGGCGTGGAGGACGTCGTGTCCGGCTATGCCGGGGGGCACGTCCCGTCGCCGTCGTACCAGCAGGTGTGCACCGGCGCGACCGGGCACGCGGAGGTCGTGCAGATCACGTTCGACCCGGCGGTGATCACGTTCCGCGATATTCTGGACGTGTTCTTCACCATCCACGATCCGACCACGCTCAACCGCCAGGGCGCGGACGTGGGCACGCAGTACCGCTCGGCGATCTTCTACCACACCGGCGAGCAGCGCGCCATCGCCGAGGGGGCCATTGCCGAGCTCGACGCGGCGGGTGTGTGGGACGCGCCGATCGTCACCGAGGTGACGCCGCTGGACGCGTTTTACCCGGCGGAGGACTATCACCAGGACTACTACGTGCGCAACCCCGAGCAGGGCTACTGCCGGATGGTGATCGCGCCCAAGGTCGCCAAGCTGCGCAAGCATTTTCTCGAACAGCTCAAAGACCCGGCCCAGGCTTGAGGATGCGCGAAAAGAGGGAGGTCGTACCATGTCCACCGAACTGATTCGATCCCGCCCCGCGACGCAGAAGGACTACGGGATCCCCGAAGACGAGGCCGGCATGCTGACCTGGGACTGGGTGACGGACCGGCTGGCGGCAGCTCGGAATTACTGGGTGAGCTCGACCCGCCCGGACGGGCGCCCGCACGCGATGCCGACGTGGGCCGTGTGGGTGGACGGGACGCTGTATTTCGGCGGGGGACGCGAGACGCGCCGGGCGCGCAACATCGCGGCCAACCCGGCGGTCGTCGTCCACCTGGAGAGCGGCGACGAGGTCGTGATCCTCGAAGGGGTGGTCGAGGAGGTCACCGACCCGGCGCTGCAAGAGCGGATCGACGACGCGTACGAGGTCAAGTACGGGATCCGACATGGACCGACGGTGTGGGGCGTGCGCGTCGAGAAGGTCTTCGCCTGGAGCGAATTCCCCACCACGATGACGCGCTGGCACGTCGCGTCGTGACTGGCTGAGCACCGTCGCCGGGACGCGGTCTAGCTCGCCGCGCGCCGCTCGCGTTCGGACGTGAGCGCGGCCTCGGGCGGGCCGAACGGGTCGAGCGGTTCCGCCTGGTGGCCGTTGCCGTTGGTCCGCCGGGGCAGGATGGCGCGCGCCGTGCGCCCGGCGTAGATCACGTCGATCGGCATCTCGTAGGCGGCGGACAGGACGGGCTCGGTCAGGACGTGCTCCGGCGGCCCGTCGGCCACAATGCGCCCGGACTTCATCACGACGACCTGGCTGGCGTACAGCAGGGCGCTGTTCGGGTTGTGCGACGAGATCACGAAGGCGACGTTTTGCTCGGCCAGCGCGCACACCGTCTCCAGCACGTGATGCTGGTTGGCCGGGTCCAGGTGGGCGGTCGGCTCGTCGAGCAGCAGCACGTCCGTCTGCTGGGCCAGCCCGCGCGCGATCAGGGTGAGCTGGCGCTCGCCGCCGCTCAGCTCGGTGTAGGACCGGTCGCGCAGCGCCGCCAGCCCGACCTGCTCGATGGCCGCGTCCACGATCTCGTAATCGCGGCGGCCCGGCGTGCCCAGGAAGCGCAGGTGCGGCGTCCGGCCCATCAGCACGACCTCGCGCACCGTATAGGCGAAGACCGGCGTGTGAATCTGCGGGACGAGACCCAGCCGCTGGGCGCGCTTGTTGGCCGGGAAGCGGCTGATGTCGACGCCGTTGATCGCCACCGACCCGCTGCCCGGCGGGCGAACGCCGCTCAGGATTTCGAGCAGGGTGGTCTTGCCACAGCCGTTATGCCCCAGCAGGTACACCGTCGATCTGGGCGGCACCGCGAGGCTCACGTCGTGCAGCACGGGCTGGCCGGGCGTGTAGGCGTAGGAGATCGTCTCTGCGCGTAAAAGCGGGTTCATCGCCATCCTGTCTTGTTCACTCTCAGAATAACCAGCAGCAAGGGCACCCCGACCACGCCGGTGAACACGCCGAGCGGCACTTCCGCCGGGAGCAGGGTGCGCGACATGGTATCGATCAACAGCAGGAACACCGCGCCGAGCGCCATTGTCGACGGGACCAGCCGCTGGTGATCCGGCCCGACCAGCGTCCGCGCGGCGTGCGGGATCACCAGCCCGACCCAGCCGATCACGCCGCCGACCGACACGGCCATCGCCGTCATCAGCGTGCTGCACACGATGATCATCAGCTTGAGGCGGGTCGGGTTCAGGCCCAGGGCCAGCGCCTCGTTGTCGCCCATCGACAGCACGTTGAGCCGCCAGCGCACGCCCCACAGGAAGATCATCCCCCCGAACGAGATCGCCGCCAGCATCGGGATGTCGCCGCGGGTGACGTCCGTCAGGCCGCCCATCAGCCAGTAGGTGATAGCGGGCAGCGTGTCCAGCGGGTCGGCCACGTATTTGAGCAGCGACGTCAGCGAGGCGAAGAACGACCCGACCAGGATGCCGACCAGCGTCAGCACCAGCAGCGGCGCGGTGTGATACAGGCGGCTGGTGAAATAGGACAGCATCACCGCCACCAGCCCGAAGACGAAGGCCAGCATCTGCACCTCGAACGACGAGCGGAGCAGCAGCAGCGCCAGCGCCGCGCCGAAGCCCGCGCCCGACGTGACGCCCAGGATGTTGGAATCGACCAGGGGATTGCGGAAAATCCCCTGGAAGGCGGTCCCCGTGACGGCCAGGTTGGCGCCGATCAACATCGCGGCGACGATGCGCGGTAGGCGAATGCGCGTCACGATGTTGTAGGCCAGGTCCGGCTGGGTGCTGGTGTTCTCGCCGACGGTCGCGTAATCGACCAGGGCGCGCACGACATCCTCGGTGGGGATCGCGTAGCGGCCCAGGCCGATGGTGTAGATCGCCAGCGGGACGGGCAGCAGCAAAATCAGCCAGAAAAGGGCCGACTGGCGGCGCTCGGCGGTTGCCCAGATGCCGGGCAGCCGGCGGTTCAGGGTACGGATCACTGGCAAAGTTCCTGGGCTTCGTCCTCGGACATCGCGTAATCGTAGAACAGGTTATAGAACGTGATCGCCTCGGACGCACAGTCGAGCGCGACCTGGTCCGGGTAGAGCGTTTCGGCCATCCAGATGATGCCGAGAATCGAGTCCGGGACCGGCGTGTCCCACGGGGCGGACATCTTGGGCAGCCCGTACACCCGGCCC
>Ga0209270_1003691_pt1 | contig 12786 bp, 8 predicted proteins | sample MTBAKSrepl1MetaG_FD_187456 | JGI IMG/M metagenome (GOLD analysis project Ga0209270, IMG submission 187456) | Enrichment culture microbial communities from Arthur Kill intertidal strait, New Jersey, USA, that are MTBE-degrading - MTBE-AKS1... | ecosystem: Environmental > Aquatic > Marine >...
ATTATACTGTACTCAACAAATAAAGCCAATAATTTTTAATAATGAAAAAAAATATCGGCTGATTGGCTGGATCCAGACACGAACTGGCAGTTTTTAAGAGGTAATAGTCGCTAACTTAACAGCTATGGGGCGAGCCCGGCTTCAATCGATGCATGGACGGATTGGAGCCACCCCCTCCACCTCCTCCGCCCCCGAGTAGACCTTAGTCCGGAACACTGATATCCTCGGGGCAGTGATCAACGTGGATCGCCCCGGGGTATCATGCAGATCTATACCCATCTTTCAGCCCTGCTCTCCTTGATTGTGTTGTTTGTGATCTGCAGGGCTAAATTTTACAAGAAGCACACAGTCTTCTTTGTATATTTCATTGTCGTTCTCATGGATGGTATCTTCTTCGCATATGCCGGGCCGTGGTATGGCTTTTCGTATCAGATGAGCTGGTACTATTCACTGTATTGGTTCTCCGACGCAATGGAGCATGTCCTGAAGATCATGGTCGCCGTCAGCTTTTATTGGGAATTGCTGAAGAGCTTTCCGAACATCCGCCGGATGATCGACGCCGTCTTCTATGGAATTCTGGCCCTGTTGTTCGGGTTGTTTATCAGCCAATACGAACCCGCCAGCTCCCTGCTCTACACCATCAGCATCTACTTCGGCCGGTGGGTATTCCTGCTGATGGCCGTGGTGTGCACGTTCATCCTAGCGGTCCGGCGCATCGCCGGCATCCGGCTGGATCCCGCTTACTTCTATCTCGTGTTGGGATTCCTGTTCTACAGCCTGACCCAGACGCTGAATTTCTTCTACCTGTCGGTGGCCTTTGAGAAGCTGTCCGGTTTCTGGGCGTGGTTCTATCAGGTGAATTATCTCGTCCCCCTGCTGCTGTGGCTGAGGGCTGGGCTGGTGCGAGAGAAAGCGCCGGCAGCCGAGGCGGCGCCGGCGATCGGGCTGCCGGGGGAGTTGCTGCGACGCATGCGGCGGCTGGACGCGGCATCCGGCGAGGTGTTCCACCGGCTGAACCCGTTCTGGACCGGGCGGGGGCCGCGTTGACAAGCCGCCGCCCCGGCGGGTATATCTAGATTAGAATCAGCTGGAGGAGAGCGTCATGTGGCAAGCGATTCTGGTGACGGGGGTGGTGGCGGGGCTGGCTTTCCTCGCGGCGACGGCGCTGCGGCGGCGGCCCGTCCCGCCCGAGTTCCGGGCCCTGCTCGCGGACGGGGCGGCCGATCCGCGCGCGGCGCTCGACGCGATCGTGCCCGCCGGCGACGTGCTGGCGGCTGTGCCCGCCCTGTTCCGCGACGATGACTACCGGTGGCTGCGCCATGAAGCGGGCCTGGCCGCGGAGGCCGAGCGCCTCAAGCGGCGCCGCATCCGGCTGGCCCGGCGCTACCTGCGGGAGCTGAGCGACCAGTTCGAGCGCCTGCTGGCGCTCAGCGAACACCTCGACCGGCAGGGGCGGCTGGGGCCGGAGGCGCGCATCCTGTCGGCGGAGACCGCCCTGCGGTTCCGCTGGCGCGTGTTCTGGGCCGGCGCGTTGCTGCCCCTGCAGCACGTCCGCCTGCACCTGGCCGAGATGGGCGAATTCGCCCTTCTGATGGGGGTCTTCACGGCGGAAGTCCGGCAACGTCTGGAACCGCAAGGCGTCGCCGCGGGGGCGTGACGGGGCGGGATATAAACCTAATATTCTATCACGGTTACCGGCTGCCGCAGCCGGCGGCCTGAATTTTTTCCGGAATCGGAACGCTCCGGCGCCGGCGGCATCCGGAATCCCGCCCCGGCAATGCCGGCCGGTCGGCGGTTCGCCGAAGGGCGGTGGCCGGCCCGGTGACGTCGGCCGGGTATGCGGGGCGGGCCGGCGTCCCGGGCGGGTGCTCCCTCCGACTGGAAGGAATTGTTGCGAAATACAATCCCTTAAAAATCAATTAATTGGGATTTGCCGCCGACGGCTGTTCCGATTTCGGAACATGAAGATTCGTGTGTAACGTCTTTATTGTCAGTGGGATCATTTTGGAAACGGGTGCGCCTGGCTAGAGGTGCAGGGCCGCCGGGGGCCGCCACAGGATCATGACATCTGTCATATTGTTTGTAATCAATAATTTATAACTATTTGGATTCTGGAGCGTTCCGGAATCGGAAAATCGTCCGAACTAGGTGAAGAATACCGAAAAGTGGTGTTATGAAGAGACTAACAGACTCCGATCCCAGTCTTTGACAGCCGAACCGTTGATGCACCCCGTGACGCATCCGTGTTGCGGGCTGGCTCCGGCACCACCGCGGGTAAGGGTGGTGGTGCCGGGTCGCCGGCCCCGGGAGGGAAGGCCGGGCCCGACGCAGCAAGCGGGCCCGAAATCCGTCAGCCGAACCATTGGGGAGGGTGCCGGCGACGGGCCGCGGCGACGCGGCCCGCCGCCTGTTTTCCGAGGAGCAGGTTATGTCCACGCAAACGCTCATCGACACCGAGAACATGCTGGTCTTCGTGTGCTGCACCGAAGGCTACAGTAAAAATGTGTCGTGCGTGAGGCAAATATCACCTGAGTTTTCATAAGGAATCGGAGTACGAACGCTATTTCTGGGAAAATCACATTCATGGGGAGGTTTACATGAGGTTTAAATTACTCGGTGCATCTATATTATCTTGCATCATCGCAATTTTAATCGGTTCGTTTTCATTCGGCACGGGAATCCAATCGAGCAAAGGGAATAACGACGCAATACAGTTGGTGCAACTCATTCGCTCGATTGAATCATATCGGTTCGATCCTCCACGCTTTCTATTTGATAATCCATCTTCGATATATGATGGTATCAATATCCATCATGTCAACACGACATCAGGCAACCTGTCCTTCCGAATGAGGGATTTGGTCACCCCAGGGCGAATTCCCATAGTCTTCGGCCGCATTTACATCAACAATAACTGTGGCTTGAGTCCTATCCTTGGTCCATGTTGGCGACACTCTTATGATGAGTACATCGTTATAGAAGACGATGTCTTAACTGTGGTCCCAGCATCAAGACAGGTACGTCGTTACAAAAAACTCAATGGAGTGTATGTATTAATCAACCATCAACCAACTAGTTTTCAGCCACCTACTCAGGTGTCAACAACCGAGTGGAGGATTGATTCAATCGATGGTTTTACCCAACGATACACGCTTCATGAGTCTTTTCTGCGATTGTCAAGGATTGAAGACCGGCACGGGAACTGGGTTGAACTCCATTACGACTGCAACCGCCTTATCAAGATCGAAAACAGTGATGCGTTCCACGTTTGTCTGAAATACGACAGTTATGGACGTGTCGTCGGGTTGAGCGACCAGTCTGGTCGAACCGTCAACTACATTTATGATTCAGCTGGTCGTTTAGTACAAACCGACGACTACAGCGGTTTGACATGGGAATATCGTTATGGCTCACTCGGATTGGAACAAATACTCGCTCCCTCGAAAAATGAGATCCTCTTCGCCAGATATGATCCATCCGGCAAGGTTCAGCAACTGATAACCGAAAGCGGGCGGATTTATCACTTTACATACCGTGAATTCGAGACAACGATCCGCGATGACCATGGTTACGAAACTTGCTTCCGCAGAGATTCTGATGGTGTGGTCAATTGGGTGCGAAATGCAAACGGAACAATCACGACCTTAGAATATGATCGGGAAAGACGGGTTATCTCTCACCGGCTCAACAATTCAGAAAGGACGTTCTTTAGATACGATTGTGAGGGGATGATCTCCGAGATCCGTTACAGTAACGGCAGGGTTGACTCTTACCAATACGACAATGGCCAAGTTCTTCGGTTTGATTCCACCACCGGGTTTTGGAAGCAATTTTATCGTGATAAATACGGTTCTGTCAACGAGATTCGCGATTCGACTGGCTTTCGCGCCCAAATTGGATACTCGGTGAAAGGAGATGTCGTTTTCTATTCGGACACGAGCGATCGACACTTTCTAATCGATTATTCATTGCAAGGTTGGCCTGTTCGTCTAATCGATTCTGCTGGGAATTGTGTTGAGATGATCCGCGATAGGAACGGAACCATCGAAAAGATCATCATGCCAGATGGAGTTAGATACCAGTTGAGCTACAACCATCGGAATTTTCTTGAAGGCGTGGTGGACGAAACGGGAACTGCGATCGACATCCGATACGCGGAGAATGGAGTAATCTGTCAAGGATTCAATTCAACAACAAATCAGATATCCATGGTAGAGATCGGTGAGAAAGACAATTTTCGGCAGGTTTTTAGGCTCGATGGCCACCCAGTAGCAACCACTTGGTATAACAGCATGGGGGAGATTGCTGGCGTTAACCTAGACGGCTCCAGCATACATCTGTCATATGATTCCTTGGGCCGCCTCATCGGCATAGATGAGATGAACCAGCAGGTTCGTGTCGATTACAACGAGTTGGACAAGGATATTCGCACACAACTTGGTTTTCCTTGTCATGCTCCAGTAGGTTTACATCAGGATTTATGCGATGACATCTTGGTTCATGGGTGGGAAATCTGCTTCAATCGGCTGGCCACCAATGCCTGGTTCGGAGTTGGCTTTGATCCGGATTTGTGCGCGTTGACGCTGACTCAACCGGAGCCCTCAGTATTAATGATGGTTCGAGTAATTGAGGAAGATGGCTGGATAGACCTTCTTTCCGAGAACGATAATAAACAGATCCAGAAGATTCTTTCGCTTGGAAACCTTCATCCTCGTGAAGTACTCGTCTGGCGGGCACAATTACCCCTGTTAGCATTTGATCTCTGTTATGAATACAAATGTGTCTATGGGCTTGATCCGGAACAATTGGAACCAGGGAATCCCTGTATTGAAGATTGGTCAAACATCATCTGTCCAATGATCCCGCCGGATCAGGAGCCAGGTGGTGGAGGACCTGGTCCGATCCATCCAGGATGCGTGGTTTTAATTACACCGTCGGGCCCGACCCGTTTGGTTCCGCTAAATGGCGCTTCGGTCACAGAAATTTTCCAGGCCGGTCCCACTGGCACAACTCCAGCCATCTATGAATGGTGCTGTAGAAGCCTTAGCACTAATACTGTCATTGAGCAGCAAAACGGACCCAGCGAATTGTTCATGGTGAATTTCTCCGGTCCGGGACGATACACAGTCACCTTGAAAAAAACTCCGGCAAACCTACCCGAAAACCGATTACCGTGCACGGCCTTCATCGAGGTCATCGTTTTTCGGGCCAAGTTAATTAGTGCTGATGTGACCACATCCAAACAAATCCAGATCCGTTTGGAACCGGCCAACCTGTCCGGGATCCTGAAGTTGGAGTTGGTGGACCCGGACTCCCACGTCATCCGGGAGATGGTTCGTTCCGGCAGCTCCGCAATTATAACCGAATCTTTCAGCATTCCTGCACTAGCCATTGGCGAGTATAAAACTGTTCGGGCGACATGGACAATCAACGGTTCCTCTGCGTTCTCCTCGTTGCCTTACCACATCGAAATACTTGGTGATTATTACCAAACCCGCTATAACACTCCCACAATCATGCAATGTGATCCTTATCCGTTTACTTGGATTGAGTTGACCCGCGGAGGGTGTACAACCCCTGTTTATGATTGTGACAATCCCCGGCAATTTACTGTCCCCGATCTTTTTTGGAGGGAAATAGCCGAAAACGGTTCGGGTTATATCAGTCCGGTGTATATTTCCACAGATGGTTCTTCGATAGACACTTATCTTTCCATTGAGTGGATGTGCCCGAATCCCACTCATCCAACATGGGCGAATCCGGCACGACGTTTCCGTCAGGTGCCACAACCATGCCCAGCTTGCCCAGGTAGTGTTGTGACAATTAACAAAACTGTGGCTGTTCAAGAATATCATCCGTTATTAAGCTGTGGAGATAATGTCTATGTTCATACTGTTGGAGTTGTAACAGTCACAGATTTCGGTGGTGGACTGGCCCACGGCAACAACCAATTGGACCACTATTCCGGTGTCAGTGGCTGCAACCATGAAGGGGGCAATCGAACGCCACAACCGGTCAAGACGATCAAGCTTTATTAGAATTAGGAGGGAAACATGAAATACGGAATCGTATTCGCTTGCGTTGTTGCCACACTGTTGGCTTCGTCTGAACGACCCATGCTAACGAGAGAAAGTGACCAACTCAAGATAGAGTTGCTGGGCATCGAGAAAACCAACGATTCCCGCAAGGCGGAGATCCGGTTCCGCGTGCATGACAAGAAGACTGGCTCGGACCACGTGTTCACTCTAGCCAACCGCACCATCTCAGTCGACGATATCCGGATCATGGATTCCGAGCGATTCTTGGTCATCGGGCAGTTGAGCTGGGGAGGCAATGCGTTAACGCTCATGAATCGCCGGGATGGGTCCATCATTGACACAATCCGGGCGTACCGGCCTGCGATCGCTCCCACCGGCAAGCTGATGGCCTATTTCTACCGCTACCCGCCTCACGGAGCCCCGCCGGCACGAACCCTGACGGTGATTGTCTATGATCTAAGTAGAAACCTGGTTACGAATAAAGAGACTTCCACATCCTCAGGAACTACTACACTGATCGACAAACACAACCATCCACCCGAGCGGGAATATATCATCTATCCAGATGAAAACCGGGAAACACGCCAATATTCCATCCCTTACTTTAACGATAACGACAAAAGAGGGATATTATCCTCTATCTACTGGAACGCTGCCGGCGATATCTTGTGCTTCATGGAGTACTACCGGGAGAAATCGGCCCTAGTCGTTGCGGACCTCCGCCAAGGCCTTGACCGGCCCCTAATCAGCCGTTTTGAGGTCGATCCGCAGGCCTATCTCAACCCTGGCCGCGATTTGAAAGTCCCCTGGCTCACCGCTAAGGAATTGGCCTTCGCTGATGGGGACGGACAGGTGATTATCACCACCTTCGGCGGCAATCTCCAGGACCGGATCGTTGTGTCGCTAATCGACGAGACGGAGTGAGCTGATGAACCGACCGGGGCCGAACAACCGGGGCATGTGTGGGTTGGTGCTGGCCGCAATCCTGAGCTGGAGCGTTGGAAACGCAGTTCCTTCCCAACCTGTCGATCCGGTCCGACCACCGCTCCAAATCGAGGCCCGGTTGGTGCCGGTTCCAGTCGCGGTGGTCAACAAGGATGGCGAACCAGTTGCCGGCCTGACAGCCGGTGATTTTCAGGTCTGGGACAACGACGCCCCGCGTTCCATCATCTACTTCCGGGCCGAGACACTGAAACCCGAGCTAGCTGCGGCGACCGTACCCCTCACCTTGGCCCGGACAGCCACGGCTGAATCGGCGCCGGCCTCACGTCGGATATTTCTAATCGTCCTTGGCCGGGGTGGAATCCACGACCCGTTCGACACCACCACCGCGCTGATTCAGTTCATCCGAAAACGCCTGCTGCCCCAGGACCGTCTGGCGATCATGGCCTACAACCGAGCAACCGATTTCACCACCGACCACGACCGCCTCATCGAAGTACTGGAACGCTACCGGGCGTACCGCCCCAACATCGAGCTGCAGTACTGGAAGCAAGCCCGGGGCAACAGCCTAGCCGCGCTCTATGGCGCCCGTCTGACGGAGAAGATCCAGTGTGATATAGACCGCATCTTCGGTCTGAACGGCCGACCACTAGCGACTACGGTCGGTTCGCCTGAGCTCACTACCGCAGGTTCAAGCCAGCGCCAACCAGGGGAGGGACTGGCCCCGCTCATCGATTTCAATGCTCTCCTCGCCGACCCGACCCTGGGGCCGACTGCCGGAGCCGGCAACGCCGGAGGCCATCTTATGCTTGCCGATCCGTTTGACCTGCAGCAATTCAGGGCGCTGACCGGTCTTCCGTTTGACGCCTTTCTCGAGGCGTCGCGACTGGCCGAGTTGGATGTACACAGTCTGTTCGCCGGCATCAGCTACCTGCGCTACCTGCCAGGTGCCAAGTACCTGATCTACTTTTCCGACCACGGTTTGTACTCCTACCGCGCCGAAGTCGAACGCCAGTTGGTCGCACTTGCCAACGACGCTCAGGTCTCCATCTACAGTTACCAGACGGGAGGGGTGGGCAGATACTCGTCGGTGGAGCAAGATCGACTATTTAGCACTCGAATGGATTCAGACAACATTCAAGCTTTGACCAATTTGCGACTTCTGGCGGAACTGACCGGCGGGCGAGCTTCGATCCACGACAACGTTGCGGTCGCCTTAGAGCAGATGGACGCCATCACCCGGACTGGCTACTGGCTCGGCTACGACCCAGGCCCAATCGCCTGGGATGGCCGTTACCATCGCATCCGGGTGGCGGTTGCTCGTCCCCACATGATCCCTTTACACCGAAAGGGCTACTACGCCACGCCGAACCGTGAATCTGTCGATGGCGAATCGTTCATCGCCTGGACCCGGATCGCGGTGGCCCAGGCGCGTGGCCGGGAAATCCAGGACGTGCGCTTTACCCTGGCGCCCGACCACACCCGGCCGGACGACAGTACCACGCGCTGGGTACGCTTGAAGATCGATCCCCGGACGCTTGGCTTGGTACGGATTCAAAACCAGATGACCGGCCGGGTGTATTTAGCTGTCTTTTACGGCCCGTCCGATAACCCAACTGCCCCCCACACTTGGAACCGAATAGACATTCGACTGGACGAGGCGGATGTTCAGCGGGCTTTGGCCGAGGGTGTTGGGATTTCGGTCCGGATTTCCCGGACTGCTCGGTCGGTAATCCAAGCCGCAGTCTACGCAGTTGGAAACGACCTCGTTGGCCTCAATACACTAGCCAATTGAACCGGACCGTTCTTCGAAACCCGGGTCTAGCAGTTCTCCTAATCTGTCGGCCAGATGCCAACGTGATATAGGTGCAGTGTGAGGGGCCGGCCAACCACGACGACTTTCGGCTCCAGTGCGACGAGCTCCTGCGCCTGTGCCGGCGGAACGGCCTGGGCAAGGTGCTGCTGGACGTGCGCCGGCAGCGGACCCGTCTGAGCACCATCCAGTGGTACGACCTCGGGGTGAGCCTGTCGGTGCTGGGGCGGGGCATCCGGTTCGCCGTGGTCTGCGCCCCCGAGGAACGGGACATCAACTTCTTCGCCACCGTCGCCCTGAACCGCGGCGCCGTCATCCACACCTTCGACCGGACGGAGTGCGCCCTGGCCTGGCTCAACAACGGGGGCAACGGCAAGCGTCCCGGCGAGCGGTGGTGGGAGCGCGTCGCGGCGCACCCGGCCGACGACCACGGTCTGCGCGGCCGGAGCAGCGGCAAGCGGTAACTGGCCTTTGAAGGGGTTCTGCGGATCATGTGTCACCGAAGTCAGCGATGGACTGGTGGGATAGCTCCATGGTCGGTAAACAACCAATTTTGATTTGGTAGGAAATTGTTTTGTTATTGAAAAACGATGGTGAATATCTAAAAACACTTTGGGGGTGAAATCATGAAAAAGTTCTTTTTTGTATTCCTTTTATTGTTTTTACGTTGATTGCTTCTGCCACTGAATCGGATTTTGACTTGCCCGATTATAAGAACTCAACATATAAGAACATCTCGATTTTTAAGTCGTGCAAATCAGTTTCTTCGGATCACCCTCTCCGATTCTGGACTGGAATTGAAACTTCTCTCTTCCGACTGGAATTCACAGATGAGTACCTCAGGCAGATTGGTTACGAGACTTTTTTCTCCACTTTTGATCCCGATTTTTCTCCAGACAGCGGTATTCCCTTGTTCAGCGAGGAGTGGTTGCCGCAAAATCTGGACACAGAAGTGTTCAACGGTGATGGTTGGTACGTATGTTCCATGAACCTTGGTCACATCTATCGTCCGACCAACCGAATTTTTTTACCTTATTGGGAATGGGATGGAGCTGCATTGAAATACATCAAGAAATATCTCCCAAAGGATTGCTGGATTGACCAGTGGTTTATGTGGTGGGACACATATTTAGAGGATGGAGATCAGACCGGCTTCTATTACCAACCTAACGCCTTCAAATTAGACCAGAGCTATGGTGGCAAAGGATGCTGGGATCACATGATCCTATCCTCTGACTATCAATACATGGGAATATATCAGTTCTATAGAATATATTCGCATACAAATCCTGGTAACCATTCAAGTTACGAGGCTGCATACCCCGTCTATCATCGAGATTGGCCAGCCTGGTTTATCATTCCTCCGTCTTCAGGAATAGATACATTAAGGTATGATATTCACGACTAGCCGGGTGGGCTGACGGTTCCGCGAGGGTATCTAAAAACAGGTCGCCGGCATTTCGATTGGTCGGGAATAGATATGGTTCTCATTCGAAAAAAATCAACCATACGGTGCGCGATAGCGACAATCCTCCTGTGCCTGGCTGTCATTCCAATCCGGGGCGAGAAGGTTCAATGGGGGATGCCGGATGTCGAAATACCAACGCCGGCTCGATCGGTCGCCCGGTTGGGAGACGTGTACTATTTCGCCTACGGCGACAGCATCCAGGTCGCACGCATTGACGGGGAAGGGCACCGAACGGTGTTGCGGACAATCCCCTGCTTTCCCCTGCTGCCCCGTTTGTTTGTAAGTGGGACGTATCTCTTGGCGCCTTCCTCTGGGGAGATCCGGGTGTTCAGCCTGGCAGATCCCACCAATCCTGTCCTGGTCAATCAGGCTCCCGCAGGAACCTCCCGCCGAATGTGTCTGGATGGAGACCGACTCTACATCGAGGGGCCGGACGGGATCGGGATCTATTCCCTGCTGGGTTTGCCGAATGTCATCCGGGTGGGTACCATCGCCGCTGCACCGGACGAGCCACCCTTGGACTGCACGACCTTTACCGTCGCCGGCGGGATTTTTTTCGGGGTGAATGCGTTCACCTGGCTGTACATTCTGGATGTGCGGGACCCGTTCTGCCCCCGCCTGCTCAGCCTGACTGAATCAGCCGCTAATGAGAACTGGCAGGGAGAGCTGGGTTATGCATCCGGTTGTCTTTTCTTCTCTTCGGTTTCTCTGGAACAGGATATCCTTCGTTTTTCAGTGAAAATAGAGAGGGTAGGAACCGATTGGAATCTTGAAGAAGTGTCGGTTTTCTCAACAGACCGGCTCGTCGATCGGTTCGTGGCTGCCGGAGAGTGGATGCTGGGTTTCCAGGAGATCGGCCAGAAGGTTCACATCTTCGAACTGACCACTCCCGGCGGACCAGCATGGACGGCATCCTGGCCGATGTCTCCGGAAGGTTTTTCAGACGATATTCAACAATACGGAGTCTGGCTTGATCCCTTGATATTTATTTTCTTTGACCAGACCCATTTTCAGGTGATCGATGCAGAATCACTTCCTGAATGGCGAACTTTGTCCAGTGAGGATGGTCAGCAGGCCCAGTATGCCAGCCGCCTGTACTCTGATGGGCAAGTGGTGGCGGCGGTCGGGTATTTAGAAGGTCCTTTCAATAACACTTGGCTCTTCCGATTGACATTCGATGGAGCTCTCGAACCGGTCGCCACAATGCCGGATTTCATTGTATTCGGCCTCAAAGATGGTGTCCTCTATGCTGGGGACACAACCACCAGCGATACATATCCAGGCGGTGTGCCGCTCCATCTCTTCGACGTGAGTGATCCCGATCACCCGACTTCCATCGGCCTTATACCTGGAGTGCATGCTATGCGGGGGCGCATCCAAGGAGACTATGCCATTCTGCAGGATCACGAGGCCGGAGTGATCTTACTGGACGTTCGGGACGCACGTCAACCGATGGAACTGTTCCGTTGGAAGCCGGACGGCTCTTTTCGTTTCTGGGACGGGTGGGTGGACGGCACGCATCTCTACGTGACCGATATTGACTTCCATCAGTATGGTCAGTGCGTGTGGGTGATCGACTTCACCGACCCGGCTCATTTTCGAGTGGTGCAGCAAATTGACAACCGCTTCGGAATAGACTTTTACATCCCCCTCCACTGCCTGGTATATCGTTCCCAGTATCTCCTGGTCAACGAGAGATATTGCGTGGACATTATCGACATCACGGAACTGGACCAGCCGCGTCTCATCTACCAGCTGTTCTCTTCCTACGTCAATAGCCCGTACGGAGTGGAGCAGATTGTGCTCTACGACCACTACTTATTCGGCGCTTGGCGCGGTGGCGGGATCTGGATCCACGACCTGGAAACGCCCTGGACGGAGCTGAATCCGGAATTTCCGCCCTCGGCGGTGGGGCATTTCCCGACCTACTACTGCGGGGTGGACCTTTGGGTGGGGGAGGGTCTGGCGGTTGCGGTGACGCAGCCCCATGTCGTCTCGGTAACCTTTGAGATCATCCAGGACGGTGATGTCGACGAAAACGGGATCGTGGACGAGGCAGACCTTTTGAAGCTGAAGCTCTGGTTGAGTGGAATGACGGTCTCAACGCCTGATCCGGCGGTGGCTGACTTGAATCGGGATGGGCGGATCGATGCCCAGGATGCCCTGCGGCTGGCGTTGTCCATTTCGTGAATCGAAAGCGACATAGTCTTTCCCGCGGCCGGGACGCCGGCGACGGGCGGCCCCGGGCTTGCCATGGGCGGGCGACTCCAGTAGAATGGGGCGCCACCATCACCGCAGAACCGGAGGAGCCATGTGCCGCAGCACGCTCGTCGCCCTTCTCGTCGCCGGCCTGATCCTGGCCGTCCCGGCCCAGGCGCTCGCGCCGTCGGCGGCCGCCGGCAAATGCCTGACCTGCCACAAGGAGAAAACACCCGGCCTGTACCAGCAGTGGTACGGCTCCGCCCACGCCCTCCACAAGGTCACCTGCCTGGACTGCCACCGGGCCGAGTCGGGCGACGCCGACG
>Ga0209270_1003700_pt1 | contig 12752 bp, 10 predicted proteins | sample MTBAKSrepl1MetaG_FD_187456 | JGI IMG/M metagenome (GOLD analysis project Ga0209270, IMG submission 187456) | Enrichment culture microbial communities from Arthur Kill intertidal strait, New Jersey, USA, that are MTBE-degrading - MTBE-AKS1... | ecosystem: Environmental > Aquatic > Marine >...
GTTCCCTTCAACCCGCTTACCGACATCCACTGGGAGGAAATAGAGTTGCAGGTGGAAGGCGTTTGTATCTGTCCGCGACCGCCACCCGTTTTTTTCGAGCCCGGATTGATTGTCAGCTACTGGGAACCCTTTCTCCTGGAGGATACTGTTTCCGTACCCTTCTATTCACCGATGGCGGGAACCTCGGTCGGTTCCTCCCTGATCGACGAACTGGGCGGCAAGAACAAAAGTTCGGATTCTGCGGAAATTGCCAATGAATCGACCTTTGCCCAGGCGCACGGATACCTGATTCCGCTCATGATCGGGCTTTGTGGTCGTTATGATTACGGAGTATGGATGACCGAGTATGATGCCCTGTGGCAGAACGACGAGCTGTCGATCATTATCCATCCCGAGGCGGCCCTGTATGCCAACAAGTCCATGCAGATGGCATGTATGGCCGACGCCGCGGCGGTCAATATCGGCTGGCCCCTTGATTTCATGCCCTGGTGTGTCGGCAGCGGCGGCTCCGCCTACCCCATGACCGGTCATGTCGACAACGACAATATCGTGCAGGCCAACTCAACTGCAGCTGCCCGGCTGATATACAAGCTGAACAGATTGTATCGGATCTGTGATCCGGCCCTCAATCCCTGCGGATGTCTCTTCACCCCCGTATGGATCAAAAGCCACTACAAGATGCACACCGCCCGGCCGGACAACCGTTCGCCTGCCTGGCCCATCGGCAAGAGTTCGAAATTCTATGATATTGGTCTGAATCCGCCCTACATGGGTGCGCTCGGATCAAATGACGAATTCCTGTGGGTGGTGTACCGGAAACAATTCTGCTGCACCTGCTGCCAATGAAATATTTTGTGTCATTCATCTTCCTGCTTCTTGTCACCTGGCCATGGACCAATACAGTCGGTGCAGAGGTTACTCAGCTAAACGTCGTCTCCACCATTATGGATAAGGCGAAAGAGGACAGTAAGAAAATGACATTGCCGGAAAACGCGTATGGAGAGGAAGGTTTGAGTGCGGCGAAAAAGGCAGCAGAAACCTTCCATTCTCCCAGCTTTCAGGAACAGATTCAATGCGAACAACAACGGCTGGAGGCGGAAGTCTTTGGCGACTTCATAACCTCCTGGAAGAAAAAGGACACCGACGAGGAGCAATCGGGACAAACCGGAAGCCTTGGGGAAACAGAAAGAATCTACCTCTTTTTCTCAAGTTCGGTGCCGGATGAAACCGTCCGTGCATACCTGTCCGCCATTGCCGATGCCGGCGATCCCGATGTTATCCCGGTGATGCGAGGATTTGTGGGAGGTCTGGCTGATATGGCGGCCAATACGGAATACTTCAGCCGCATATTGAAAAAAGACCTTGATTGTCAGGATACTGAGGTTCCATGCCAACGCTACCAGACAGCAATCAAGCTGAATCCCTTCCTGTTCGCTCAATATGGCATCACCCTGGTTCCCGCCGTCGTTTTTGCAAACGAGGAGAATGGTTTCCTGATCCAGGGAGATGCCGGGCTTGACTATCTTCTGGAGCGGATCAACCGGGAAGCAAACAGTCCGAGCCTGGCCAAGCTTATACGCAAACTACAGGGTGGAAATGAGCAAACAGAATAGCCCCGGGCAGAAAAGAGGACCAGGATACCTGGAAGTGATTGCCATATCCCTGATAGCGGCTGCCCTTGCCGTTGCTGGTTATGACAGGTTGTATGCGCAAAAAATCAAGATCCTGGACTTGAAAGGATATCTCAGAACGCAGAAAGCACTGCTCGTTGCTGGAGAAATCACCGAAGACCAGTGGAAGGAAAATCTGGACAGGGTGGAACAGGTCCTGAACAGAGAGGCCGTCAAGCCAAACCATGTCATCTTACTGAAAGAGGTTGTACTGAAGAATGGAGACGAAATCCCCGTCGAATAAAGGAAACAAGAAAATGTTCCGAAAGCTCAGCAGCCGGGAGAAAACAATTGCCCTGGTTATCCTGGCCGCCCTGCTGGTCGGGGCATGGCTGCCGGCCCGGATCATTGTCTCCACCAGCCAATCGCTGGAACACCGGGTGTTCTTCCTTGTTCCGGTGAACACGAAAAAAATTCGGACCGGAGATTACCTGGTGTTCACACACAAGGATACGCGCTTTGTCAACAAAGGGCTGAACAAGGAAAATGACCGGCTCATCAAAAAAATCGGATGCTGTCCGGGTCAGACTCTGACACGTGATAGTAACCTGTTCTCCTGCAATAAAAAAGAGCTCGGCAAAGCCCTGGACAAGGACCGCCAGGGACGCGCCTTGCCGCAATTCGAGTTTAGCGGTCCGGTGCCGGAAGACAATTTCTTCATGATCGGATCCAACCCACGAAGTTTTGATTCCAGGTACTTTGGTTTTATCCATGCTGATGACATCCTCTATAAAGCGCTGCCGCTCTGGTAAATATCAGGTTCTTGTCTGGCTGTGCCTGGTCCTTTGCCTGCAGGTTTTTATAACCAGTGCAAAGGCTGACGGTCTCACTGATCCAGGCGATACCGGAAACCGCTTCTACCAGAATGCCATGGAGGGCTGGTTCTGGTACGAAGATCCTCCCCAAGTAATCGAAGAACAGCAAGTCAAACCGGATAAATCTCAGCCACCTCGTACCATCCCGAACCTGGACAACTATTCCATCGATGAACTGTGGAACATGTATCCGGATGATTTTCAGAGTTTATTAAACAGCGTACAGAAAAAAGCTGTCCAGTATCCCACTGAGAACAATATCCTGCAATACCTGGCTATCCAGGATGTCGCCCGGCGCAAGGCCCTGGCCTATACCCATGCCAGCATGTATGTCACGCAGAAATACTCGAATCTTTTTTCCGTTAACCAGGTATATCCGACAGCCGAACCGGGGATCACTGCCAGAGTCACTATGCAGCAGAATGAAATCGAGCAGACTATCAGCCGGTCCATGGATAATCATGCCCTGCTCTTTTTTACCGGCCCCGGATGCGGGTTTTGCGAAAAGCAGGCGCAGATCCTTGCTTATTTCAAAGAAAAATACGGTTGGCAGATCAAGACCGTGGATATCAGCCAAAACACAAGTGCCGTTACCAGGTTCAACATCACTATCACCCCCACCTTGCTGCTCATCGAGAAAGGACAGGAAGAGTACATGACCGTGACCACCGGCGTGATAGCCTTGACCGAGCTGGAAAGAAAACTCTACCGGGCCATCCGGTACCTGCAGGGTGCTACAAGAAATGACAACTTCCTGATGTATGAATTCCAGAAAGGCAGTGCTCTCGACCCGACATCCATCCTCAACCAAGGAAAACAGCCGTGGACAATAGCAAAATAACTTTCCATTCCTCACTTGCTGCAGCCATTCTCTTTTTATTCCTCCCGGCTCTTGCCTCGGCCGCATGGGTGGATGACTGGCTGGATCAGCGCACGACAACCTCTCCCAACTATTTTTCCGGCCAGCAACGGGGGTATTACTCAGGAGGAGGATTCAATTCCCGGTGGCCCAACAGGACCGATTACCCGCTGACAGTCGAGATGCCCCGCATAAAAAGCGGCTGCGGCGGCATCGATGTATTCATGGGCGGGTTCAGCTTCATGAATTCCGACTACCTGGTTGACAAGCTCCAGGGGATCATGTCCGGGGCTGCGGCAGTGGCTTTTGATCTTGCCCTGAAAACGCTCTGTGAACAATGCGCCAATACCATCAAAAACTTTGAAGCGCTGTCCGACAAACTCAACTCCATGCAGCTGGATGAATGTGCGGCGGCCAAAGAACTGGTGGGCGTAGTCATGGACGAAAATGGCTTCCATTCCACCGAGGTTATGCGGGAGAAGCTCGGTACGTCTATTAAGGAAAACAAGCTGAGCCAGGGTGTTGCAGAGATGTGGGACATCATCACCAAGGAGGACCAAGCCAACAACAACGTCCCGCGATCAGGGGATGTGGCCAGAGTCACCAGCGGCTGCAACGCCGAGATAAGAAGCACCTTTCTTACCCAAGGTTCATTGCTGGAAAATGTGGGCGGCAGGATGGGGATACCGAGAGATCACATCGATCTTATACGAGGCCTGGTCGGTGACGTGAAACTTGAAGGCCCGGCCAATGCCTACAAGGTCTCCTATGAAACACCCTGTCCGGAAAACAATCCCGATGACATCAAGTCCTTTGCCAACGGCGATGTGTACGCCAAAAATACCAGCGGATTCTGTAGTCGGATAACCGATGCCAATCGCGACCTGGTGCAATATGTCACCGATACATTGAATAGCATTGCCGGCAAGATTGAAAGCAAAGCAGCTCTCAGCCCGGCCGAGAGAACTTTCCTGGAAACCAACCCCCTTTCTGCCCTGCCCATTCTGAAAACGAGTGTATCAACGGACATGAAGGGCGCCGTTATCTCCGGTCTTGCCGATATCACTGCCAAGGCCTACAGCCTGCAGATGCTGTCCGATCTGTACGTCCGGGCAGAGATAGTTGCCAGGAAGGCCAAGGAAATGCTTGAGAAGAAGTCCGGGGCGGCAACCGGCCAACCATCGGAAAACTGCGCTGCTGTGGTATTTGCCCAGAAAGCGGACCAGGATATTACCCACATGATCAGAAGGATCAGGCAACTCCAGGAATCTGCCCGAGCGAGTTATGTGGCTTCGGCCCGGGAGATGTCCACCATCATGGAGTACCTTGAGCATATGCAGAAGGTTGAAATGCAGATGACCGCGGAGATCACCCGGCGCTACGGCAAAGACATAGCGGCAAGGATGGGAATGTAATGATGATAGAGTTTTGTATCTTTTTACCGATCATTTTTTACCTATCTTGAAATTCTTCAACCTGGAGGAGAACGCATGAAAGCATACTGGATCTGGGATCACGAGACCAGGGAAGGAATCATAGTAGAAAATTACAACGATGCCGCTTACGCGGCGACTGGCAAGTCGCCAATACTGGAAGTTTCACCTACAGTCATCGTGTTTCGCAATACCGTACTTGACGATGATATTTTGACGATTCAAACTGTTGACATGCCGGAAGTACAAGTGCCGGAGATATGAGAAAACACCCCACCAAATTTATTGTTGTTGCCGGGTATGTTTTGCATGCTGCACCCGCTCTTGCCCTGGATATGGAATACTATACCTATGGCGGCTTCAATCCAATTACCCAGGCTTTTACCAAAATCGCTCTTATTTTCAGCGATTCAGGATACCAGGGGCTGCTCTTTGTCGTCACCGCTCTTGGCTTACTTGCCGCGGCGGCAGCGTGGATAGCACGGGCAGCAACCGGCGCAAAGGTCATCCCCCTGGTATGGGCGGTACCCGTGCTGTTCGGTGCGGTCATGTACCTGGCCCTGTTTGTGCCCAAGGGAAACATCACGGTCTATGATCCGGTCCTGAACCGGTTCCAGACTATAGGTGATGTTCCGGATGCCATAGTTTTTACTGCCGGTTTCCTCAATAAGATCGAAAAAGGCATGGTCGATATCATCGACACCGCTGCAGCTCCTGATGCGCAGTATCAAACAACTGCCGGCGGCATAGGATTCAAGGCCCTGGAGTCGATCAAAGGTTCCGCGCCCAAGAATAACTATATCAGGACCAGCATGATCCGCTACGTCAAGGATTGCGTGACCTTTGAACTGATGCGGCCAGGAACGACCCTCTCCCTCGATGATCTTCGCAACAATACTATTGATTTTCTCGGCAACTTGAGCCAGGCAGTTAATCCTGCAGTGTACACGGTGTACTATGATGCCGCCAATCCAGCCGGCACATCCATAACCTGCACCCAAGCATGGAACAGGCTACAGCCCATCTTCGCCAACCCCCTCAATTACGACGAGGCCCTTAAAAAGGTCTGCAGCAAGGCATATTTCAACCCAACAAGCGCTGTGGAGATGAACACCTGTAAATCCCTGCTCACCGGTACCCTCAATTTCACTACCGGAAGTGCGGTCACACCTGAAAAGATCATCCAGCAACGGCAGATTGCAGAGATCCTCTACAACTTTTATTTCCAGGATGACTACGAGACGGCGATGCTCATGGAGAGCAACCGGAAAATAACAGCCACGGGACTTGGGATTGGATTGACCATGAACGAATGGATCCCAATCATGCGGGCAATTATGACCGCCATTGCCATCGGCGTCATCCCGTTTCTGGTACTCTTTCTTCCCACTCCTGTTGTCGGCAAGGCTGCTTCCGTCATGTTCGGATTTTTTGTCTTCCTCACCACATGGGGAATCACCGATGCCGTTATCCACGGTGCAGCAATGGATTATTCCTCCTATGCCTTTGAGGATATGCGGCAATCAAGCCTTGGCGTCTACGCCATGGCAGCTTTTCCGACCATATCGCTCAAGTTGTTGGCTATGTTTGGGGTGATCCGTTCCGCCGGTATCATGCTGGCAAGTTTTTTCTCCATGATGCTGATCCGTTTCGGTGGCCATGCCCTGGCCCTGCTCGCCGGAAATTTGAGCCGTATTGCTCAGACAGCAGGCGCTCAGGCCGGTCAGCTGCTCACCCCTGAAGGAACTTCAGCTGCTATGAACCAACAGGTCCGGGCAGCAGGATTGCTTGCCGGCATGCCGGAACATCGATTCAGCAACATGGCTGCCTCACAGTCTTGGGGTCTTCATCGTACGGTTGGTGGATATTCGGCAGCTATGAATGCCAGGGACAGCCTGCAGCAATCAGGACAAATCGAGCCAGGTGTTTCAGATGGAGAAATGGCAACTATGATGGCCTCAGCCAAAATGGGTGTAGGAACCAATTCAGGACCGGTGGAAGTTTCCACGGCTCCGGACGGCCATGGGACCAGAACAAAATCCGAATCCGTAAATACTGACGGCTCTACCACCACCATGACCACCGGTGCGGACGGGACAGGTATGCGTATCGATACCAGCCCCGCCGGCAAAGCAACCTATGCCGTTGACGGTCTCGGCACGCACCAGACCACCCAGGCTACAGTCAACGGTCTTGACCCGGTCAAGGTCGGCGCCATGGCACAGCACCAGATGATCGATGCGGCATCTAATAGAATGGGTACGGACACCAACTGGAACACCGCCTGGCAGAAGATCCAGAAGGACAGCTTATCCAGCAGCGAGGCGCGGTCCTTCAGCAATACCCTCAACAACCGGATCACTGAGAACTGGAAGCGAACCATCCATGACCAGTCGAGCTTTGTTCATACCATGGACCAGAATACGCAAAATGTTTTCAACTCCTCAATAGGTGCTGGGTTTGACAAAATACTCAGCCTCAACGGCAGTGGGACAATTACTGTAGTTGGGAAGGATGGTGAGAAAGTAGATTTCAATATTTCCGAGGATACTGCTCGGGCATTTGCGAGAGACCAAGTCCGGGTTCGGGCCGAAGCGTTCAGGGAAACCCTGCAGGATTCCAGCAGCCTGGACTATGCGACGCAATTGGCGAAAACCATTGGGGCATCAGAAGCCTATTCCTTCCTCAGAGATGCAAAGCACATCGACTCCGCAACTGAATCCTATGGTGCCGATCTGACCACCGCTCTGATCAAAAACTATGCGCGTGAGCGTTATGGGGATGAATCACCGGAAAATATCCGTCGCACCATCAGCGACTTTAACGAATTCCTCACTCAGCAGGGAAGCCAGGGGGTAGATAACATGCATGACATCGTTCAGGGCTTTGTCAGTGGCAGCGGCTTTGGCTGGGGCAGTTCCGCCGGTGATGTTCATAGTACCATTGATCTCACAAGAGGCCGGATACAGGACGGGATGGTGGATCAGTCAGCCAGAGTAAACCAGGTAGCGACAACAGCGGATACCTCAACTTCAGGGATCCGCCAGGACAGCTTTGCAGATCCAAAGAGCGATACCATCATGAATGAGCCAACCGGAGAGATGACCATGCGTGGTGCCGACCGTGTACGGCAATTCAACAGCGTGGAGGAGTCAGGGGAAGGCCGCATTCGTACAACTGCTGCCGGTATGGCCTCGGAAGCCACAGGTTCCGTATTCAAGGGACTGGTAGACAGCCAGCCCGATCGGCTGGACAACGAATCGGTTTATTACACAACCCCGGATGTTGCCGAAGGGGTTACCTTGCCGGAACCAGGACCGGTAAAGGGAGGATATTCAACTTTGGGAAATGACAATCAAGTCGAGAAAAAAGAATCAAAACAGAACAAGCTGAAATAACCCAGAATTGTATGTCGGCTCAGCGGCATACGAATTCTTAGTATGTCAGAACGGGGGTTGATATGGCGAGACCAGGGGTAAAACTCGGTGCAACCGTAACTTGCCAGAAGTGCGGGAAGGATTACTACGTTTTTCCATGCAGAATCGGGAAGTCGCGCTATTGCAGCAAAACATGCTTTGAGGCCGCGCATACCAGAGAGCGCAGGACTATTCAATGCCTGCGCTGCGGAAAGGAATTTCAGGCCGCAAAGGACCATGGCAAATGGCCGAAATTTTGCAGCATTGAATGCCGCGATTTCGGAGCGCCGAAACAAAAGTGGAAAGAATGCCCGACATGCGGAGGCATGTTCTTGGCAACAAGGTCAAGCCACAAAACCGATGACGGCCTACGGATTTACTGCTCATTCAAGTGCAGCAAAGAGGGGCTGAAGCGCGGCCATATGCGGGCTTGTATTTGCTGCGGGAAGGAGTTTTACATGAACTCAGCAAAAGCCCGGCAGCGCAAGGAAAAAAACTGTTGCGCTGCGCAGTGCCAAAAACGGTTTTACATCGAGGAACGAGCACCGGGATGGAAGGGAGGCAAATACCTGGACACCCATGTTGGAATGGTGCGAGTCATGCTGAAGCGGGATGGTTTTGTGAGCCCATACATCGGGGAGCACCGGGTTGTTGCCAGTCGGGCGATTGGCCGGATGCTTGAGCCGCATGAGCCGATACTTCACATCAACAACGTGAATACCGACAACAGACCCGAGAACCTGTTTATCTGCGGTAGCAGAAGTGAAATGGCGAAGCGGCGGCAAGGTTCCCTTCCGTGGCCGCAACGCAGCAACCTGGACAGCTACAGATGAGTTCTAACAAATTACTCGTCGCTCACTCCATAAACATTGCCCGCAACGTCTATGCCCCCGACTCCTCCTCTTCTCCCCACAACAGGCAAGCCAGTCGCCGGGTTGATCTCAATCTTTTTTTGAGCTTTTTTCCCAGGGCGGAGCAACGCTTCCCGAAACCACGAACCAATCGCCCCAAAGAAAACAGTCATGAACGAAATCCTCGGGGCAGCGTATGCAATCATCAGCTTTCCGCAGAACCTGCATTGTTCTTCGTCGATATCCATCCTCGCCCCGCAATGGGGGCAAAAAAGAGTTTTAATCTCTTGTGCGATGGCCATCTTGTCCTTCCTTATTGCTTAAATATATTCCTCTACTTAATATCGACCGTTGGTTCCAACAAGTCAAGTTTCAATTTTTCAGCAGCGGGTCTGGGTCATCGGTAATCTACTGGAGGACTTCCCAATGTCCGCCCTCGGCAGGACCTACGCGCCGAAGAAGGCCTTTTTCGCGCAATTTCGCGATTTGTTTTTCCACCGCTCGCGGGCTAATCTCTAATCTGTCCGCCACCTCACGTGCGGAAAGCGCAGGAGTGTTCTTTAATATCTTGAGAACTTTCTCCGAACTTTTCTCCGTACTTTTCTCCGTACTTTTTCCCGACGTTTTCCCCGACACTTTCCCCGACATCAGGGGATTGCGGACCAAGTGACTTGCCGCATTGCTGATAAGCTGATTGATCCGGCTCACATCCTTTCCAGTTAATCCCGGAATTGAACAATCATCCGCCACGCCGATGAACAGCATACCACCTTCGGAATTGGCAAAGGCCGCCATCTCCGAGGCCAGAGATTCCGCATTGCGGACATCAGCCTTGAACTGGCGAGTGCTGTCCTCTCCGGCGGCTATCTGTTTCTGAAGGTTCTCGATGGAAATCATAACTTCAATCTTTGATATTCATCCTATTTTTGTCAACCGGCTGACTAGGCTCCACGCCATCAGCTTAATGAAAAATAATTCCAACCTTGCTATTAACATGTTTTATCAAAACACGCTTTCCGGCTCATAGACCAATTCCGGTAATATGACTTCCCATCGATCACATCGAACACTATCCTGATATTCAGCACCTTCGTCTTCACGTCTGCGGACATAGATAGCGCCAACCCGGGCAGCAATACACTTCATTTCCCGAGGGGGTTTAAAATTCCTGGCAAGTCTGCCAACCACATTATTCTTACCGTTCAACAGTTCTCGTCGTTCTCCATCCAGGTGAAAAGAGAGAGAGTCATCAACAGAGAGGGCTTCAATCGCTTTATGGATAGTATCATTTGTTCCGCAACGGCCGGCAAACCCGAGATTAACATCAGCCGGGGTTAAACGCATATAGCGGCGGGCAAGCTCTGGTGCAGGTTTCGGCAATTGAATCTCTGAACGCCATAAAAAACATGGTTCTTTCGAGAGTCCATCAAGCAACACATGTCCGGAGTCAAAACGAGCCAGTACAAGAGTCTGCCTGGCACGCGTCATGGCAACATAGTATAGACGCCGGGCAGCATCGTTATCCTCGTTTTGGCCAACTCGTTGCCAGCCTCCATCCAGTACCGCCACATGATCAAATTCCAATCCCTTTGCTCTGTGCCCGGTAAGAAGCATGAGTCCGGTCTGCCGTCGCCGCACTTCTCTACCCCAATCTACAAGCCACTCTATGAAATGGCGGGCAGGCAACTCAACCCCGCCTGTTTCCAGCGAATATTCATCAACAGCTTCTCGCAGCAGAGACCACCAATTTCCTTCCGGTCGGTCATCCAGCCATTTTTTCAACCCGGCGGCATCTATGAGTTTCTTTTCCCTTTTATCCAGCCAGTCCATCATGGCCTGAGTTTCACGAAGGCGCCAGAAGGTAAGATTTGACTCGTCAGCCATCTGCACCGGGATATCATGCAGCTCGCAATAACTGCGCACCGGTTCAAGGAATTTCCATTCCCTCGCAATCACTGCCGTTCGCTTCCAATCCCAATCGGGCGTAAGTGCTGCCAATCGCTGCAATTCGGTCATTACAGCCACTGCCTGAGTCATGATATTGCTTCCTGCCGGCAGTACTTGTACCCTCCCTTGGGACACAGGATCTATCTCTTGCCAGGCTCCTCCCAAAGGATCTTTTTTTCGTTTGCGATTAACAGTAATGGGATGCTCTGTTTTCATACGCTTCACAGCCGGCTCAATGACAAGATTGGCTGCTTCGATGATATTGCTTGTCGACCGGTAATTTTCCACGAGGTATGCAGGCCTGGCTGAATAATCCGCCTCAAATCTGCGGATAAATTCCACTGAAGCGCCGTCAAACGCATAAATATTCTGATCATCGTCGCCAACGGCAAACAAACTGAGCCTGCCGTCCTCATCGATACGGGTCCTCCCTGCTAAAGCAGAGATCAGCTCATACTGCTCCGGGCCGATATCCTGGTATTCATCTACCAGAATCCATCGAAAACCGGCAAGGAGACGGTCCCGCTGTTCATCGGCATCTTCCAGCGGCAGGCCCTCCCCTTTCAGCAAGGCCACAGCCTGCTGCAATACCTCCTTGAACATATCACCGTCAGCCTTTGTTTCCCGGCCGGCAAAACTTGCTCCAGTCAGTCGCATGGCAAGAGCGTGGCAGGTAAGTACGGTTACTCCTTTGGCATCGTCACCGATCAATTCCCCCAGACGACGGCGGATCTCTACTGCCGCATGCCTGTTATAGGCCAGCGCCACAATGCCCCGGGAATTTTCGCGGCGAACCCGCACCAGATAGGCGATGCGGTGCACGAGGACCCTGGTTTTGCCCGAACCGGGACCGGCAAGAACCAGAATATTGGTCTGCTCACGATCATCAGCCACAATACTCTGCTGGATCGGATTATGAAGCGATTCAACAATCGCGCGCCAGGACTCCGGAGTTGTCTGCCGGGACAACTCCTTGTCACGGTTCGGCAGCCAGCGTCGGAGAAACTCTTCTCGCTTCAGAGTGAAGTAATCCATGGTCAACCGCAGGGCATCAGCCATAGCCTCCAAGCCGCGATGGACATATTCGGCCATGACATGTATCTGAACCACCTGTTCTTGATAATGCAATTTCAGCGGAGTAAAGTCAGCCTTGAGAAAATTACGCTTTTCCTGACTGATCCGAATGGTCATTGCCGGTCGAAATACTGCAAGCCCTTTATTGAGTCTGATCACCTCCTGTTCATGCAGCCATAGCAGCGCCCGGTCAACAAGTTTTTGAATATCTCGCACCTCCGCTTTGATGACCAGATTTCCCTGCAGAGCTCCGGTCAGCTTGCCCAGGGTTGTCTCCGCAAGTAAGTCCGTTCCTCGCAACCCTTGCGGCAAACAGGAGAGCAGATGCTCCAGCAGCTGTCTTGCTGCTTCTCGACGCAGGCGTGCTGTTTTTTCAAGGGCAGGCCATTCACGTTGCAGTTCGACCTCCACTGCCTCAGCATCCAACCTTCGCAGACGTAGGCTGCCGGTTCCTCCTTCTTCGCTGCGGCCATCCTGGGAAATGCTTTTGATGATCCGCCACACCTTTTCCGGTAGGGCATAGGTATGTCCATCGTCTTTCAAACGCTGGGTGGCATGCCGCAAATGCAGAAACGATGATTCTCCTTTCCCTAGTTCCGGCGCCGCGACCTGCAACTCCTCTATTAAAGCTGTTTCCAGGGCTGCAGCCTCCTGGAAACGTTTTTGGGAGGAACTTTCCACCCCGCT
>Ga0209270_1003701_pt1 | contig 12745 bp, 7 predicted proteins | sample MTBAKSrepl1MetaG_FD_187456 | JGI IMG/M metagenome (GOLD analysis project Ga0209270, IMG submission 187456) | Enrichment culture microbial communities from Arthur Kill intertidal strait, New Jersey, USA, that are MTBE-degrading - MTBE-AKS1... | ecosystem: Environmental > Aquatic > Marine >...
TTGAAGGCATTCCTGGCCAGAGTGCAGTCATCCTCGTCGTCGTCAGCCATCAGAACGAGTGGTTCGCTAAGGGTATTCAAGGTTGTATTATCCTTAATTATATTGTTCACTGCTCGAAAATCTTGGGAAAAGGTGCACGCTTCCCCGGTAGAGCAAACCCTCAAAACCCAAGGCCGAAAGATTCTATGTTCAAAATTGATGTTTTACTGCCATTTCGGCAGGCTGACAATGAATGTCGATCCTTTTCCCGGGACGCTCCTGGCCGTGATGATCCCTCCGTGCCGGTCCACGATCTTTCGGCAGATCGCCAGCCCCATGCCCGTCCCCTTATAGTGTGAACTCTTCCCGTGGAGCCGCTGAAAGGGCTTGAAAATCTTGTCCAGGTAAACTTCCTCAAAGCCGATCCCATTGTCTTCCACTCGAATATCCCAAAACGAACCTGTATCCGATTCGCTGGCATCGATACGGACCAGAGGTTTGCGCTCCCCCCGATACTTCAAGGCGTTGCCGATCAGGTTCTGGAAAAGGTCCCGGATCAGCTCCCTATCCGCCTTGATCTCGGGCAGTTTACCTACCTCCACGCGAGCCCCCGCCTCCTCGCAGAGTGCCCCCAGGTCACCAATCGCCTCCTCGACAGGCTCCTTCAGATTGAAGACACTGTAAGACTCCAAGTGGGAGGTGATGCGGGAGTATCTCAGAAGGGCCATCACCAGGGCGTGCATTCTCTCCGCCGCCAGGTTCATCCGCTCCAGGTAATCACGAACCGTGTCGTTCAGGGAGTCGTGATGGAGGCCGATCAGCAAATCCGAAAAGGTCCGGATTTTGCGCAGCGGCTCCTGTAAGTCATGCGATGCCACATGGGCGAAGTCTTCCAGATCTTGGTTGCTCTGCTCCAGCCTTGCCAAGGAACTTTTCAGGTCCTCCTCCGCCTGTTTCCGCTCCGTTATGTCGATGCCCATCTCCATGATGAGCATGGTACCGTCCGTATCTGTGAAAGGGAAGTCGGAGACGTCGTAAATGCGTCCGTCCGGCCCGTTCCATTCCCAACGATGGGGGGCATGGGTCTTCATCACCTTGTACGTTTCGCACCCCTCGCATGGCTCTTTTCGGTGGAACAGATACTCATAACACCGCAGGCCGTGCGACTCTCCAAAGCGCTCTCGGAAAAAGCGATTGGCAAAGGGCACGGTATAATCCGGCGACAACAGTACGACATAAGCCGGCAACGCCTCAAAAACGTCATAAAGCCGCTTACGTTCAGCCTTTCCGATTTCCTCAGCGCGTTTTCGTTCGATGATCTCCGTCTGCAATGCCTCATTGATCTCGGCAAGCTCGCGGGTACGCTCAATCACCCTGAGTTCCAGTTCATCGTGGGCCTTGCGCAGGGCGTCTTCAATCCGCTCGCGCTCGGTTATATCACGGCTGAAGCAGGCAATGCTGATCACACGACCCTCATCGTTCAGTACGGGATAGAAGTCGTGGTGAAATAAAATGCCGCTTCGCGCATCTTCAAACGCAACCGGTTGTCGTGACTTCACCACCTCCTTCAAGCGGGCGAAGCGTGACTGGGCCAGCTCCGGCGGTAAGACGTCGTCAAAATGCCTGCCAAGAACCTCTTCGGGAGGCTTTCCAAAACGTATCAGGGCCGTCTTATTGGCCATGAGCACAAAGCCCTCAGGACTGAACAGCCAGATCGACTCCTGGGTCGCGTCCAGGATCCCTCGCAAGGTCGCTTCGCTCTCCCGCAGGGCCGACGTGATCCGGAGCCGTTCTGTGATATCTCGGAACAGGACCGTCATCGTGTTCAGGCCGGGATAGGCATGGACCTCCATCGTCTTGTCCGCGACCATGGAAGCGGTCTCGAAATGAACCGGATGGGCTTCTTTCATGGCGCGGCGGTACTGGGTCTCGAAAACGGAGCCCCGGACAGCGGGAAAAACCTCAAAAAGGCTGCAGCCTATCACCTCTTCCCGAAACCTGCCGAAATGCCGCAGGGCCGCATCGTTGATATGGATAAACCGCCACTCCCGGTCAAGGGCAAAAAAACCGTCGGTAATGCTATCCACGATGAGCGCAAGCCTGCGTGTGGACTCGTGCAAGGCCTCCTCCGCCCGTTTGCGTGCAGTGATGTCGCGGTTCGAGGCGCGGCGCCCCATGGGTTGCCCCAGAGCGTTCGTCACGAGTCGGCAGGAGTGGCTGATCCAGCGTTCCCGGCCATCCTGTCGTACGATGCGGAATTCGAGTTCGTGCGGTTCAGTCTGGCACAGATCCTCGCGCATGTGCGTGATCATCCGTTCACGGTCATCCGGGTGTATGATCCTCGTGTAAAGACCTGGGTCCTGCATAAACGCTTCACGGCTGTACCCAGTGACGCGTTCGCAGGAAGGCGAAACGTGAGCGAAACGATTATCCGGCAGGCGCCAGTACTCCCAGTCATGCGTGAAATCCGCCACGATGCGGAACTTCTCGGCCGCCTCCACAATCTCCTGGTGCGCCCGGCGCTTCTCTGTGACATCATGAAAAACGATCACAACCCCTACCGCTTTTCCCTCGGCGTCCCGAATCGGGGCTGCGCTGTCCTCGATCGGAATTGCCCGGCCATCACGGTGGATAAGGGCTGTGTGATTGGCCAGGTTGACCGTCTTCCCCTCGCATAGCACGAGATTGAAAATGTCATCGGCTGGCCGGCGGGTCTGTTCGTTGATGATCCGAAAGACGCTCTGTATCGGTTGAGCCCGGGCCTCTTCCACTTCCCAGCCCGTCAGGGTTGCGGCGACGGGATTGAGGAAGCTCACCCGGCCCTCGGCGTCCGTGGCAATTACCGCGTCGCCGATGCTGCCGAGGATGACCCGCAGCCACTTTCCCCGCTGCCTCGCCTCCTCTTCGGCCCTCTTTCGCTCCTTCACCTCTGTGTGGAGCCTGTCCCTCGAAACCGTGATATCGTTCAAGCGTTCCGCCATGAGGTCGAAGGCACGAGAGAGGTCCCCGATCTCGTCCCGCGCCGTCATTCCGATCCTGTAATCGAGATGCCCTGCTCCTACGGCTTCGGTTCCTTGTCTCAGGAGGGCAAGCGATGCGGAGATGCCTCTCATGATCCGGATCAGGACGAAGGTGAGGGGAATGCCCGTGCCCAAGAGCACGAAAAGGACGAGCCAGCCCACCCTGCGCTGGGTCGTGGCGATCTCTTCATCGATGAGGACTTCGAGCCGCAGTGCATCGGAAACCAGGTCGCGGGACGCAGTGAGGACCCGACCCTCCAGCCGCTCCTCCGCTTCGCTGGAAAGAGCAGCGCCTTCGTCATGGGCCGGTCGTTCATAAGCAGCGGCCAGTCTGAGGAATGCCTCCATCAGCGATTCGCTGTTGTGGCGAATGCCGTCCAGGATCTTCTGCTGGGTTTTGTCCCGAAATTGGAGGGAGAGGATGAGTTTCATCATGGAGTCGTGTTGACTGACGAACTGCCGCCTGGGTCGGTCCTCGTGGTAGAGGATGAAGTAGCGGGCCAGATTGTCCAGCTCATTTATGCAGCTGATGAACTGCTTGGTCCTTTGCCCTTCTTCCCTGGCGCGGTCCAGGACCCTGTAGGTAAGGAGGAAAGCGAGGCCGATGACGAGGGCTACGAGCCCGGGTACCAGCGCTGCAATCTTCAATTTGGAGCTGATACTCATTGCCGTCCCCTACCTGTCGCTGATCCCGACCGCCTCAGGCCGCACCGCCTTCAGAGTGTCGGTATGGATGAAATGCGTGAAGTCAGGGGTGCTATCCTCGCCAGGGCTTCTCTTTCTGTACCAGCGCGCCTGGTCTTCCAGATTCACGATCAGGCTCTGGTTCAGAACCGTGGCAAAACTGAGGTTCTTCCATTCCTTCTCGAACAGGGCTGGCTCCGTACCGATGGCCATAGAAGCGATAGCCTTGGCGTCTTCCGGCTTTTCTGCGATAAACCCTTCTGCCCTGACCACGGCCCGGAGGACCTTTTCGATCCGTTCCGGATGGTTCTCGACGAAATCCCGGGCGGCCACAAGATTCCATGTCATGGTGTAAATGTTCGAGTCATGAAGCACCAGCGCGTTATTGCCAAGCCTGTCCTGGAGCATGATGGTGTGGGGCGTCCAGGTGCTGACCGCATCCACTTCTCCGTTCAGCAGGACCTCGACCATCTTGTCTGCAGCAATGGGAACGATTGTGACATCCTGCGGATCCACATAGGATGTGATCAGGTAGATGTAGAGAAAAAAATCTGCAGTCGTACCCTCGACTACTCCTATTCTTTTCCCCTTGAGACTATGAGGTCCGGAAATGCCCCTGTCTCTTCTCCCAATGATCAGGATCGCCCGTTCAATTTTGCAAATCGTGGCAATGACCGAAAAAGGCTTTCCATCTATGGCTGCCAGTGCGATGGGTGTATCCCCGACCGTTGCCAGGTCCGCCTTCCCTGCAAGCACCGCATCCAGCCCAAGGTGTCCGGAGACATAAGAATGAAGGGTTACGTCAAGCCCTTCGTCTCTGAAATAGCCTTTTTCGTTCGCTATATAAAGAGGAGCTGAAGCGGGCCATGGCGTCACCGCAAGGGTGAGCTCATCACCTTTCCTTTCCTCCGCATCCTCGTTTCGATTGCACCCGGCCACGCAAACAAGAATCATGGCAAGAAGGCCCAGTACGACGGTTCCTTTCCCGAGCATAGGACTTTCCTTCCTCATTTTCTAACTATCCCAATTCTTGGAAAATACAGGAAATTGGATAGGAATGCAATATCCGCTTCGTGTCGAAGGTGTCACCCCGGGCAAGAGGGGCTGGCGCGTCTTTTCCCGGACAAAGGGATCAGTCACGAGGAATGCCCGGGACCCGCCGCGAAGCGGTGGGACTGAGCACCCGAAGGGTGTGAAGAAAAATCCTCATTTCCGGATTGGAAACTGAGTTCTACCGGGAAATCATTTCCGGATGGACACCAGCTATTCTTTCGACGCAATGAACCTTCGCAGCAGGTCCTGTCTATGCTTAAAACATCAACGATTGCAATGATCAATCCGACCACGGAAAGCGTGAACCGCCATCCAGAGGCATAGTAGCACGCGTTTTTGGGGCCCGTGTCTAATCATCCGGATTTTCATCTGTTTTCGGCTACCATTTGACTAACTAGCCGGAATCCAGGTATGTAATGAATAGAGAACAGCTTGAACCAAAATAACGATGTCCGCAATAATCGCCGTCTTACTGCCTTTATCACGAACAGCTTTTGCTGATGAAAGAGGGAAGGAAGAGAGCAGTACGAAGAGCAGACAAGAGGTGAGAGCAAATATCACGAGGAACAGGCAAAAGAACATCGAAAACGTAGGGAAGAAAAGGATTCGACTATGCCGGAAAATATGGAAGGAATCTGATGGGCATTTTATCGTGGATCATATTGGGTTTGATCGCGGGCGCCTTTGCACAATGGATCATGCCGGGCAAAGACGGCGGGGGAATCATCGTTACCATTTTACTGGGCATTGCCGGGGCGTTCGTAGGCGGCTGGATCGGCTCCTTCCTGGGGTTGGGCACGACCGGCGGCCTGAGTATCGGCAGCATCATCACGGCTACGGCCGGCGCGTTCCTGCTGTTGTTCATCTACCGCCGAATTAAACGGAAATCTTGAGTATTCCTTAAAGGATGAGTCTGGGACCAGCTTGATCCTCAATTCCTTCAAGGATGCTCGCTTATGGCACTGTGATAGGCCTGAGATTATCGGGGCAGGCAGCAATCAGACAGACCTTATCTGAAAAGGGGGCGCCCATGACTCAAGTGAAGACGCATGAATTCTTTAACGCCACGGACTACTTTCTCGACCGGAATATCCGTCGGGGCCTGGGCCATAAGGTGGCAGTCTATACGGAGCATCGGAACTACACCTACAACGACCTGCAGAAGATGACGAACAAGTCTGCCAACGCGTTCCGTGAGCTTGGGGTGATGGTTGATGACCGCATTCTGATCCTGATGCTCGACGTTCCGCAGTTCTATGCTATCTTTTGGGGGGCTATCCGGATCGGGGCTGTTCCTATCCCCATCAACACCATGCTCTCTCCTGAGGATTATGAATACTATCTCAATGACAGCAGGGCAAAGGTCCTCGTCATTTCAGAGCAGATGTTTCCTTCCATATCCGAGATCGAGGGCGACCTCCGGTATCTCAGGGACCTGATCATCATATCGGATACCAAAGGCGCCCACATCCCTTTTAAGCAGATGTACCGTCATGCCCCTGCGACGGCCAAGACGGAATCCACCACCAAGGACGATATCGGCTTCTGGTTGTACAGCTCGGGTTCCACAGGCGCACCCAAAGGCGCCATCCATTCCCAGTACGATATGGTTACGGCCACGGAGGGCTTTGGCAAGCGTGTGCTCGGCTTGACGGAGAATGACATCCTCTTCTCCGCGGCCCGCCTCTTTTTCGCCTACGGCCTGGGCAATTCTTGCTACCTGCCCTTTGGCGTCGGGGCCTCCGTTGTATTGAATGCTGAAGCCCCCAAGCCTGAGAATGTGTTCCGCCATATCGAACGGTTCCGCCCCACGGTCTTTTTCGGGGTCCCGACGCTCTACGGCCAGATGCTCGAATATCTGGAGAAGCGGGATAAGGAGACCGGCGCCACACCCGACCCCAATGCCGCTCATGAGTTGTCTTCGGTCCGTATCTGCTTTTCGGCCGGGGAAGCCCTGCCGCCTGAACTCTATCACCGGTGGAAGAAGCGTTTCGGTATTGACATCCTCGATGGCATCGGGACAACCGAGCTCCTTCACATCTTCATCTGCAATCGACCGGGCGATGTAAGGCCTGGGTCCAGCGGAAAGCCTGTGCCCGGATATGAGGTGAAATTGATTGACGATCGGGGAGAGGCGGTCCAAAAGGGCGAGATCGGCACCCTCCTGGTCAAAGGCGGGACCGCTGCTCAGCAGTATTGGCGGAAACGGCAGAAGACGCTTTCCACCATGCAGGGGGAATGGATCAACACGGGGGACAAATATTATGAAGATCCCGACGGTTACTTCTGGTGCGCCGGCCGCGGCGACGACATGCTGAAGGTCGGCGGCATATGGGTTTCCCCGGTGGAGGTGGAAAACTGCATCATCGAGCATCCCGGCGTTGGGGAGGTGGCCGTTGTGGGAAAGGCCGATGAAAAGGGCCTTGTCAAACCCAAGGCATTCGTCGTGCTGAGAGAGGGGTATCGTCCGTCGGAAGAGCTTGAAAAGGAGATCAAGCAGTGGGTCCTCGACAGGATCGCCAAGTACAAATATCCCCGCTGGGTCGAGTTCGTGGAGGTGCTGCCGAAGAGCGCCACAGGCAAGATCCAGCGGTATAAATTGAGGTAGTCGGATAGGGCGATGGAAAAAGGCCTGCCATCGCCGGTTGATGGTTAATGGATGGGTGTCAGAAAGGCTCTCGAAAAGGAGGCATCAATGGCTCACGGGACATCGCAGGATTTCTTTAACGCCGCCGACTACTTTGTCGATCGCAATGTTCGTCAGGGCCGTGGTCACAAGGTGGCTGTGTATACGGAACATCGCAATTACACCTATAACGACATTCAGAAAATGACAAACAAGTCGGCCAATGCCCTCCGTGAATGTGGCTTGAGGGTGGACGATCGCGTGCTCATACTCCTGCTCGATGTGCCTCAGTTTTATGCGGCATTCTGGGGCGCGATCAAGATCGGGGCCGTGCCTATCCCTGTCAACACAACGCTCGGCTCTGAGGACTACGCTTATTTCCTTAACGACAGCCGGGCCAAACTCCTCATCATATCAGAGGAGTTGCTTCCCGTGGTCACCCATATCCAGGGCAATCTTCCCTATCTCCGGGATCTCGTCGTGATATCGGAGACAGAAGGGGCTCACATCCCTTTCAGGCAGAAGTACCGGCATGCGCCGGCCGAGGCCGCCACGGAATACACGACCAGAGACGATGTGGGGTTCTGGCTTTACAGCTCGGGTTCCACAGGGCTGCCAAAGGGGGCTATCCACTCCCACTACGACATGGTTGCCGCCACCGAAGGCTTCGCCCAGGCTGTCATCGGACTGACCGAGGAGGATACGGTGCTTTCAGCGGCAAGACTCTTTCACGCGTATGGACTCGGCAATTCCTGTTATCTCCCATTCGGCGTCGGCGCCTCCGTTGTCTTGAATTCCGAGGTCCCAACGCCTGAAAAGGTCTTTCGTCTGGTTCAGCGCTTCCGTCCCACGGTCTTCTTCGACATCCCTACCCATTATGCCGAGTTGCTTGAATATCTGGAAAAGCGGGACCAGGAGAAGGGGGCCGGCTCCCAGGCCGATGCAGCGCACGAATTTTCTTCTGTCCGCATCTGCGTTTCAGCCGGCGAAGCACTCCCGGCCGAGATTTATCGCCGTTGGAAGGAACGTTTCGGCATTGAGATCCTGGACGGCATCGGGACCAGCGAGCTTGTCCACATATTCATTTGCAACCGCCCCGGGGATGTCCGGCCGGGCTCCTCAGGGAAGCCCGTTCCGGGTTATGAATTGAAACTGGTCGATGATCAAGGAAAAGAGGTGCCCAAGGGGGAGATCGGAACGCTCCTGGTCAAAGGTCAGACGGCTGCGCAGCAGTATTGGCGGGGGCGTGAAAAAACACTCGCCACCATGCAGGGCGAATGGATCAACACGGGCGACAAATACCGCGGAGATGCCGACGGCTACTTCTGGTGCGCCGGGCGCGCTGACGACATGTTGAAGGTAGGGGATGCCTGGGTTTCTCCGATCGAGGTGGAAAGCTGCATCGCAGGGCATGCCGACGTGCGTGAGGTCGCGGTTGTCGGGCATATGGACGAAAAGGGCCTTGTCAAACCCAAGGCGTTCGTTGTCTTGCGCGAAGGGGCTGAAGCGTCGTCAGGTCTTGCGGATGACATGAGACGCTGGGCAGCGGACAGGTTGCCCCCGCACCACCATCCCCGCTGGATCGAGTTTGTGAACCAACTGCCCAAGGGTCCTACGGGAAAAATACAACGGTCGAGCCTTAGGGAATGAGGGCCGGGGCCGCATGCCGTCAGCCTGGCAACATCCATTGAAAACCCGAAAGCCAAAACCAAGGCGAGGCGCAAAGCCGACCCTCGGGTTTTGGAAAGGGATCCTGGGATCCGCCCAGGTTTCCTCGCGCGGGGAAGACGGAAGAGGGGCGTCCGTAAATCACGGAGACGGCGTCCTCCCTCTGCGGCGGACATCTTGAGTTCATGGGCTCGCAGCGGGCGCTCCAGAAGCGTATGAAGAGCGCGAATACGATACTGTATTGCCGGGAGTGGGAGGAGACGGTGCGGTTCTACAGGGACCGGCTGCACCTGCCCGTCCGCTTTTCAAACGACTGGTTCGTGGAGTTCGAGTCGGCCCAGGGAGCGCGTCTCAGCGTTGCGGACGAAAGGCGGTCGTCCGTGAAGAGTTCGAGGGGGCTTGGCATCACCCTCGCCCTGGAGGTCGATGACATCGAAGGCGTCCGGGAATATGCCGAGAAGGCCGGCTTGAAACCGACGGCGCTTCGGCGCCACCCCTGGGATGCGCGGGTGTTTTATCTGGTTGATCCCGAAGGGCACCGGGTGGAGATATGGCAGGCCGGGACGGGCGGCGAAGGGTGAGACCTCTGTCCGTGCCGGCGGGAAAAGAAACCCGAATCTTTCAATCAAGGAGGAAAAAGGTCATGCGCAAGTCGATCCTGTTCTCGTTGGCGGCCGTCCTGCTTGTCTTCTGGAACATCGGGCCGGCGGCGGCCAAGCCTTCCAAGTGCGAGGAATGCCACATCAAGATCTCTCCACTGCAGGTCCAGGATTTCAATCGGGGCAAGATGGCCGAGACCATGGATTGCACCAGTTGCCACGGGTCCGCCCATCAGACCGATCAGGATGTCGACAAGGTCCAGCTGCCCACGATCGCGACGTGCCAGGCGTGCCATGAGGAGCAGGCCAAGCAGTATCTGTCCGGGAAGCATGCGCTCGGGCTGATCGCACTCGAGGCCATGCCGTACACCCACATGCAGCCCGCGGCCTTCGTGGAGGGCCAGAAGGGGTGCGGCGGGTGCCATACCCTGGGTCTGAAAGACCAGAGTGTCCGGGAGAGCGACAAGAGAAAGTATTATCCCTATGGGATGGACTGTCAGAACTGCCACACCCGCCACGCGTTCTCCAAGCGCGAGGCGGCCGAACCGGAGGCCTGCAAGACCTGCCACATGGGCTTCGACCACGCCCAGTGGGAGATGTATTCCGGGGCGAAGCACGGTGTGACCTACCTCGTCAACCGGGTGGTCGATCCCGCGAACAAGGATCGCGCGCCCCGCTGCCAGACGTGCCACATGCCCGATGGCGATCACCGGGTCTTCTCGGCCTGGGGTTTCCTGGCGGTCCGGCTGCCCGAGGACGACGCCGAGTGGATGGGCTACAGGGCGACCATCCTGAAGGGGCTGGGAGTGCTGGATCCGGAAGGCAACCCGACGGCGCGGCTGGAGGTCGTCAAGGCCGGCAAGGTGGCCCGGTTGAGCAAGGAGGAGTTCGAGGCCGAACGGCAGCGCTATGTGAACGTTTGCAACCAGTGCCATACCCCGGCCTTCGTTTCTCACAACATGAAGAACGCGGACCAGATGGTGAAGGAGGCCGACAAGCTTTTCGCCGAGGCCATCGAGATCGTCGCGGGCCTTTACAAAGACGGGATCATTGCGCGGAAGGAGGGGGCTCCGGCGTATCCGGACCTGCTGACGTTCTATGACGTCAATACGAAAGTGGAACAGCTCCTTTACGAGATGTTCATGGACCACCGCATGAAGACCTTCCAGGGGGCCTTCCACCTGAATTACGACTATTCCACCTGGTACGGGTATGCGAAGATGAAAAAGGATCTGGTGGAGATCCGGGAGGCGGCTGCAACGATGCGCAGCCACAAGGAAAAACAACCCTGACGCCCAGGGTGGCCGATCTTGAGTTGATCGAGAAAATCTCCAACGATTTTGTCCATAATTCATGCCCTCCTTTCGAGATGTCTCTCATGTCAGTGCCGTCTCCCGAAGTCGGGGGGCGGGCACAGCTCGCAGGGACCAAACGGAGCGAAAAAATCGCCTTTTTTGGATGCTTAGGCGCTCAGCATTCTCTGTAGGATGTCGTCATGATGAATGATGGGTTTGTCATATACGGTCACAAACTGGGATTTTTTTCAGAAAAACGCATTTTTTCGATGATTTTTTTGTGAAAGACACGGCTGTGTTTATCGATAGCGATCGATAGGGTGTTTTATTGCCTAAAATTATGCCTTGCGGGGCACACGGGCACCACCGAGGCATGTTCTTTGTGAGGCTCTCAGTTCTCGATCAGCCAGAGGGAGCGGAAAGGGGTCTCTTTTCGGGAGGATTGGCATCATCCAGCGGAGACCCCTTGAGTTGGCGTCTTGAACGCCTCGTAACTTGGCATGATGGACTTGGTTTGAGCATCCCCGGGGATGTCTGCCCACTCCCGTCACGGTCGGCCAGCAAATAACCCTCGCTGCGGATGGCATCTTTTGGGCTGGGCTACAGTAAGCCGCAGCCGGCTTGGCCACGCCTTGCCTGAACTCCGCAAGGCTTTGCTAGGCGAGTCCGGACCCCGACCAACGAACAGTCGGAGTGAAGTGGGCGTTCTTACACCTTAAATCTCGAAGAAAATGGTCCCGTACTTGGGGTCCACCTCAAACCTCAACCCAAGCGGTGGCTCAATTTTCGGTTGGCATTTCCACAGCTTCTCAGAAAAAATAGCGCAGCCGGAATTCCACCCGCCAGTCGTTCTGCTTTTCACCGTATTCGGTTTTGTCCCCGCCTACCGGGACAACGCTTCGAAGCCGCAGTTCGAGGTTGGTGACGGGGCTGTAGCTGAGTTCGGGGATGAGGTTGAAACTCCCATCATTGATGGCCGTTATGATGGTGCAGGCTGGATTGAAGTAGAGGATGTCGAAGGGCTCTTTCTGGATCAGCCGGAGATAGAGGTAGTCCTCGAGCGGGTTGCGCCAGGTGAAGCCCCCTCCGACCAGTTGATTGACGGGGCCGAAGAGGGCGGGGTCTCCCGTCTGCTGATAGGCGTCGTAGGCGTGATCGATCGAGGCGCAGAGGTTCTCGAGGTCGCCCGGATCCACCCCCTCGCCGTTGTGATAGTATTCAAAGATCACGGTCAGCTCTGATTGCGTAAGGTACCGGATCCCGACGAGATAATTCCAGACGTCGGTTTCTGTGCTCACGGCTCGGCCGGCCGCGGGAAAGCTCTTCTTCGAAAAACCCTTCACCCAGGCCGCTTCTCCATGGATCTCGAAGTGGGGCAGGAGATTCTTGGAGAAGTCGAAACCCCACCGAGTGGTGCGGCTGGCACCCGTGAAAAAGAGGAGATCCAGATCCGTGTCCCAGAGAAGCGCGTAAAGTTTGGCTGCCAGATTCACATGGCCGGCCTTGCCGAAGTCGTCGTTCAGGTCTTCGTACACAGGAAGGAGCACCGGTGTGAAGGCCAGGGTCTGGAGCGGTCCGGCGAGGCTTCGGATAAAGTCAGCGGCCAAAACAGTGTACCCTTCCAGTGCTTCTTCGGGGTCTTCGGGATTCTTGGGGCGATCTACGAAGGCGACCGGGTTCCAGGCATATCCCTTGCCCCATTTAGTCACCCGCTTGCCTGCCTCCAGGGTCATCCGAGGGTCCGGCTTGAACGAAAGGTAGCCCTCCATCAGGGTCATATCCCCGTCCCAACCGTTGTAATCATGGGCGAGAAAGCTGTCC
>Ga0209270_1003708_pt1 | contig 12724 bp, 10 predicted proteins | sample MTBAKSrepl1MetaG_FD_187456 | JGI IMG/M metagenome (GOLD analysis project Ga0209270, IMG submission 187456) | Enrichment culture microbial communities from Arthur Kill intertidal strait, New Jersey, USA, that are MTBE-degrading - MTBE-AKS1... | ecosystem: Environmental > Aquatic > Marine >...
AGGTAGCCACGATCGATGCCCTGTTGACCGGTGTCTACGACGGGCACATGTCTCTTGAAACGCTGAGATCCTATGGGGATTTCGGCCTCGGGACCTTCGAGGGGCTGGACGGCGAAATGATCCTTCTCGACGGGACGTTCTACAAGGTTCGCGCCGACGGGAAAGTATACGAGCCCGCGCTTTCGGAGCGAACCCCTTTCGCCTGCGTAACGTCCTTCGAACCCGACCGCAGGGAAACGATTTCGGAACGGGCAGACCTGGCTGGGCTGGAAAAGAAGATCGACGCCCTGGCACCTGGACCGAACCGGTTCTGCACGTTCATCATCCGCGGGACCTTCGATCGGGTCAAGACGCGCAGCGTCCCCGCGCAGCAAAGGCCTTATCCTCCTCTGGTGGAGGTGGCCCGCAGCCAGCCGGTCTTTCATCTTTCGAACGTTCGAGGCACCTTGATCGGATTCCGTTCGCCTGCCTTCGTGAAAGGCGTGAACGTTCCGGGTTATCACATGCACTTTCTCGCTGAAGATCTTTCAGGCGGCGGGCATGTGCTGGATCTCGTGTTGCGCGAGGGGGTGCTGGAAGCCGACACCGTGCACGACTGGCTGAGCATTTATCTCCCGATCCAAAACCCGGCCTTCGCAGGAGCCGATCTGAGCGTAGACCGCAGCCGTGAGACGCAGGCGGTTGAAAAATGAAGCAGCCGTTCTGTCGCCTTTTTGCACCGCTCTCCCGCCTATGATTTTTTGGCGATGCCGATCTGAGCCGGGAGGGTGGTGATCGGGACGGTCACGGTAAAGGTGGTCCCCTTGCCTTCGGCGCTCTTCACCCGGATCCGTCCACCGTGCTTGGCGATGATTCCCTGGGAAACACTCAGACCAAGGCCCGTGCCCTTGCCCTTCGCCTTGGTGGTAAAGAACGGATCGAATATCAGCCCGATGATGTGCTCCGGGATACCGGTGCCGTTGTCCTTCACCTTGACCGCCAGATAGTTCGGATCATCCGCTACGCCTACGGAGACATCCACCTTTCCGCCTTTCGGGGACGCATCGATCGCATTCAGGATCAGATTCAGGAAAACCTGCCGCAGCTGCTGGCTGTCACCATGGACGAGCGGAAGATTTTCCGGGGTCTCCAGAGAGATCTTGATCCCGCTCAGTTTCACCCGGTTGGCGGCCAGATGGACCGTGTCGGCCAGGAGTTGACGCAGATCCAGCGGCTCCAGCTGCGATCCGCTCTCACGGGCGAAATCGAGCAGGTTGGCGATGATGCCCTTCGAGCGATCGGCCTCCTTCACCACGTCCTGAAGCATGTCCTTTCGCTCCTCGTCACTGAGCCCGTCATAGTCCTCGAGGAGCATGTGCGCGGTCAGGGTGATGTTGTTGAGAGGATTGTTCAGTTCATGGGCGACCCCGGCCGTGAGGGTCCCAACCGCCCGCATCTTGTGGGATTGAATGAGGACGGCCTCACGGCTTTCCAGTTCCTGGATCATCTGATTGATGGCGATGGCCAGATCGGTGAATTCGTCGCGAAACCGCCGGACGGGCATGATGGGGGTGAAATTCCCGGAAGCAATCCGCCGGGCATAATCTGAAAATCGATTGATGTTCCCCAGAATGCGGCTCCCAAGGAGATACGCGTTCAGGACGATAAAGATCAGCAGGAAGATCAACGAATAGATGTGGATGTTCCGCGAACGCTGGATGGCCTGCTCCAGGGCTGCCTTCTCGCGCTTGATGAGTTCGTCCGCGGACGACACCATGCGCTGACCGTGTTTCCGCAGTTCGCGCTCGATCTCCTTCTTCCGTTCGAAGACCTCCTGGTCGATCAGTTGGTGCTGCTCCAGGTCCGTCAGGCTCTCGAGAAGATCCTCGTAACGTTCGATATCCCTGCCGATCCGTTCATGCCCGGCCGCCCCGAGGATGCGCCCTAGTTCCTCCGTGTTCAGGGTCAGGATGTCGTGGGCATGATAGACGTTCTCCAGGGCGTCGCTCAGGTTCGTCCCGTAGAGGAAATAGTTCTTTTCGAAACGCCTCGCCTGCTGGATCTCGATGGCATAGTCGTTGACGATCTCGAGGAACCGGAGTTTTTCCTCCATCTGATACATCGCGACGACCAGGGCTGTCGCAATCCCCATCGCAAAGAAAAATACGAGCAGGAAGCAGGCATAGATCTGCACCCGCAGGCTGATCCGCCTGCGCGACAGGAGAGCCTTCCGCGCCGTCTCGGCGGCCTCGATCCGGCCGAAACGGCCTTCGAGAGTAGCTCCGGAGCGGGGAGGATCCTCTCCGGCCTCCGCTCCTCCGCCCATTCCCATCGTCATGCCCTCGCGCAGATTTTCCATCGTCAGGCCGCTTCCCCGGATTCCACGTTCAAAGGGGTCCCCAGCGCCTCTGCGGCCTTCGCAATGACCTTCCGCAGATCGTTCGGCTGGAACGGCTTGGCGATGAAATCGAAGGCGCCCTTGTCCATCGCCTCCCGTGCCAGCGACATCATGGCGTACCCGGTGATCATGATCACCTTGGTGCGCGGGGATTTTGCGGCCACCCGCTCCAGGACCTGGATCCCGTCGATCTCGTCCATCCGGATGTCGGTCACCACGATGTCGAATTCCTTTTCATCGATGCGTGCCAACGCCAAACGCGGGTCCTCGAAGACCTCGACCTCGCAGCCGATCTTCGCCAGGGCCGGTTTGAGCCTCTTGCCCACAATGGGCTCGTCGTCCAAAAGCAGCACGTGCAATTGCACATCCATTTTCGGCTCCTTTCCCTGATGCTAGCCCGGTTCCGGGACTGTTTACAAGCTGTTTCCGCCTGTCATCCTCAGCGGAAACTCTCCGCCGCCTGCCGAAAAATATCGTTGACGACGTGGACCTCCACGTACTCGACCCCGGCGATCCTGCCGGCCATCTCCTTGATCGCTTCAGCCTTCCGCCGTTTCTCGCGCTTCATGGCCCGCACCTCGACGACCAGCGTTCCACCGTCCGCACTCACCTTCAAATCGGGAAAACGCTCCAAAAGCACTGTCCGCACGCGCGCAGCCAACTCCAGATCCGCCAGGCATTTCTGAGACCAGCTCATGGGCTGGAACTTCCGGTAGGAGGCCGTGTCGCAGATCGTCTGCACCGCCTCGTCGAGGTCGATGTTGCTCAACCCGATCACCAGATCATAAAGTCCGGGATCCGTTTCATCCATCCCGAAGGCGCTCCGGGACCAGCGGCGCCGAAGCTGCTTTCGCTGTTCGAGCCGTTTCATGGCCTTATCGGCCGGGATCCGCTCTTGTTCGGCCAGCACAGCCGCCTCCTTCTCCGCATCGGCCAGGACGCGCACCTTGAGCGCATGAGAGACGCCCACGACGTAGAGATGGGCCCCCAATCCGTGGCAGACCGCATCATCAGCGAGAAGCCTTTCGAGGACGGTCTTCTGAATGACCGCCAGAGCCCGCCGCCAGGGCCGCGCACGCATCCCGAACAGAGAAGGGTTTTCAGCGAGCGCCCGCTTCAGTTCAGCCTCCGGAACTTCATTGTGGGCCGCCGCCTCCGTCAGAAGCTCCCGGTCGATCAATCGATAGTTCAACTTTGCAGCCGCCTTTTCGGCAACCGCGCGACCGCTTTCATAAAGATCCGCAGAAATGATGATCAGGGACATGAGCTTTATCCTTTCTGCCAGAGGTTCACGGTGTGGAACCCGATCCCGCGCTTCGCCCCGCCATCGAGGTCCTCGTGCGATGCCGCTTCGGGAGGGATCGGAGCAACCGAAACAAATCCGCAGCGGGCCGTCACGAGACCCCGTAGAACAGATAAATCGCCACGATCATGACGACCAGGAAGACCACGCTGACCACCAGGCCGGCCTTCATGAAATCCACACTCCGATAATGCCCCGGCCCCATGTAAAGCGCGTTCACCTGATGAGTGGGCAGGATGAACGAGTTGCTGGTGGCGAGCCCCACCACCAGGGCGGCCATGCGCGGATCGGCGTTCGCGGCGATGGCCATATTGACCACAAGCGGAACGAGCAGGACCGTCGCGCCGACATTCGAGATGACCAGCGTGAAGACCGTCGACAACACCCCGATAACCGCCAGCAGCACAATCGGCTCGACCGTCCCGATCGCCCCGAGCACCGTGTGGGCGATCCAGGCGGCGGTGCCCGTTTTTTCGGTGGCGATCCCGAGGGGGATCAGCCCGGCCAGCAGAAAGATCGTCCGCCAATCCACCGCCTGATATGCTTCATCGATGCTCAAGACCCGCGTGAGGATCATACCGAGCGCCCCGGTCATGAGGCAAACCGAGAGTTGAATCTTGAACACCAGGATCATCACCAGTGCCAGCAGGAGCCAAAACCCCGCAAAGACAGCCTTTTCGGGCCGGAGGAGTTCCACGTCGATCGGCGTGGTGAAAAGGAGGCTCCGCTCCGCCTGCAGTTCCTGGAGGCGTTTCCAGGTGCCCTGGATCAGGATCGCGTCGCCGACCTGGAGCGGCATATCGCTGATCTCGGCCCGATAGCTCTCGCCATGCCGGAAGATCGCGAGCGGCACCACCCGGAAATGATCCCGCAGGTTGATCTGCCTGAGTGTCCTGCCAAGCCAGGGGGAACGTGGTCCGGCCACTGCCTCGACTGTCCCGGCGGTTTGCTCCGCTGCCTCGTCCCTGAAAAACGCGAGCGACTCCTTGTGCACCATCCCCAATTGCTCGGCCATCCGATCGACGTCCTCCTCCCGGCCGACGACCAGGATATCCGAGCCTGAGCGGATCATCGCGTCCGCGGATGGCGAGAGGACCTTGAAATCCGGCTGCTCGGTCAAGGCGACGACATTGACCAGATACCGGCGGCGCAGGTCCCTGACCGTGATGGGATCCCGATAGTGGGTGAAATCATCGGGCGTCCGCAGTTCATGAAGTTCCCCGAGCTGCTCCCGGTAGCTCTCGACGGTCGATCCAACTGGAGTGACCGTATCGGCGCCCGCCTCCCCCTGGGGCAAGATAAATCGGCCGAAACAAATGAAGCAGGCGATGCCGCTCGCCACGAGCAGCAGTCCGACCGGCGTGACATCGAAAAGTCCGAAGGGTTTGAGGTTGAAAGGCGCCAGAAGGTCGTTCAGGAGGATCAGGGGGCTCGAACCCACCAGCGTGATCGTCCCTCCCAGAATCGCCGAGAAACCGATCGGCATGAGGAGCTTGCTGATGGGGATTTTCAGCGAACGGCTCACCCGTTGGACCGCCGGAAGAAACAGAGCAGCAGCCCCGATGTTCTGCATGAAACTGGAAATACCGGCGATGGCCATCGAGATGAAGATGACGATCCGGGACGGGCTCTTGCCAGCTAGCCGCACAATGGGCGATACGAGCTGATTGATCATGCCGGTCTTGTCGAGACCTGCGCCGATAATGATCACCGCTATGATGGAGACCACCGCATTGCTGCTCAGCCCGACAAAGGCCTCCTTAGGAGTGACGAGATGGAGCAGCGGCAGGACCACCATCATCAGGATCGCCACGACATCCACCCGCACCCATTCCACGATGAAGAGGAACACCGCCACCGCGATCATCAGCATGACAAGAATCATATCGAGCGTCAAAGGTTGCATTCCGCGTCTTCCCTCCTCGGAGTCCATCAGCGTTCAGGTCGTTTCCGTCTTCCCGGCCGGCTGCGCTGAAGCGGATCTACCGGCCACTGCCATGAGCGGGCACTCCAGATTCCCGGCCACCCGGATGATCCAATGCGCGCGCCGACCCGGGCCGCTCTCCGGCAGCGCCGCGCTGCTTCCCCAAAGGACCGTCTGAAAAGGAGGTCTTTCCGCCAGAAATTTCAGGAGTTCCTGGGCCGCGTCTCCGACCCTCAAGGCGACGCCGGCCGAGATGCCGTCCTTCAAAAAATCCGCCGCAAAAGCCCCCAGGACCGCTCCCATCTCTTCCTCGATGCGCCGGATGCGGTGCCGGTTGGAGCCGAGCAGGGAGGTCCCCGCGAAGGCCATCTCCGCTATCATGAGAAAGGTGACCTCTGCATCCATGCGCAGGGCCAGTTCGCGGGCGTAGACAACCGCGGGACGATGGACCTTCCGGTTTTCGAATATGACCAGAATCCGATGGAGCATGCCCCTGCATTCCCCTTTCTCTCTGGACTCTCGAATTGCTCGATCGAAAGGGATAGCAAGCGGCATACCAACGGGCGAATTTTGATGTTAAAATATTGATTTTAAATTAAAAATTCTGCAGAGGAAAAACGGCGGGAGGGAGAAAAATGTTGCAGATCGCAACGTTCCATCGATGAAGAGACGGGGAAACAAGGGGGATGCAAGAGGAAGGCTCTGTTGCAGATTCGAACACTCATGTTGCAGAAGCGATCCATGCTACGGTCATGAACCGCCCAGCCCGGCCCCCCGCTCCATGCGGCGACGGGTTCTATGCGGAAAGAGGCTCAGTCGATCCCGTATTTTTTCATCTTGCGCCATAGAGAGGCCCGGTCGATCCCGAGGATGAGAGCGGCCTTGCTGCGAACCCCTCCGGTCAGTCGAAGAATATGCCGGATGTACCCTTCTTCCAGCTCCTCCAGATTCATGAGGGAGCCGCCGGGCCGCTCATAGGGGTGCAGCTCCAGTTCCGCCAGGTCCGGCGGCAAATCGCGGGCGAGGATGCGATCCCCTCGGCAAAGGGCCACCGCCCGCTCGATGATGTTTTCAAGCTCTCTCACATTCCCGGGGTAGTGATAGTTTTCGAGCAGATCCATGGCCTCCCGGGAGATCGCCTTGACGCTTTTCCGCATCCGCCTCCTCGATCGCTCCAGCATGTGGTAAGCCAGAAGCGGGATATCCTGACGGCGCTCACGGAGGCTCGGCAACACCAGGTTGACCACATTCAGACGAAAATAAAGATCCTGCCGAAAGGAGCCTTCGGCGGCTTCGATCTTCAGGTCCTTGGCCGTCGCCGCCAGGATTCTGAGATCGAGGGCGATCGGACGCGTGCCCCCCACGCGCAGCAACTCCCGTTCCTGGAGCACCCGCAGAAGCTTCGCCTGCATGTCGAGGGGCATGTCCCCGACCTCATCCAGAAAGAGCACGCCGCCGTTGGCCGCCTCGAGGAGGCCCGGCCTCGAGGAGGTCGCACCCGTATAGGCATCCTTCTCGTGCCCGAAGAGTTCGTTCACGATCAGTTCAGGGCTGAAGGCCGCGCAATTGAAGGCGACAAACGGCCCCTGCGCGCGGGGGCTCAGGGCGTGGATGGCGCGTGCAGCCAACTCCTTCCCTGTGCCCGATTCGCCGGTAATAAGGACATTGCAGTCCGTCGGCGCAATCTGGCGGATGACATCCGCGACCTGCATCATTCTGGGGCTTTCGCCGATCATAACCGCGTGCGCGTCTCCACGGCCCTGCCGAATGGAGGCATCCGCCCTCGCCCCGCGCTCCCTCAGGGCTTTGTGCTCCAAGGCCTCGCTGACGACGGATCGCAGCCGCTCAGGGGTAAACGGCTTCGCCAGATAGTGATAAGCCCCTCGTTTCGTCGCCTCGACAGCCCCATCGAACGAGGCATATCCGGTCATGACGATCACCTCGATGCCGAGGTCGGCCCGCTGGACCTCCTCGAGGAGGCTCAAACCATCCATATGCGGCATCCTGAGATCCGTAACGAGAAGATCGAACGTCCCTTCCCTGAGCTCTTCGAGGGCCTTGACCGGATTGGTGAAAGAGCTGACCCTGTAGCCGCTCTTTTCCAGGAGACGCCTCAGGTTCTTGAGGGTTATGGCGTCATCATCTACGATCAGGATATGCATAGGATAAATAATGAAAAATTAGGCTGAGACAAAGATGAATTTTCGTCCATTCTGAAAGGAATGGCGCACAGAACCAGCTCCCCAATGAGGGGGTAAGGAAATGATTTCCCGGTACGAGCCCCTTTCCCATCCGGAAATGAGAATGTTTGCCAATACCGAGGAAATCGAACGTTTGCACGGAGGCAACCTCCAGGTCGCCGCACAAGCAAACGTGCAGACCGACGCCGAGATGGGCCAAAAAGATCATTTCCGGATGGGAACTTTTATTTTCGGGGATCGGCCCGCTGTGGTCAACTGCAAAAAAAACGGAGGCGCTTCGCCCGCCTTTCGTTGAATCGATTCATTTTCTTTCCAGAACGTGTTATGTTCCTCAGTATGAATCCGTTGCGTCTGGAAAAGATCCTCAGGGATGCCCTGGAAGAAGACCTGGGGTGGGGCGATATCACGACGGAGGCCGTCGTCCCCCTCGAGGCGGAGGCGCGCGCGGTCATCGTCAGCCGCGAGGAAGGCGTCATCGCAGGTCTGGAGGTGGCCGAAGCCGTCTTTCGGATCCTCGATGCGTCGATGCTCGTGGACCCCCTGGTGCTGGAGGGCAGCGCCATCTCCAAGGAGGCTCCGCTGTGCAACATCCGGGGACGGGCCCGGGCCATTCTTTCCGGAGAACGCGTGGCCCTCAATCTGATGCAGCGCATGTCCGGCATCGCCACGGCCGCGCGCAGCATGGCGATGATAGCCGAACCTCACCACGTCAAAGTCACCGACACCCGCAAGACCACCCCCGGTCTGCGGATGCTTGAAAAATACGCCGTACGGGTCGGAGGCGGGTACAACCATCGCATGGCCCTGGACGACGCGGTCCTGATCAAGGACAACCACCTCGTCGCGGCCGGGGGCGTTTCGGAAGCGGTTCGAAGGGCGCGAAGGCGGGTCGGGCCGCTGGTCAAGATCGAAGTGGAAACGGAGTCGCTCGCGCAGGTTGAAGAAGCCCTGCGTGCCGGCGCGGACGTCATCATGCTGGACAACATGGAGCCGGACCGCATGCGCGAGGCGGTCAAGCTGATCGGCGGGCGGGCCCTGGTGGAGGCCTCGGGCCGGATCAGACTCGAAAACATCCATCAGGTCGTCACGACAGGGATCGATTTTCTGTCCATGGGGTGGCTCACCCACTCGGCGCCCCCTCTGGATTTGAGCCTCGAATTTCTTCCTGGAGACAGGCTGCCATGAAGAAACTCCCCTTCCGGAACCCGAATAGCCACCGCCGTCCAAACCCTTTCCCGACGGTCTGCCAAACCACCCCGGTATTCCGCAGGAACAAGCGGACACCTCGGAGAATTTGACCGAGGATCCAGGTTTGTTTGCCGGTCGGCCGGGGGCGCGGCGACACTGCAAAGGGCTCACCCCAGCCACGAGAAGCCATTATGCCGAAACACCATGCCGAAACAACCCGGGAAGATCCTGCTGGATCCATAGCCGAAGACGCGATCGTGGCCCGGATCACCAAGGCCAGGGAGACGCTCGGAAGCCGGGTCGTCATCCTCTGCCACCATTACCAGCCGGACGTCATTGTGCAGTTCGCCGATCATGTGGGGGATTCCCTCAACCTCTCGCGCCTTGCCGCCTCACGCAAGGAGGCCCGCTATATCGTCTTCTGCGGCGTTTATTTCATGGCTGAAACGGCTGACATCCTTTCCTCCCCGGAGCAGGAGGTCTACATGCCCGACCCGGACGCCGGCTGCCCGATGGCCGACATGGCCCGGCTCGAGCAGGTCGAGCGGTGCTGGAGCGAACTGACCCGCCTGGTGGGGGAAACGATCGTGCCGATCACCTACGTCAATTCATCCGCAGAGATCAAACAGTTCTGCGGCCGACGAAACGGCGTCGTGTGCACCTCCAGCAACGCCGCCAAGGTCATGGATTGGGCCTTCGAACAGGCGCCGCGCGTGCTCTTCCTCCCCGATCAGAACCTCGGCCGCAACACCGCCCTCGCCAAAGGCATTTCGAAGGAAGAGATCGCGCTCTGGAACCGCGGGAAGGCCCGCCTTGAAGGCGATCTGGACAAGGCGAAGGTGATCCTGTGGGACGGCTTCTGCCCGGTCCATGTGCGCTTCACACCGGAGCAGGTCATGCGGTTTCGCTCCCGCTACCCAGGCATTCGGATCATCGTGCACCCCGAATGCACCGAAGAGGTGGTCCGGCTTGCGGACGGCAGCGGGTCCACGGAATATCTCATCCGCGAGGTGCGGGAAGCGGAGAGCGGTTCGGTGTTTGCGGTCGGGACAGAGCTGCGGCTGGTCAAACGGCTGGCCGCCACCTTCCCGGATCGTACAGTTTATCCCCTGGACGAGGAGCACTCCATTTGCGTCGACATGAGCCGGAGCACACCCGAGCGGCTCCTGGCCGTACTCGAGGGCCTTCTCGAGGGGCGGGCGCCGGGCAGGATCCAGGTCCCGGCGGAAACCGCCGAATGGAGCCGGGTGGCGCTGGAGCGCATGCTGGCCATCTCATGATCCGGTGCGGATGCCGGCTTACCCCTCCACAGCTTGTCGAGCGATTCTTCGTGTACAGGCTGTCGAACAACCCAGGGCACAACGCTCATGATATCCCTTGGAATGACGCGCACCTGTCAGTGGGCCCAATGGACGCGGGATGAGCGCCATGCTGCGGGTGGGCGTTTTTGAACGTTCTATTGAGCAACGGAAATTCCCATGAGCCGGCAGCAGGGGCCTTTTCGGCTGAAGACCCCGGCAGGCCATGGAACGCTTCGAAATGGATCTTTTCGTCTTTGGAGTCAACAGACATGCCGTCTTTCGAGGAATTGCTTCAGACAGACTTCCTGGTCATCGGATCGGGGCTTGCCGGCCTCAGGGCTGCCATCGAATTGAGCGAACGGGGCAAGTCCTGCATCCTCATCAGCAAATCGGAGCTTGCCCATTCCAACACGTACTACGCACAGGGGGGGATAGCCGCCGTAGACCCGGAGCGGGTCGCACAGGGAGATGACAGCTTCGAATCCCACATAGAGGACACCCTCCGTGCAGGGGATGGGCTGTGCATTCCATCGGTCGTCGAACGCTTCGTCCAAAGGGCCTTCCCCGACGGCGTGAGGTTTCTGATCGACCACGGTGTGCCTTTCTCGAAGGCGGATCCGGACAAACAGTACGTCCTCCACCAGGAGGGCGGCCATGGGCGCCCCAGGGTCTACTGCAAAGACGACTACACTGGGCAGGCCATCGAAGAGCACCTCGTCGACCTCGTCAGGAAGCAGCCCCTGATCACCGTCCTGGAATACCATGCTGCGGTGAGCCTTATCACCCGGAACCGCATCTCCGAGGTCAAGGTGGCCAAAGACCGGTGCCTGGGCGCCTGGGTGCTCGACAGAAAAACGCGCCGGGTCAAGACCATCGAAGCGGACGTGACCTTTCTGGCCACGGGCGGCGCAGGCAGGGCGTTCCTTTACACCAGCAACCCTGAAAACGCCACCGGCGACGGCATCGCCATGGCCTATCGGGCAGGGGCCCGTGTGGCCAATATGGAATTCTTCCAATTCCACCCCACGGTGCTCTATGAAGTCAGTCCGGAACACCCCGCCGAGAGGCGATTTCTACTGACCGAGGCCCTGCGGGGCGAGGCCATGGGCGGCATACTCACCCTCGACAAGGATTCGACCCAGGATTTCGTGCTGGCCTATGATCCACGCGGATCCCACGCCACGAGGGACATCGTCGCCAAGGCGATCGATACCGAGATGAAGAAAAGGCATCTGGCGCATGTCTGGCTCAACGTCACCACCCCGTTGACCGGCAAGCCGGAGGAATACATCCGGCAGTCCTTCCCGAAGATTTACGCCCACTGCCTGAAAAAGGGGATCGACATGACCGCCGAGCCCATCCCGGTGGTGCCCGCGGCCCATTACACCTGCGGCGGCGTAATCGTGGGCGCGGACGGCCAAACGGATATCGACGGCCTCTACGCCATCGGAGAAGTCGCCTGCACCGGTTTGATGGGGGCCAATCGACTGGCCAGCAACTCCCTGACCGAATGCGCACTCTACGGAAAAATCGCGGTCGATGCAGCCCTCGAGCGGGATCCATCGCTGCGGGATCCGGATCTGAAGCCGCCGCCATGGCAGGGCAGCACGGTCCACCCTGAAATCAACCCGGCGATGCTGAACCGCTTCTGGGATACGACCCGGGCAACGATGCTCGATTACTGCGCCATCGACCGCAATGAAAACCGTCTGCGTGTTGCCATGGACATCCTGAACGGGCTCGTCCAAATCACCAACGACATCTATTGGCATTTCTACCCGACGCTCGAAATCATCGAGCTCAGGAACCTCTCCCTGGTCGCCCGGCTGATCGTCGAATCGGCCGTGCACAGGAAGGAAAGCCGGGGCGGCCATTTCCGGTCCGACTACCCCGAAAGAAACGACCACCTGTTCCAAGGCGCCACCATCATTCAACAAACCACCGGGATCCGCCTGCTCAAATGCAGGCACACCTGACGGCCGGCCTCCTCGGGGCCCTTTTTGCTGCCGGTTTCCATCCCGAAACGCTGATTTCTGCCCATCTCAGCAACTATCCGCACGGATGTCTGTCCAGAGACATAAGGGTCCTACCATCGCAACCGCTTCCTTCCCCTGCTACCAACCAGACTGGAGGGATCAATCCCGCCAGGGTGGGCCCGAGCACCTGCAAGCTCTGAAGGACCATCCTCATCCCTCGCCTGAAAACTTCGCATACCAGACAGCCTTCTCCGCATAAACGCCAACAAGAACAATGTGAGGCAAAATATTTTGACTTGAAATATTCTGGCCCATCCGTTATAGTGTTTCGATCGACCCGCGGATCCCCGCCGCGCCGGTGAGGAAAATCCACGCTGCGGGTCAACACGCAAGGAGGTTCGTTTTGGCCAGTATCGGAGGTATCGTTTCACAACACGGCCGGATTGAGGCCGAT
>Ga0209270_1003713_pt1 | contig 12690 bp, 12 predicted proteins | sample MTBAKSrepl1MetaG_FD_187456 | JGI IMG/M metagenome (GOLD analysis project Ga0209270, IMG submission 187456) | Enrichment culture microbial communities from Arthur Kill intertidal strait, New Jersey, USA, that are MTBE-degrading - MTBE-AKS1... | ecosystem: Environmental > Aquatic > Marine >...
CCCTGATTCTGGCCGGAGCCGTCTTTCTGACTTTGGTCTTTCCGCCGCTCTTCCAGCTCCTGGTCGACTTTAAGGTGCCTTTGCCCATGGTGACCAGGGTGGTCATGGCTGTTTCCTCGACCATCCAACACCAGTGGTGGGCCATTCTGCTCGTGGTGTTCATTTTGGTCGCCGGTTTTATCCTGGCCAGAAGATACCCGCAAAGCAAGTATTACCTTGACGTGGCCGAACTGAACACCCCGCCGCTCAAGGGCGTGATTATTCAGCTTCGTTTGGCCTTTTTCATGCGCTACCTGTCCATGCTCCTGGCCGGCGGCATGGATATTCTGCGGGCCTTGCAACTGGCAACGGAATCGGTCAACAATCTGCTCATTCAGAAATTTCTGGGGGCCGCCCGCGAGCGGGTGATCGAAGGCGATATGCTTTCGGACGCCTTGCGCCAGATTCGCTATATTCCCAACATGGTCACCAGGATGATCGCCATCGGCGAGGAGTCGGGCACCTTGCCCGAGCAGATGGAATACGTGGCCGAATATTATAATGAAGAGCTGGAGCGTAAGATCGCCATGGCTTTGGCCTTGATGGAGCCGCTCCTTCTGTTCGCCTTGGCCGGCCTGGCCTTGGCCCTGGTCATGGGCGTGCTTTTGCCCCTTTACAACCTTGTTTCGACTCTGTCCACCGGCGTGGGCGCCGGCGGCATGTAGAGATGGATAGGAAATAGGAAATTGAGTCATGCTTAAGCGGCGAAAATACAGAAGCCGTGATCCAAAGGGGGGATTCACCCTGGTGGAAATCCTCCTGGTCAGCGCGATTATTGCCGTCATGCTGGCCGTGATCATTCCCCGGGCCCTGCGGGCCAACGTGGACACCAAATTCAACACGGTCCGGCAGGTGGGCGCTGAAGTGGCCAAGTGGGGCATGACCTGGGCCGAGAGGAACCTCCAGACCCAACATGAAGATGCCGCCTGCACCCTGATCGACTACGTGAATACTTTAAACGGGGTCTTCACCGGCGACCAGAGTGCCAACAGCAACTGGGCCGGCTCGGTCAATCCCATGACCGGGGCCGGATGCCGGGGAGGTACGGCGGCGGTGTCTTTTACGGTCCAGTCCATCAGCCCTGAGGATCACTTGCGGAATCCTTTCAACGGAGCTTCCTATTTCAGCTCCGTCAATAACGGGGCGGTCAATCCGTTTGCCGGGCAGTTGCGTCTGGCCAGCGGAGCGGAAGGAGCTTTTACGGTCTATTATCTGCTGTATATCGGGACCGAGGCCACGAGTTCGACGGATTGGTACGGCAACATGTCCCATAACGGGACTTTGGATCAGTTGCGGGCCGGGGTGTTCATGGCTCGTCTGCAATAGGGGCCGGATTTCGGGAGGGATGTGAGGATGAGAAGGCATGTAGGCAAGCGGACGGGATTCACTTTGATCGAGCTGCTCCTGGTTTTGACTATCATCGGTCTGAGCGCCGCCCTGATTATTCCTCGGGCCATGAGGGCTCAGACTGACACCAAGTTCGCCCAGGTCCGGCAGTACGGCTCCGAAATCGCCAGCTACATCATGGCTTGGGCCCAGAACCAGGCCCGGGCCCAGCGGCCGACCACGAGCTTCACCCTGAAGGATTTCCTCTACCAGGACGTCATAGAAGCCGACGGGGCCGGGGTGACCAGTAACAAGCTGGTGGACAAGTATACCGGCCATGAAGACTATAAGGGGGTGGCCAACCTGGTCGCCTCCGACAAGATGCCGGTCAACCCCTTCAACGAGGCCAGTTATTTCAGCCCGGTCAATAACGACAGCCAGGCGCCCAGTCCCAAGCCCGGACTGCTGTATCTGGCCGCGCAGCCTGATCCAAGCCAGGAAGAATATTTGAACTTCTATCTGCTTTTTACCTCCACTACGCCTGACGTTGCGGGTTCGTATTGGTACGGCGGGATGGACCCCAAAGACCCCGATAAGATACGACGGGGCGTTTTTGTGGCCAGACTTTTCAACGATGAAGAACCTGGGACCGGGGAACGGCCGTTCCTCATGGGCGGGGGAGCTCCCGGCCCCAGGCCGGCCGAGGAGACTCCGCCTCAGTCGAAATAGGATGATTGATAGTAATAGAAACTATTCTTGAATTGACAGGGATAATCCGGAAGGATATTATTAATCCTGGCTGACTTTAAGTTTGAATAGTCAGGGGGATATTTTTCCAAAAACAGAAATTCGGTTTTGTAGGGGGTGAGTTGAAGAAGAGCCGAAGGCGAGACCTTGACGAGCCGGAAGGTTCTTCGGTCCGCTCCAAGGAGTTTCTCAGGCGACTGTATTAGACAGACTTCTATACCGTTGGGAAGGGGGTGACGACTGAAAGGAAGCGCGACAGAAATTTGGGTTATGGAATATTGGCAAGAAGCATTGATTATTTACGCTTAATCTAGTGACACAAGGAGTGAATTATGAAGATCAAGAGAGGAAAAGGTTTTACCCTGATCGAGATTCTGCTGGTCGTGGTCATCATCGGCATCATGCTGGCCGTGATCGTGCCCCGCGGCTGGCGGGCCAACGTGGACAACAAGTACAACCTGGTCCGGCAGGGCTGCGGCGAGCTGGCCAAGTTCGGCGTGATGTGGGCCGAGGAAGAACTGATGGGCCAGAACGAGACCTCTTCCACCGCCACTCTGGCCGACTACCTGGCTTATCTGGCCGGGCAAGCTGGCGCTGGGGATGGGTGGAAATGGATTGCTAACTCGGCGACCCCAGGCTGGGTCGCCGCCACGACTCCTGTACCCGGTCGATACGTGGGTTGGGCCTCCACTGCCGATGCCGCCCCGGCCGGTCCGGCCAGGAACCTCGTCCCGGTGGACAAGGCCGTCCGCAATCCCTTTAACGGGTTGGAAGTTTTTAATGTCGGTAACTTTCCCACGGGCAACGCCATCCCCGGCGCCGTGGCTTGCGGAGGGATTGCTGAAGGCGGCGGCTGGTCTTACTTTGCTTTCACCTTCCAGGGCACCGAGAATACTGCGATCGCGGCCGGCGATATGCAGGGCAACATGGACGCTGCCAGCCTGGTCGGCCTGCGCAACGGCGTGTTCATGGCTCGGGCCAAGCCGTGATAGTGATTCAATAAAAACCAAACCGGCCGCCCCCTTGGCGGGGGCGGCCCTCACGACAACCAAGGTGTTTGACAAGGGCGACCGGGCGATAGGAAAGAAGAGGCTGCCGGGCTGATGAACCGAAGAGGTTTTACTCTGATTGAGATACTGCTGGTGGTGGTCATCATCGGCATCATGCTGGCGGTTATTCTGCCCAGGGGTTTGCGGGCCAATATCGAGAGCAAATACAGCACCTGCCGGCAGAATGCTTCGGAACTGGTCAAATGGAGCCAGGAATGGGCCGAAACCGAGCTGAAAAGCCAGAACGAAACCGGGACTTCGGCCATATTGGCCGACTACTTCGCCTATTTATGTAACGCCGCCGACGCCTCCAACCCGCCGAACGCGGCCTGGGTGGCCCGGGATGAATACTCCCGGGGCTGGCGTAAGGCTACGGATCCGGTGACCGGCCGGAAAGTCGGCGCGGGATCGGCCGCCGATGTCCCTCCTTCAGGTCCCGCCGAGACTCACGTCCCGGTGGATAAAATCCTGCGTAATCCGTTTAACGGGCAGAGCGTGTTCAGCGACGTCAACGATCCGGTTCAGGCTCAAACGGCGGTGCCCGGGGCTTTGGCTTCAGGCTTTGTATCCGAACAGGGGGGCTGGCGTTATTACGGTTTGGTTTTTCAAGGCACCGCCAACACGGGCACGACTTTTGATCAGGTGCACGCCAACATGAACGGCACTGATCTGGCCGGTCTGCGCAACGGCGTGTTCATGGCCCGGGCTAAGAAAAGCGGCGGCCAGTCACCTTGAATCTGATTGAATGTGGTCGCGTTTTTAATTTACTAAATTTTGTGCCCCATGGGGGAGGAGAGGAATGAAACGAAAAGGTTTTACCCTGATTGAGATTCTGCTGGTGGTGGTCATTATCGGCATCATGCTGGCCGTGATCGTGCCGCGGGGTTGGCGGGCCAATATAGACAACAAATACAACATGGTTCGTCAGAACTGCGGCGAACTGGCCAAGTTCGGGGTGATGTGGGCCGAGGAAGAGCTGATGGGCCAGAACTCCACGGGGTCGACGGCAAAAATGGCAGATTATATTGCCTATCTGTGTGGTCGAGCCCCGAGGGCATTCGGAGCGATTTGGCTGGCTGGGACAGGTTCCACCGGAGCGGGATGGGTCGCAGCTAACGCTGCAGTCGTTGGCCGGAAGGTTGGCGACTCCTTAGCTTTCCAGAAACCCGCTGGCCCGGCACGGAATTTGGTCCCGGTGGATAAGGCCATCCGTAACCCTTTCAATGGACTCGATGTCTTCAGCACGGGCAACTTGCCGAACACTAACGCCATCCCCGGGGCCATAGCTTGTGGTTCCGCCGACGAGGGCGGGAACTGGGGATACGCTGCTTTCACCTTTCAGGGCACCGCAAACACCGGAATAACGTATGCCGACATGCATGGCAATATGAATGCCACCACACTAACCGGCTTGCGTAATGGCGTGTTTCTTGCCAGATATAAATATTAAACCGTAAGTTCATCGAGGGAATCGACTTCATTTTCTATCAAAAATTAAAGGTGTTTTTGGGTTGGTAAAATAGCCTGAGCGCAAGATGTTGGTTCCGGCGTTTGCCGAGAGGCTTTTATTTCAAAATGAATTCGGAGGTTACTTGGAAGATGAACCGCAAAGGGTTTACACTGATCGAGTTGTTGCTGGTCGTGGTCATCATCGGCATCATGCTGGCCGTAATCGTGCCCCGGGCCTGGCGGGCCAACATCGACGCCAAATACGGCTTGGTCCGGCAGAATTGTTCGGAACTGGGCAACTACGGTATGACCTGGGCCGAGACCGAACTCCATTCCCAGGATGAAACCGCTTCCGACGCCGTTCTGGCCGATTATCTGGCTTATCTGGCCGGCAGCAACGCTATAGGCGCCGGTTATTGGATCTGGGTGGCCGATGATTCAGCCGCGGTGGGCTGGAGAAGGGTTGGGGCCGTGGACGGCCGGCTGGTGGACGGAGTCACCGCCAATGTAACCGGGACCGCGGAAAGTTTTGTGCCGGTGGATAAAATCCCCCGCAACCCCTTCAACGGCCAGTCGGTTTACCATGAGGAAAACGATCCCAAGGATGCGGGAGTGCCCATCCCCGGGGCCATTGCTACTGCCTATCTGAGGGAGCGGACCGGCGGTTGGTATTATTTCGCCTTCTTGTTCCACGGCACGGACAGCACCTCGGTCGGGGCCGACGGCAGCGCCGGAGACTTCTATGCCGACATGATCGGGAATTCCTTGGACGGTCTGAGGAACGGCATCTTCTTCGGCCGATCCAAGAAGGCTTCGTGATAAGAACTTAAAAGCACTTCGGCTTGACCGACGGTCCTTCCGGGCGTCTCTTTCCGAGACCGCCCGGGGGCCGAAGCCGGTGGAGATTATATCTGAATCTGGACGGACCACCGAGGTGGAGACATGGGGGGCCGAAGATTTGGCGATGCCGTTTAGCAGGATAAAAAAGCGGGGACAGAGTGCGGGAGTTCATAAAGTGCCTAACCAATTGAGGCCTCAGAATAAATTCGGTTTCACCTTGATCGAGTTTTTGCTGGTGGTCGTCATTTTCGGCGTCATTCTATCGGTGGTTCTGCCCCGGGCCCTGCGGGCCTCCAGGGAGGCCAAGTTCAGCCAGGTCCGGCAGTACGCCGCGGAGATTGGCGGATATACGGTCCAATGGGCCCAGAAGCAGACCGAAGCCCAACGGGAAAACAGCCCCTATACGCTCAAAGGTTTTCTTATGGAGACGGTTGACCCTGGTCTGGCCGGCTTTTCAAGCTCGCCGCCGGTAGATCATTACACCGGCCATGAAAGTTTCGACGGCGTCGAGCGGTTGGTGGCCCCGGAGAAACTGCCGACCAATCCCTTCAATGAAGTCTCTTACTTCCAAAAAGTCAATGACGACGGCCCTGTGCCCAGCGCTAAGCCTGGACTTCTTTATCTAACTTCAGGCACCGACCCCAGCAACCCGCATTACCGTTATTTTTACCTGCTTTTCACGGACGTCCCCGCCGGAGCTCCGGGACGCTGGCATGGACAGATGGATCATCAGAATGCCGACGGTATGCGGCATGGCATTTTTGTGACCCGGGTTCCGGACAGCCGAATTTCGCCCGGGCTTCCGTCGACACGAAACCGATAAAAGTTTAGCCCACCAAAGCGGCCCGGTTAGTCAAAGCCCCCCAACGGGGCTTTTGATTTTTCGGCCAGTATCTTTCGAGCCCGATCCAGGTTGCGGGCGGCGCTGACGTACCCGGGGTCCAGGGTCAAAGCTTTTCGGAAATGTTCGACGGCTTCTTCTATTCGGCCTTGCACGGCCAAGGCCACTCCCAGATTATTGTGAACTTCCGAGGAATCGGGCTGGACTTCAAGAGCCAGCCGATAATGGGCCGCGGCCTCGTTCAGCCGGCCCCGGCGGCGCATTTCCTTGCCCAGGTTGTTAAGGGCGGGAACATAAACGGGATCGTATTTCAAAGCTTCCTGGTAATGCCGGAGGGCCTGATCGTATCGGCCCAAGCCGGCCAAGGCCAGACCGAGATTATTGTGGGCCTCCGGATGATCGGGCTTGAGGGCCAACGCTTTCCGGTAGTGCTCGATGGCCTGCATCACGGCCCCCCGCTTGGCCAGGGCCAGGCCGAGATTGTTGTGGGCCCTGGCGTTATTCGGGGATTTGGCCACGCAATCTAGCCAGAGGGCCACCTCGTCCCGCCAGACCAGATTTCTTTCAACCGTCCACAGAGACAGCACGGCGGCGATCAGACAGAACACACCGACGCTGAGGACCTTCGGCTTGATAAAGCGGAAAACCAGGGCCACGACCAGCAGGGAGACCATCATGGAGGGCAGGTAGGTCCGATGTTCAAAAATTATCTCCGAACCGATCACCGAGGACTCGATGACCAGGTTGCCCAAGAACCAGAATAGAGCAAAGGAAACCAGACGGTCTTTCCTGGCGGTGAGCACGGCCAGGGCGGCCAGGCCCAGAAGGCAGGCCAGGGCAAGAAGGGTGGTCGGAGGTGACAGGAGGGAGTGGGACAAGGAGAAGTCATGGGTCAGGTTAAGCCGGGCGGGATGGGGGAAAAAAAACAGGCTGAGGTAGAACATGACCACGCGGAATTGGGTCAGGCCCCTTTCGGTCAGGGTGAAGTCCCGGTGTCCGTAAGTGTGAAGGATAGCGGCCAGGGGGTCGGTCCCTAAAAAGAGAAAGGCGGCGGCGAGAAAAAAAACAACGATTCCGGCCGGCAGCCACCAGCGGCTTTTCAGCCAGGACCAACTCGCGTTTTGAAAGAAAAACCATTCGTATAGGAGGAGCATAAAGGGCAGGGTGGCGGCGTTCTCCTTGGAACCAAGGGCCAGGAGGCCGGCCACGCCGCAGCCGGTGAAAAGGGCCAGCCTTTTTTCTTTTTTTTCGGCCAGGCGTCCCTCAACGTACAGGAGCAGGGCCAGAACATAGAACATGGCGGCCAAGCTGTTCATTCTCTGGACTATGTAGGTGACTGACTGGGTTTGGAGGGGGTGGACCATCCAGATCAGGGCCGCAAAAAAGGCGATCCACCGGGCTTGTGATTCATATTTGGGGTGAAGACCGGACCGGGTCAGGGTTCTTTGGACCAGGAAAAAAAGAATCAGGGCGGCGGCCAGATGAACCAGGATGTTGACCACGCGGTACCCGACCACATGGTAATGGTGGAAATAATAGTTCAGGGCGAAACTGAGATAGGCCGTCGGCCGATTCCGGCTGGGGCTTCCCCAGACCGCCTTTTTCAGGCCGTCCCAGGAAAGCTCGGTCAGACGGATGCCGGCATTGTTGACGATATTGAAGCCGTCGTCGAAGACAAAGGGGCTCTCCAGGGTATGAGCGTAAATCAGGAGGCCCAGAACAGCCAGGACGACCAGCATCAGAGTTTGGCTCATCCTGGTCAGGGGCGGTTCCGGACTCCGGACGGCTGAATCGGCCGGGGTGGGGTCGATTGATGGCCGGGGTTGAGAACGTTTCTTCTTTTTTTTCTTGCTCATGGCTTACGAAGTCTAATCTCCGCTTTGACACTTTTCTGGTCCATGGGCCGGTGTCCTGGGACGGCGTTTTATAGTTCGACGGTCAATCCGTCATAGGCCACGGTCACCGGGACGGTCAGCCCGCAGGCGGCGAAGACGGCCTCGGCCCGCTCCTGCCATTCCGACTGGCAGCGGGGGATGGGCCAGGGGCGTCCGGTGGCCGGGTCTTTCAAGGGATTTGAGGCCGGGACCTTCTTAAGATAGGCCTGGTCTGACTCTCCCGGGCAGAGGTCGCCGTCCGAAAGGTGCACCAAGTACACGTGCTCGCGCGGCCGCCAACGGCCGATGAATTCCAAGAGGCGCTGAAAGCTCATGTGGTTGGGCCGGTTGAATACCGGTTCGTTGAACCAGTGGGCCTGGGCCGCCAGGATGTCCGGGTGGACCAAGAGGTCCGGTTCTTCCGGAACATCCTTGAAATCTGAAGTATAGACCAGGGTCCTGGGGCCGCTGGGAGAGAGGTGGCGGATCACATAGCCGATTGAACCCAAGGCTGTCTGGCCGTGATCGGTTTTGAAGGGGGTTATGGTCAAGCCCCAGCCTTCGAGACCAGGCAGGGGTTGTCCGGGGAGGGCCAGGCGTTTTTCCAATAACTTACCCAGCAGATACCCGAAGCGGACCTCGACTACCGCCCAGGTTTCCGGCGTGGCGTAAATCGGCCAAGGAGAAAATTGTCCGCGGGGCACCCGGCGGCGGAAGGCTTCCAGTTCGTCCAGTCCCAAATAATGATCGCCGTGTTCATGAGTCAGGAGGATCAAGTCCGGAGGCCCGAGATTATAAGTCTCCAGTTGATCCAAAATATCCGGGCCGCAGTCGATCAGGATTCGGGCCGGTCCTTCCAACCAGAGGGCCGTTCTGGTGCGCTTTTCCCCTTTGGCCCGCATGGTCGAGCAGACCTGGCAGGGGCACCCCAGTTCCGGCGTCCGCCAGGCCGCGCCGGTTCCCAGAAAAAGCAGGCGGTTTTGGTTGGAGCGGCCGTCCGATAAAGGCATAAATAAGGTCAGGCCGTAGTCCTTTCGGTAATGTTTTGAAATTTTAATGTTAATGTTGTAAAAATAAAAGAGCAAACTATGATTTTTAGTAAGGTATCAGTCAACGGCGGCATTTCCCGGCCCTTTCTGCCCGACCGATAAAAGTGGATTCCTGCTTTCGTAGGAATGACTTATACTTACCAACGTCATTCTCGCGCAAGCGGGAATCCAGACCACCAATGACTGATAGATTATGGTTTTTATGCAGTTGTCGATCGAGGTTTTTCAAAGCGTCTCGAATTTTTTTAAGGAATGCCCTCCAAATAGGTGAACGGCGTTAATGATTTCGAAGACTAAGCAGATTGGCCGACAGCCCGGGGCCTCTTATGTGACCCCGAAGAAAAAATACAGGAAGGCGGTTTTAGCCACCGCCGGAGCCCTGATTATCTGCCTCCTGGCCTGGGCCGGTCTGAGTCGCCTGATCACGCCCAGGGGCCCGGAAGACGATCGGGTGGCCAACAGCATTTCTAAGCCGGTGCCGAACGGTCAAGCTGTTTCCCCCTCGGGGCCGAGCCGGACCACTCAGCCCGGATCAACCGCAGCGGGCCCGGCCGCCCAGGTTCCGTCCCTGTCGTCGCTGGTGGTCAGTTCGCCCTTAGCCAGAGCCGCCATGCAAGCTTCGCCTTTAGCCAGCGGGTTGGCCGGAATCGGTTCAAGACTTATCCAGGGGACGCCTCCAGCGACTCGTCCGGAAACCGGAGCGGCCAAGCCCCCGCCGGAACGGCCTCCGGCTGAGGCCTCAGTCAAAACGCCAGAAAAATCCCCGGCTCCTAAACCGGCCGCACCGGCCCCCGGCCTGCAATTCACCGTGCACCTAGCCTCGTTCGGGGTCAAAGAGAACGCCGAACAGGCCGCGGCTCAGTTCAAAGCCGCCGGTTACCCGGCCTTTTTACAGAAAGCGGAGATCGACCGCAAAGTATTTCACCGTCTCATGGTCGGCCGGTTTGCTTCTCAAGCCGAAGCCGAAGCCTACGGCCGAAAACTGGTTCAGAAAAATATCGTCCCCGGTCTGGGGCCGTTCACGGTCAAACCGATTGTTTCCGGCCCGGCGGAGCGGTAAAAACCGACAAGGAGGAACCATGGAAGACGTCTACCGGCGTTTGGCCGAGCACCTGCAAAACTTGATTATGGGCTATCCTTTCAATGAAGCCTTGATCGACCTGCTCAAGGAGATGTTCGATCCGGTCGAGGCCGAGACGGCCTTGGCTATTCCCAATGACTTGGCCCCTTTGGAGGTCGCCGGCCAGTCGGCCATAGCGGCCAGGTCCAGCCTCCCGGAGTCGACCGTGGTTGAAGCCCTAAGCTCGATGGCCCGGAAAAACCTCCTTTTCACCGCACCCACGGCCTCAGGGGAGCCGGGCTGCGCTCTGCTCCAGGTCGGGTACGGCATGCCTCAGACCTTCTTCTGGTCCGGCCGCCGGGATGAGACGGCCCAACGCATGGCCAAACTGGTCCTTAAATACTTTAACGTACCCACCACCAGGGAGGTCTACGGCGGCACTCCGACCAAATCCTTTAAATACGTCCCGGTGGGGGTGGCCGTGGAAGCTCCCTTGCAGGGCGTTCTGCCGGCTGAACAAATGGAGCCGATCATAAAGGGCACGGAAAAGATCGCCGTGGCCCACTGCCCTTGCCGCATGTCGGCCAGGATTCTGGGGCGGACCGACTGCCGTCACAGCCTGGAAGTCTGTTTGAAATACGATGAACTGGCCGAGTTCGTCATCAGTCGGGGGCTGGCTAGGGAAGTCTCCAAGGACGAGGCCCGGCGCATCCTGGCCGAAGCGGAAAAGGAAGGCCTGGTCCACATGGTGGACAACGCTTTGGGTCAGGTCAAGCACACCTGCAACTGCTGCGGCTGTTACTGCTGGAACGTGGGCATCATCAGGCGGCGCAAGGTCCCCCGTGACGTGCTCATGGCCGTGTACTTCATTCGGGAAACGGATTTGGACCGGTGTATCGGCTGCGGGGCCTGCGCCGAGATCTGCCCGGTGGAGGCCGTGTCCATGGAGGACGATCAGGCCCAGGTCGATACCGACTGGTGCATCGGCTGCGGGGTCTGCGCCGGGGTCTGCCCGTCCGAAGCCATTTCGATCAAGCGAAGAGTGGAAGACGCCGCACCGGCTGGTTTCCAGGAATTGCACCGGCGGATAAAAAAAGAACGGGGTCTGGGATAAGAAGGACTCAAACCAAATTGCCTTAATGTTTAGGCCAAAGACACTTTGAGGTCATTGCGAGGTTCGTCCCGGACGGACCGAAGCAATCTTTTGAAATTAAAATAGATGGTTTCGTCGGAGAAAAATCAATGGAAGATTCACCGGAACTGCTCGAAATTAAGGCCCACACCGGCCTGCACGTGGTCAAAGGGGCGGTGCGGAAGGTTTTGGGGACCAAATGGACGGCCGGAGTCAAGGTTAAAGGAGCCAAGGGCACCTTGACCGTTCAGGCCGACCGGGCCCCCAGCCTTGAGGAGCAGCAGGAAATACAAAAGCTGGTTGACGACAAGATCGCCGAAGATGCCGAAATTCTGGTCCACGAGCTGGACCGGTCCGAAGCCGAACAGCGGTGGGGCGACGAGATTTACGATCTGTTTCCCCTGCCGTCCTCGATCACCAGGCTGTTCGTCCTGGAAATCCCCGGATGGAACCTCAACTGCTGCCGGGAAAAACATCTAGAACGCACCGGCCAGTATCAAAGCCTGCACCTAGAAAAATACAAAATCCGGGAGAATAAAAGATTGCTGGAAATTACCTTCAGCGTAGCTTGAGGATTCACTTGGTCATTCTCCCTGGAGGAAATTTAGATGGAATTCAATGAATTAAAGACCTTGTACGATCATCTTGAAATTAATGCTGTCGATTACAAATACAATCAAATTGCCAACCTTTTTCAAAGATTGAGAGATATTAAAAAGGAAAGAGATCAAATCAGTGAAGCTGAAATGGCTCAGTGGGAGATTGATTGTTTTAGTTTTAGAACTCAAAACGGCAGATTGAAATCTATGTTTTCTGGGACAGATGATAAAGGGCAGCCTTGGGACTACCCCGAGATTTCCAAGCTGACCGGTCGCCATCTTGATTATATCGATGGTAGGTTGAAAGTTACAACAAACCCAATTCTAAAAGCTCGTTATGCTCATATCCTTTGGGAAAGCCAAAAGAAGCATAATAAGTACGCTGAGATAGCGGTTGATGCCTACCTAAATTTGGTAAAATTATATGAGGATAAGGACAAAAAAGAGCCAAAATTACATTTTGGAATTTACATTATTACTTTTATTGAGCAGGCATCTTATTTAGCATTCAGTATAAACTATCGGGTTGCTGATATTCACCATGAAATGAAAAGACTTGTGAAGGAGTTCAATTTCAATAGTAGCTCATCGTTCGTACTGAGGAACAGGCTCATTAGGTACATGCTCGAACGTAAGAATAATTTCACGCGCGAGTGCTTTGAAGGGTTTCCAGAAGTTTGTCTCA
>Ga0209270_1003719_pt1 | contig 12679 bp, 10 predicted proteins | sample MTBAKSrepl1MetaG_FD_187456 | JGI IMG/M metagenome (GOLD analysis project Ga0209270, IMG submission 187456) | Enrichment culture microbial communities from Arthur Kill intertidal strait, New Jersey, USA, that are MTBE-degrading - MTBE-AKS1... | ecosystem: Environmental > Aquatic > Marine >...
CTGGCCGAAGTCCCGCCCCTCTCTCCGCTGGAAATACTGAAAACCATCGCCGTATTTCGACTGATCTTCCCCAGGACCGACCTGCGCACTTGCGGGGGCCGCGAAAGGAATCTGCGCGGACTCCAGCCCCTGATGTTTCTGGCCGGAGCCAACGCGACCATGACCGGCAACTACCTGACCACCACCGGCCGGAGCCCTGAAGAAGACCTTCGGGACATCGAGGACTTGGGGCTGAAGATAAAAAAGTGCAGCCCATGACCCGAACCAAAAATTACATCGATTGTCCTAATGATGTCGCTCACAAGTTTCGCCCCAAAGGCTTCAATATCAACCAAGTCGATTGATGTACCACCTGCATCGGTCACTTTAATTGGCTATTGACCGCCCGCTTTTCAGTTATTGACTTTTGGGGCCGCCTCGCATATCATACTAATATTGTTTGTTATAACCTTTGAGATAACGGCAATTCGCCGTCAAAATCGGCGCGAATTTTTCCACACTCAACCACGGGGATAACGGCCAAGGTAGGCTACTTTCTCCGGATATGGATAAACACTGAAAATTGTTAGGAACTTTTAGGATTACCATTAACAAACAGCCTGTACCCCCCTCGGAGGACGACGCTTGACAGTCCGCTTCGGGTTATGCTATACTGAATAAAGCTATTATTAATGAAATCGACAAATTATGAACAAGTTACCTGCCTTCTTGCTTCAATGTCTGCAACGGGCGGCTAGGTCCCAGTCTAAGGCCGTGGTTGGTCGGGACAGGTAATTCCTTGAAGTCAAAACGGATTCTGGCGGCGCTTCTGGTTCTCTTTTTCACCGGTCTGACCATTCTGACCTGGGTGCAGCTTCGCCAGGAAAAGAAGGAGAGCCAAAACGAAATCGACCAAAAGGGCCGGCGTCTGGTCAACCTGATCAGCATGTTTCCCCTGGAGGCCTTCTCCGGGGAAAACAGCAATTTTTTTCTGCGGACCTTGACCGAGTCCACCGGCCGCGACCCCTTGGCCTACTGTTTCATCCACGACGGCCAGGGTCGCCTGCTCGTGTCCTTTGACCGAGACAACCTGGCCGCCGCGCTGCCAAACCAAGTCCAGGTCAACTCCCTGAATTCACTGGCCCTGATCCGGCAGACCTTTCAGGCCGGCCGATCTGAGCCATATTATGAATTTTCCAAGCCCATCCACCAGGGAGACCGCCGGGTCGGGACGGTCAGACTCGGCTTCCGCCTGCCGCCAGTGAATCTTTTTTCGGCTGAGCGTGTCAGTCTCATGGCCACGGCCGCCTTTTTTATGTTTGTCACGGCCTTTTTGGCTTACTACGGCGTCACTCGGGCCTTCCGCCCTTTGCTCAAGTTCACCAGACGAATCGGGCAAACCTGGGCCGAAGCGTCCTCGGAAGGCCTCGCCGGCAGCCCTTCCGGCGGGGAACTGACCCGACTGGTCGGTGGTCTGGAAAAATCGCTGGTCTTTATCCAGGAAAAAATATCCCGGATGGAAGAGGGACAGGCCGAACTTTCCGGCAAACTCGGGGCCATGACCTTCCGGGTCAAGCAGTTTGAAAAAATCCTCGACTCGGTCAATTTCGGCATCATCATGACTGACCTGAATGACAACGTCACCCATGTCAATGAATTTTGGCTCCGCCTGCTCGGCAAAGACCGGGACGAAGTGCTCGACCGGCCCTTGGCCGAAGCCGTGGCCGACGATGAAATCGCGGTTTTTGCCGCCCAAAAATGGTCCGGCCGACAGCCGACCGCCGGCGCTCGGTTGGAAAGAGCCTTTGATCGAGTCTCCCCGGGGGAAACTTTTCGTCTGACACTGACGCCCATTTACGACGCCGAAGGATCGACCATCGGTAAGACCATTTTCGCCCACAACGTCACCGCCGAAAAGATGGCCGAAAGGACCCGGCAGGAGTTCATCGCCCACGTGGCCCATGAACTCAAGACCCCGTTGGCCACCATCAAGTCCTATAATGAAATGCTGATGGACGGGGAAATAGAAGACCGGGAAATGAAAAAAGAGTTCTACAACACCATCAACGACGAAACCAACCGGTTGGCCGGTCTGATCAACAACCTGATCAGTCTGTCCAAAATCCAAATGGGCGGCCTGTCCATCGAACGCGGCCTGGTCCAGACCGATTGGCTGTTCAACGACTGCCTGGCCGCGGTGGAAGCTCCGGCCTATGATAAAAACATCACCCTGGAAAGGGTCGTCCCCGACAATTTCCCGCATCTCCTGGGCGACAAGGAGATGCTCAAAGTGGCTATTATCAATATTTTGAACAACGCCGTGAAATATACGCCGGAAGGGGGCCGGATCAAGTTCTCCTTGCAAGATCAGGGCGATGCGGTCGTCTTGGAAGTGGCCGACACCGGGTACGGCATCGCCAAGGATGACCTGCCCCACATCTTCGATCAGTTTTACCGGTCTTCCGATCCCAACGTTACCAATCAGGTCGGCAGCGGCTTGGGCCTGGCCATTACCCAGGAAATCGTCCGCCTCCACAGCGGGGAGATCGAGGTCCAGAGCGAACCGGGCCGGGGGACGCAGTTCACCATCACTCTGCCCCGGGAGGAGTACCAGATTGGCCGGACGTAAGGGGAAAATTCTGGTCATCGATGACGACGCCCATATCAGGCGCGTGGTCGAAGTCAAACTGCACAGCCGCGGTTACTCGGTCCTCGCCGCCAAAAACGGCCTGGAAGGCCTCGAGGCCATCATGACCGAACGGCCCGACGTGGTCGTCTCCGACATCAACATGCCCATGATGGACGGAGAAACCCTCTGCAAGGAAACCAATCACCTTAAAAAAGACCGCCCTTTTCTGACCATCATCATGACCAGCCGAATCACTTCCGATCAGGAAGAATGGATAAAAGACATGCAGAACACCATATTTATGGAAAAACCTTTCAGCCCCAACAAGCTTCTTCAGGTGATCGAAAAACACCTGGCCGCCGTGAGGCGATGATGGAAATGGACCTTGGTTCCTTTACCAGCTTTCTGTCCAGCCTGCGCCAGGTCGCCGGCCTGGACTTCGCCGTCTGGGACCAGGACGGGCTCGTTTACGCCACCGGGCCAGAGGGTCAACCCGATCAATCAGATGAAGAACTCGGCCGATTCGCGGCCCGGATTTTCGAGCAGGCCGATTTTGTGCACCAGGACAACGGCGACCTTCAACTTTTCGGCGCGCCTATCCTTCAAGACGGCCAGGTGGTCGGCGTTTTGACCTCCGGCCGGGCCGGCCGCCCTCAAGACCATGAATCCGCGGCCAGCGGTCCGATGAAGGCTTTCATGGCTCACCTGACCGGCCTGATCGAAGACTGGTGGGCCAGCCGGCAGGAAGTCGACGACATGGCCGAACAACTGGCCAGAAGTTTCGAAGACTTCAATCTTTACTCCCGGCTGACCTCGGAGATAAAAACCTTAGGCTTTTCCAGGGCCATGCTGGAAGACATGTGCCGGCATTTCCTGGACGTGATGAGGGTCGATCTGGCCTTCGCCAAACTGCCCGAGCGCCAGGAATATGATGCCCTTGTCGGTCAGAACGAGGCCGCCGCCGGGCTGGAACCACCCAAAGCCTTCACCGAGAGTCTGATTGACTCTATTCCCCGCAACGATCCATCCATCCAAAGCGGCTTTTTCATCGTCAACGACTCTGCGGCCGACCCGGTCTTCAAAGAACTCCACCCGGAGCCTTTTCGATTCCTGGCCGTGACCCTTCAGCACGAGGACAAGTTTTACGGCTGGCTGGGCCTGGTCTCGTTCAATTTGCAGGAAATCTTCCGGCGGAGCGAAATGCGCCTGATCACCTCCATGGCCCAGCAACTGGCCGTGGTCATTACCAACACCGACCTCTATCGTGACCTGGAACGCTTCGTCATCAACATGGTCAAGTCCCTGGTCTTCGCCATCGAGGCCAAGGACGTCTACACTCGGGGCCATTCCGAAAGGGTCAACAACTTTTCGCTGGAACTGGCCGAACGCCTGGGCTGGGATGAACAACAGAAAAAAGTCCTTAACTGGGCCGCCGTCCTTCATGACGTGGGCAAGATCGGCATACCCGAAAATATCCTTAACAAGCCGGGGGCCCTGGACGATAACGAATACGGCGTTGTCAAGGGCCATCCCCAAAAAGGTTACGTCATTCTGAAACCCCTGGAACAACTGTCCGATTCTTTGCCGGGCGTCCTGCACCACCACGAACGTTATGACGGAAAAGGCTATCCTCAAGGACTCAAAGGCGAGGAAATACCCATGTCGGCCCGGGTGATCGCCATAGCCGACACCTATGACGCCCTGACCAGCGACCGGGCCTACCGGCCGGGCAAGGACCCGGAAGCGGCCTTGGCCATCATTGAAAAAGTGACCGGGACCCAACTTGACCCCGAACTGACCCCGCTTTTTGTCGAGATGATCAGGGAAGGCTTGTCTGAACCAGGCCAAGCGAAGAAAAGTGCCTGAGGTTTCCTAGATGGATTCATCAAAAATCAGCATGACCAAGGTCGGTCCGAGGACCATCCTGATTCCCAAGACGGCCTTGACCTGGGAGAACAACGCGGCGCTCGAAGCCGTCTATAAACAATGCCTGGAGCAGAACCGGAACCAGATCGTCCTGGATTGCAAGTCCGTTCCGCTCTTCGACAGCGCGGCCCTCGAACTCCTGCTCCGGATGAACAACGAATTGAAAAGTTCCGGCGGCGCCTTGGTCCTGGTCGGACTCAACGCCGTCTGCCACGACATCCTCATGGCCACCCGCCTCGACCATGATCTCCACGTCTTCAAAAACCTTCAGGAGGTCGTTTTAGCCTGATGACGGCCCAAACCGGCGCATCCAAGAGACTGAGAATCGGGGAAATCCTGGTTCAACAGGGCCGCCTGACCCCGGAACAACTGGCCGAGTTTCTTCGACTGCAGCGGGAAAGCAGCAAGCCCCTAGGCCAGATCTTGATGGAAAATCAGATCATTTCGGCCGAAGAACTCAAACAGATCCTGGGCACCCAGTTGGGCATTCCCCACGTCTGGCTGCGACAGGGCCTGGTCGATCCCAGGGTCGTCCATCTGGTCCCCAAGGACAAGGCCCTCCGCTTCAAGATCATCCCCATGTTCCGGGTCAACCACGTCCTGACTTTGGCCACGGCCGACCCTCACGCCATCTTTGTCTTTGACGAGATCGCCAAAATAACCAAACTGGAAGTCCAGCCGGTCAGTTGCCGGACCGATGACATCCTCAAGGCCATTGACGAATGCTACCGCCAGGAAGTCAGCATGGACGAGGTCATGAGCAGCATCGAACAGGCCGATCTCGAGATCATCCAGACCGCTCCGGAAAGAGAAATCAGCGAGATCGCCGAAATGGCCGAAGGCAGTCCGGTGATCAACCTGACCAACATGATCCTTCTCCGGGCTATCCGTGACGGAGCCAGCGATATACATATAGAACCCCAGGCCAAGGAATTCCGGGTTCGGGTCCGCATCGACGGCGTTCTGTATAAACTGATGTCCCAAAAGATCGAAATGCACCCGGCCGTGGTCTCCCGGCTGAAAGTCATGGCCAATCTGGACATCTCCGAGCGGCGTCTGCCCCAGGACGGCCGGTTCCAGGTTCAGCTTGACGGCCGGCCCATTGACCTTCGCTTTTCCTCCATGCCCGGCATTTACGGCGAAAAGGTGGTCCTGCGCATCCTGGACCAGATCAAGGCCATCCTGGACTTAAATTCCCTGGGCTTCGATTCGGACATCCTGACCCGGTTCAAGGAACTCCTCCGCCGGCCCTACGGCCTGGTCCTGGCCTGCGGTCCGACCGGGAGCGGCAAGACCACCACCTTGTACTCGGCCATCACCATGCTCAACACCACGGAAAAAAACATCATCACCATAGAAGACCCGGTCGAATACCAGCTCAACAACATCAACCAAAATCAGGTCCGGGAAGCCATCGGCTTGGACTTCGCCAGATTCCTCAAACACTCCCTCCGCCAAGACCCGGACATCGTCATGGTCGGCGAAATCCGCGACCGGGAGACCGCCGAAATCGCCATCCAGGCCTCTTTGACCGGTCACTTGGTCCTTTCCACCCTGCACACCAACGACAGCCCCAGCGCCATCACCCGGTTGCTCGAAATGAACATCGAACCCTACCTGATCTCCTCGTCTCTTCTGGCCGTTATGGCCCAGCGCCTGATCCGGACCGTCTGTTCGGAATGCGGGACCTCTTATTACGCCCCCTTGGAAGTCCTCAAGGAACTGGGCCTGGACGAAAACGAAAAAGTCCGGCTGCGGCGGGGCAAAGGCTGCCCCCAGTGCTATGATTCGGGTTTCAAGGGGCGTTCGGGTATTCACGAGCTCCTGGAGATGGATGAAGGTCTCAAGGCCATGATCCTGGACAGCCCGACCGTGGACCGCCTCCAGAAATACCTTCGGGAAAGAGGCCACCTCAACCTGCGCCAGCTCGGCCACAAAAAGGTCTTGGAAGGCGTGACCACCATCGAAGAGGTCCGCCGGGTCACGGCCATGGAGGTCTGAAGCCGGCCGTCGGGACAGCGGAACGTCTGAACCGAAATATTCATAATATATCCTTATATTTGGGTGATACGGCCTGGGCCTGTTGCCGTGCCGGGATGGACGAGCCGGGTTTGCCCCGGTTCCGGTCAAGAATTTTGTCCACCTCGCCCACCATCTCCTCGGTTATGCCGGCCGGTCCGGTCTCCCCTGAAGGGTTCAGCTACGGGCCGCTCTCCGCACCGGTTAAGTGGAGAGAATTTCTCATAAGACAGACCATTTAACAAGGCAAGGCTTTTGCCGGTCCAGGGGGGCGGGGTTGAAATCGTTTGTAATATTGCCCGAGATTGAATAGAATAATCGACCGAAACAAGAAAATCAGCCGGATTGAGGGTATGGTGGAAAAAAGTCGCCAGGAAATCATCATCAAGGCCGTCGAATCCTTTGCCGAAAGGCTGGTGATTATTTCCGTCGATCGCCGGATTTTGGCCGCCGCCGGACGTATTTTCGGTCAGGACCCCGGCCGGCTGACCGGCAAGTCCTGTCACCAAGTTCTGGCCGAAAGAGAGGCGGTGTGCGGGGACTGCCAACTGGAAAAGATTTTCCAGACCGGTCGTCCGGCTGTCCGCCAGGCGGCTTTCTACGAGGACTCCAACAAAAAGGTTCTGGCCCGCCATCTTTTTCCGGTTTTCGATGGTCGGAAGGTGGAAGCCGTGGCGGTCGTTGATCTTGACCCCAGGTACTTCAGTGACCGGGACTCGGAAACCTCCAGCGCCAACGCTTTTCTGAAAAACCTGATCATGAGCTCGGTGGACGGGGTCATCGCCTCGGACATGACCGGTCGAATATTGATCTTCAACGAAGCCGCCTCCCAGATCACGAGCTACCAACAGCAAGAAGCCTTGACCGAGTTGGACATCCGGGAAATCTATCCGGGGGACAAGGCCCGGGAAGTCATGCATCTGCTCAGAAGCGACGAATACGGCGGCAAGGGCAAACTGAAGGCCTATCGGGTCGACCTGCTGCGTAAAGACGGAACGACCGTCCCGGTCAATCTGTCCGCGGCCATCGTCTATGATGGCGACGAGGAAGTGGCTACGGTGGGGTTTTTTTATGACCTCCGGGAGAAACTGCGGATGGAGCGCGAGCTCCAGGAGACCCAGGTTCAGTTGCTCCAGGCGGCCAAGATGAGTTCCTTGGGCAAGCTGGCTGCGGGCGTGGCCCATCAGTTGAACAACCCCTTGGGCGGGATTGTTTTGTATTCCCAACTGCTCATGGAGGAGTATAACCTTGATCCGGCGGCGGTCCAGGACCTCAAGAGAATCATCGAGGACGCCGAACGGTGTCAGAACATCGTCCGGGAACTCTTGGACTTCGCCAGGCAGTCGACCCTGGAACTGAGGCAGAATGACATAAACCGGGCCATCCGGCGGACCATTTTTCTCTTGGAGAATCAACCTCTCTTCAAGGGGATCGACATCGTGACCGAACTGGACCCCGACCTGCCCCTGGTCCCTGCGGACATCCAGCAGCTCAACCATGTTTTTATGAACCTGATCCTCAACGCGGCCGAAGCCATGGACGGTCAGGGCGTATTGACCATCAAGACCAGGGTTTCGCCCCTGGGCGACCGAGTCTGTATCGAGGTGGCGGACACCGGTCCAGGCATCCCCAACGACGTGCTCCCCCACATTTTTGATCCTTTTTTCACCACCAAGGAGGAAGGACAGGGCACCGGACTGGGGTTGAGCGTGAGTTACGGCGTGATCGAAAATCACAAGGGCCGGATCACGGCCTGCAGCGCCGAGGGCCAAGGGGCCTCTTTTCTGGTCGAGCTGCCCCTCCAGCAGCCCGGTTTGGACCGAGAATCGGAATGACCGAACCAGAGAGATCCGCCACCATAATAATCGTGGATGACGAGCGGGACATCCGCGACGGGGCCGAACGCATTCTGGCCCGGATGGGCCATGAGGTCATCAAGGCCGCCCGGGGCGAGGACGCCCTGACCATGTTGGAAGGGAAACCAGCCGATGTGGTCCTGTTGGACCTGAAGATGCCCGGCTTGGACGGACTCGAAGTTCTTGACCGCATCCGCGCCACCCATCCCGAAACCCTGGTCATCATTGTCACCGGGTACGCGACCATCGAGACGGCCATCGAGGCCATGAAGAAGGGCGCTTACGATTTCATGACCAAGCCCTTTCGGCCGGATCAGCTCCGAATCGTGGTCGGCCGGTGCATCGAACACATCAGGCTGCGCGAGGAACGGGACCGTCTCAGCGCCGAACGGGCCAGGGGCCTCTGGGTCATCACCACGGAAAAGAGCCGGCTCAAAACCGTGGTCGACAGCATTATCGCCGGCCTGCTAATCATCGAACGAGACAAACGCATCGTCATGTGCAATCCGGCTTTTTCCCAGATGGTCGGCATCGGTCCCGACGAGATCATCGGGACGTCGATTGAAGACCATCCCAAACTCAAAACCGTCAACGAGCTCATTGACGAGGTCCTGGAAGGCCGGACCGGGGTCAGCAGCGTCTTGACCAGGGAGTTTGAAATCCCCGGCGACCGGCCCACCTACATCCGGGCCAGTGTGAACAGGGTTCTTAGCGAAACCGGAAAGACCCTGGGCCTGGTGGCCGTTTTGCGCGACGTGACCTATATCAAGGAACAAGAGAAAGAAAGGGCCGCTTATGTGGCCATGTTGACCCATGAACTGCGTTCCCCCCTCAGTTCGGTCGACACCCAGCTCCACGTGGTCCTGAAAGGTTTGACCGGCCAACTGCCGGAAAAACAAAGGGATATGTTGGGCCGGATCAAGACCCGCATCGGGGCCGTGATAGATATGATCAATAGTTTGTTGGACTTATCCAAAATAGAGGCCGGACAGTTCGTTCAGGAAAAAAAGCCCCTCGACCTCAACCCCATCATCGAAGACACCGTGGAGATGATGCGTTCCCAGGCCGCCGATCAGGGCAAGGATTTAAACATGGACCTGGACCCGAACCTGCCCCGGATAGTCGGCGACCCCAGCAGCCTCAAGGAGGTGGCGGCCAATCTGATCAGCAACGCCGTCCGGTATACCCTGGACGGGGGCCGGATCGAAGTGAGCACCAGGGCTGAGAATGCTTGCGTTTTGCTTCGAGTGGCCGACAACGGGGTCGGTATCGCCCCGGAACATCGGGAAAAGATTTTTGAACGATTCTTCCGGGTTAAAAACGAAAAGACGCGGCACGTGGTCGGGACGGGCCTGGGGCTGCCCATTGTCAAGGCCATCGTCGAGGATCATCAGGGGACCATCACCGTGGAAAGCCGGCCCGGTCAGGGCAGTGTTTTTTCGGTCAGGCTGCCGATTATCAACTGACTAGTCCGGAAGATTCCAACCCGCGTCGACTTGGGGGCCAAGACTCGATGATTTACAAGCTGGCCAACGGAGAGACCATAGATACGTCCAAGGACCTGACCTTTGACGAGCGCAATCTGGTCCAAAAGATGCTGATTTATGAGTACATGAACGTCAGTTTGGAAGATTTTCAGCGCCGCTGGCGGACGCCTTCCTGTCCGGTCTGGCACGGCCGGGCCACCCTGTCCGACCCCGGTCCGGCGGCCAGGATTCTGCTGGACCTCGAAGCCAAGATCAAAAAAAAGCGCAGGAAAAAAGCCGCGGCCCCAAAGGGGGCGGATTAATACTAAATTGCCTTCATACATAGACTAAAGAAACTATGAGGTCATTGCGAGGTTCGTTGTAGACGGACCGAAGCAATCTCTGGAAATTAAAAGAGATTGCGTCGTCATCCCGCTAGAGCGGGATTCCTCGCAATGACATTCGAATAAGCTTTGTTTGAAGGCAAATTGATATAAGGACCCTGGTTCAATCGCTTAATAATCCAGAGAAAAGCTTTCAAGGTTTGACCGTGGCGGACAGAAGACTGTTCCGGCGGACCACCAGGCCGCGGGCGAGAAGACCCTCCATAGTTTCCCGGTACAAACCCTCATAATCCCCTTCGAAATAGAAATCCACCGTCTCCTTGAACCAGTGGGTGTTCATCAAATAGGCCAGAAAACCGGCTTCCTCCAGACCCGGGTGCATAAGCAGAGTATAGATAGTGATTTTTTTAAGAAGATCCTGTCCGATCTTTTTGCGGTCGGCCAGCATCTCCTTAACCAATTTTTCGGCCCGGGCCAGGGCTCCTTGAAAGTCGGCGAAAGGCGGGCCGTGGCCGGGATAGACCATGGCGACCTCCAATGAAGCCAGACGATCCAGGGATTCGAGCTGGGAGAACAAGGTGCGAGTGCCTTCAATCCGCTCGGTCATGACAGGCAGCCCGTTTTCCCAGAGGGTGTCGGAAGACAGCAGTATTTTGTTTTGGCGCTGGTACAGGACGATGCCGTCGGCGGAGTGGCCGGGGGTGTGGATGATCTCGAACTGGTGCGAGCCGACGGCCACCACGTCGCCGTCTTCCAGGGCCGTGGTGCATTCGAACAACTCGACTTCCTGGTGATAGTAGCGCCACCAGCCGGCCCAGCCATCCCCGGTGTCGATGAAGTGCTTGCCCAGGCGGTGGAGGGCGATCTTGCAGCCGGACCGGTCCTGGATGATCCGGTTGCCGCCTATATGGTCGCAATGGATATGGGTATTGACAATCAGGGCCGTCTCGGTCCAGTCCACGCCCAAGGCGGCGATCCGGGCCTCGGTCTCGGCAAAACCCCGCAAATAGGCCGTATCTATCAGCACCGGCGGCCGGCCGCGGTAGACAAAATGGTTGCCGTTTAAAAAACCCCGTTCGATGAAGAACAGGTCCGAAAGGATTTCCGCGGGCAAAGGTAGCCTCCCTCAGGGTTTGATCGGCGTATATAACCGGTGGCCGTTACGGCAAATCAAACCCCGGTCGAGCAGACCTTGCAGGACTTCCCGGTATTTTTCCCGGTATCGGCCGCCGAAATCGAGATCGACCGTTTCCTTGAACCAGCCCCCGGACATGAGCCGGGGAAAGAACCCGGCTTCCTCGACCGGGCCGTGGGTCAGCAGGGTATAGACGAAGAGTTTTTTAAGCAGGTCCTGGCCGGCCTTGGTCCGGTCGGTCAGATAGGTTTCCAGTTTTTGACGGGCCTTGGTTATGGCCGCGCCGGCGTTGGTGAAGGGCGGGCCGTGGCCGGGAAAGACCATCCGGATGTCCAGAGCGGCCAGACGGTCGAGTGTTTCCAGATGGGTGAACAGGGTCCTGCTGCCTTCGACCGGCAGATTGAGGGCCGGCATGTCGTCTTCGAACAGGGCGTCCGAAGAAATAAGAATTTTTTCCCGGGGATGATAAAGGGCGATCAAATCTGCGGCGTGGCCGGGACAATAGACCACCCGGAACTCGTGGGGGCCGACGGCGACCATTTCCCCATCCTCCAGGGCCCGATTGCACCGGAAAGAAAAGTCTTCCAGCCCCTTATAGTAACGCCACCAGGTGGCCCAGTGGTCCTTGGTATCGACAAAATGTTTGCCGATGCGGTGGAGGGCGATGGCGCAGCCGGAACGCTCTTGAATGATCCGGTCGGCTCCCACGTGGTCGTAATGAGCATGGGTGTTGATGATCAGGCCGACCCGGCCGGGGTCGACGCCCACGGCGGCAATGAGGTCCAGGGTTTCGCGGCAATCGCAGACGTGGCCGGTGTCAATAAGAATAGGCCGACGGCCGCGGTAAGCGAAATGGTTGCCGTGGAGCAGGCCCCGCTCGATGAAAAAAAGATCAGGGAGAATTTCCAGTCCGGTCAAATCAACACCTTATCAAGTTAATCAAATCCGCCCGGAGGCGGCTAAAAATGGTGATCCAGCTTCCTTTTTTCCCACAGCTCGACGGCCAGTTTGCGCATGTCCTCGACCGAATCGAGTTCGTCGACGATCTCGACGCCCAGGAGGGTTTCGATGGCATCCTCGAGGGTGATCAGGCCTTCGGTCCCGCCGTACTCATCCACGACCAGAAAGATGTGGTCGCGCCTTTGAATGAACTCGTCCAAGGTGGCGGCCACCGACTTGGACTCAGGCACCACGTGAACCGGGCTGGCCAGGTTTTTGAGGGGCTCTTCGGCCCGGCCCTGGGAATAAGCCTGGTTGATCTGATAGCGCCGGACCAGGCCGGTGATGTCGTCCAGGTCCCGGCCGAAGATGGGGATACGGGAAAA
>Ga0209270_1003737_pt1 | contig 12623 bp, 7 predicted proteins | sample MTBAKSrepl1MetaG_FD_187456 | JGI IMG/M metagenome (GOLD analysis project Ga0209270, IMG submission 187456) | Enrichment culture microbial communities from Arthur Kill intertidal strait, New Jersey, USA, that are MTBE-degrading - MTBE-AKS1... | ecosystem: Environmental > Aquatic > Marine >...
GCCCACTTAGGATGTCGCATAGTGTATTACGTATATACGTAATATTAGAATATAAAAAATAAGCAGGAAAGTCAATCCCTGCTTATTCTCCATTAAAACCTATTACGTATTCTTAGCGGAGTTACGGTTTAAATGGACCTAAATGTTCCGGTATGACTTTATGGACAGACTCTAATTAGTGACTTTGGTAACATTGACCATAAAAGCCTTTGTTTCCGGCGCTGATACATCCGGATCGAAGAACCATGGTCCGAGTAAATTTGCACTATCCCCTCCGTTCTCCGGATACAGCCAGCCATAATGCATTGGCAGGCCAACCTGATGAACTGTGGAACCTTCAATTGTAAAAGGCTTAAATCTGCTTGTAACTATTGCTATTGCCCAGAGCTTGGCACGCGCAGAAGACACGATAACCTTCTCACCGTTCCTGATTCCCTTTTCTTTTGCAAGCTCTTTACTCATCTCTACAAACATTTGTGGCGAACATTCAAGCAGCCATGGCTGACGCCTCGTCATAGAACCTGACTGATATTGTTCCAGAGTCCTGAATATTGTAGCAACGATGGGAAATCGAGGATCAGCACTACGGAATATATTCTCAGGAGGGAACCCGGTTTCCTTTGTGTAGTGAAGTTTTGACGCAGGGTTTATCCTTTGTTTGGACATCGGATTTTCAGGGAGAGGGGATTCCAAGGGCTCGTAGTGCTCCGGGAACGGGCCTTCTGCAATTGGTGCAAATATATGACCTACACCATCAGCCATCATAATGAACGGGAGTCTGCCTTTTTCATCTGCAAGTGGAGGAGGAGAGCCATCAGGAACATCCCCTGCCCATTTCCTGGCTGCTACATCCCATTTAATGACCGCCCTTTCCGGGTCCCATGGATTGCCTTCTAAGTCAACAGATGCCCGATTATAGAGTATCCTTCGGTTAAGGGGCCAGCTCCACCCCCACTCGGGAAAGAGTCCACGTCCTGTCGGGTCGGCCTGCCCCCTTCTTGCTGCCATATTTATTATCTTGCCTTCTCTTTGAGTATAAAACTGGCTGTATAACCAGTTTGCGGACGCGGTCGTGCCGTCTGCCTGAAGATGCGTAAAGTCCGCTAAGAGTTCTCCTTTCTTGCCGAGCAGTTTTGGAGGAGTGGTTGTTTTGTCATAAAGATCTTCCAGGTAATATCCGTTTATCTCTTTTGCAACGGCGTGTATATCAATCTTTTTGATCTTGCCATCCGGTCCCTTTTCGCCGTACTTCCATGTAAGATTCAGGATCGGCTCAGGGAATACTCCACCCTCTTTCTCGTAAAGCCTCCTGATCCTGAAAAAAAGCTCGTTTGTAATTTCATAGTCAGGTTTTGTTTCACCAACCGGCTCAACCACCTGATAATTCCATTGCACCCATCTGCCGGTGTTTGTTGTACTTCCTTCCTCTTCAAGAAAAGATGAAGCGGGGAGCAGAAAGACCTCTGTCTTTATCTCTTCCGGTTTCATTCCAGGTCCTCTCCAGAACGAGGCTGTTTCGTTGTCAAATAAATCTACGCTCACAAGCCACTGAAGTTTTGAAAGAGCCTTTCTTACCTTGCCGGCATTTGCACGCGAAACAGCAGGATTCATTGCCCATGCAATGCATCCTTCAATATTGCCTTTAAACATTTCATCAAAGGCCATATGGTCTGAGCAGTCCTGACCTTCATCGCGCCTGGGAAGCCATGCATAGCCAAAGTCATTATCCTTTGTTGCTTTGTCTCCGTAGATGGATTTCAGGTAACTTACAATATATTTGTCCCTGTTGATCCACCAGTTAATACTCTTCGGGTCTTTTGTCACGGGTGTGTGTTTCTTTATATATGTCTTGAGGTCAACAAGAGAAGCGGTCGGCGTCGGGATGTATCCCGGCAAGTGCTCATATAAAATACCATTATCCGGCGATCCCTGGGCATTGCCCTCACCCCTCATGGCATTCAGACCGCCGCCGGCCATTCCCATATTGCCAAGGAGGAACTGAACTATAGCATATGACATTATATTGCCTCCTCCTACCGAATGCTGGGTGCTGCCCATGGAATAAATTATAGTCCCGGCCCTGTCAGGCTTTCCGGTAGCTGCAAAGGTCATATAGACCTCTTTGAGTTTCTCTTCAGGTGTTCCGGTTATGCCTGAAACCTTTTTTATGGTGTAGCGGGAGAAATGCTTCCTGAGAAGTTGAAATACACAGTGCGGGTCTTGAAGGGTGGGATCTTTCTTTGCTATACCTTTTTCATCCTCCTGAAACGACCACGTCTCCCGATCATACTTTCTGGTCTCCTCATCATAGCCTGAGAAAAGACCGTCAAGTTCACCGGGGCACTTGAATTCCGGGTTTACAAGGAACGCGGCATTTGTATAGCGGACAACATACTCTTTGAAATAGAGGTTATTTTCGAGGATGTAATTAATCATCCCTCCAATGAGCGCTATGTCAGTACCTGAACGAAAAGGAGCATATATGTCTGCCACTGCTGCGGTTCTTGTAAAACGAGGGTCGGCAACGATTAACTTCGCACCCCTTTCTTCTTTTGCCTTTATAGCCCATTTCATAGCGATCGGGTGGTTTTCAGCAGGATTATTTCCTATAATTAGAAGAACATCTGCATTTTTAAAATCAATTATGTGATTTGACGCTGCCCCGCGGCCTATCGTAGATCCCAGACCTGGGATACTTGTAGAGTGTCACATCCGGCTCTTGTCATCGAAATAAACAAGCCCCAGTGCATACATGAGTTTAAGGTGCATGATTGTCTCTTCATTGCCAAGTGTGAGGCTTCCGTTGCAGAATATGCCGTCTGTCCTGTTGACAATAAACCCCTTTGAGCTTAATTTGAACGTCCGGTCACGAGTCGTCTTTATCCTCCTTGCAATCTCATCCAGCGCCCAATCCCATTCTACTTCTTTCCACCCCGCTCTACCCGGGGCCCGATACTTCGGTTTTGTCAACCTTAATGGATTGTAGAGAAGTTGAATTAAGCCCGCTCCCTTGGCACAGAGGGCTCCCCTACTAATTGGATTTTCAGGGTCTCCCTCTATATTGATTACCTTTCCCTTCGATGTATGCGCGATAAGACCACAACCGACAGAACAATAACGACAGTGTGAAATAATCTCTTTTGCACCTACTGTCCTGAGACCCTGAGCGTAAGCCGTGATGGAATCGAGATTGATACCCAAAATGTTGAGCATCAGGGTGCCACCTGATAATTTCAAAAAATTACGGCGGGATAATTTCATTGTCCTACTCCTTTGTTATAACAAGAAACATAATTGACTAAGCTTTTACACTTTATTTGAAAAATAAAAATTGACTTCTATTTTATTTTTCTTCAGGCCTAAGGAAGTTCTGGATATCCAGTTCCATATCCGCATATTTTTTCAGGTGTGAGATCTCAGTGGGCCACTTTTCCGGATCCGGCTCTTTAATGAATATGTTGATTTGCCCGCTCGTAAGTCCTTCCAGTTCTTCCTTGGGTATAACACCCTCGCCGATAAGAAGCATTCTCCGCATGGTTATTTGACGGAGTTTCTGAGGGTCTGTCTGTACTTGATAATTATATCTTTTTTCAGACGGTAACATGTTCTGATAATCTTCCCACGAAGGGCAGAAAACCTCATGTTTTAATAGGTCTTCAACAACGGTTACCCGGTCTCTTAATTCTTGAGCATGCTTCTTGAGTATCGTTGTGAATGTCTGATGACACTTCTTAACGCATTTCTCGCATACATTCCCTATGAACTTATCACCTTCCCACAGGATTACCTCCACATGTTCCATGAGAAAAGGTGTTCCGCAAATAATGCAGATGGATGAGACAGATAGGTCGAATCTTTGGAAATCTACTCTTAACATCATGGCTTTCTTATCTCTTATTATACAAATATTATTAGGGTGTGCATAATAGTATTGACTCCACCCGGTGTATCATTCCCGCTTGCCGGGGATCCATCTTGCTTAAGGCGCATGCGACACAAAAGATATTTGACAAATGGGGAATCCTTCCTTTATGATTTTTTTTGCACATCTTTGGGGTTTAAAAGTGAAACACCGGTTGTATTAGTTAACCCAAAAACTGCATTTATCTGAGACAATGTTGTCTGAAAAGTCTTTTGTCCCGACAAAAGTCGGGATTGAAATTAAAAGACTTTGAAGGCGACTTTGCCTCCGGTTTAATAATCAATTGCATTTTTTGGGTTAATCGATAAAATGACAATAAAGGAGCCTCATGTATTTTCAGGAATTGATATTAAGGCTTCAACAGTACTGGTCTGAAAAAGGGTGTATCCTCCTTCAGCCATACGATATCGAGGTGGGAGCGGGTACATTTCACCCTGCGACCTTTTTCAGGGTTTTAGGCCCTGAACCCTGGAAGGCAGCTTACGTTGAACCGTCACGGAGACCAACTGACGGGAGGTATGGAGAAAATCCGAACAGGCTTCAACACTACTATCAGTATCAGGTCATCCTGAAACCCTCACCAACGGACAGTCAGGAAGTTTATCTCGACAGCCTTTTATATTTAGGGATAAACCCGCTCAAGCATGATATAAGATTTGTTGAAGACGATTGGGAATCACCTACCCTGGGCGCCTGGGGTCTTGGCTGGGAGGTCTGGCTTGACGGGATGGAAATCACTCAGTTCACTTACTTCCAGCAGGTAGGCGGTATTGACCTGAAACCTGTTTCACTGGAACTCACATACGGTCTCGAAAGGATTGCGATGTATATTCAGGGAGTCGACAATGTTTACAATTTGCGGTGGAATAAAAACATACAATACGGAGAGATCCATCATATAACAGAGGTAGAATTCTCAAAATTTAATTTTGACTATGCTGATACTGAGCTCTTGTCAAGACAATTTGATGCATATGAAAAAGAGTCGATAAGATTGAATGAACTTGGCCTTGTGTTCCCGTCATATGAATTCTGTTTAAAATGCTCGCATACTTTTAATCTTCTCGATGCCCGTGGCGCCATTTCTGTAACAGAAAGGACGAGTTACATTGCTCGGGTAAGAAATCTTGCCCGTCTCTGTGCAAAGGCATATTATGAACAACGGGAAACAATGGGATTACCTCTGTTAAAAATGGCCTTATAACGAGATCAGGAAATAAATCAATGGAAAATAAAAAAGATACCTCTTCTTTTCTCCTGGAGATAGGAACAGAGGATTTGCCTGCACGGTTTCTGCCTCCCGCTATAAAGCAACTCGAGGACAACACAAAGACAATTTTGAAAGAGCACCACATCAGATTCTCCGGTGTAGTAACCTATGGCACTCCGCGGAGACTCACGGTGATCGTGGAGGGGGTCCCGCTCATGCAGGAGGACAGGTCACAGGAAGTATTCGGACCTCCAAAACAGGCTGCATTCGATAAAAAAGGCAATCCAACAAAGGCTGCTATCGGATTTGCGCAATCAAAGGGAGTGAGCGTTGAAAAACTCATAATAAAAACCAGGGACAAGGGAGAGTATGTCGTAGCTGTTATTGAAGAGAGGGGAATATCAGTAAAGGATCTCCTGCCAGACGTGCTGAAGAAGATCATCTTTTCTTTACATTTACCCAAATCAATGAGGTGGGGGGATAGTACCATACGGTTTATTCGACCTATTCGCTGGTTGATGGCGCTCTTTGAATCGGATAGCATCAGCTTTGAGATAGACGGGATAAAAAGCAGTAATTTCACGAGAGGACACAGGTTCTTGTCCCCGGCATCTTTTAAGGTTACCAAGATACAGAGCTATAAGAAATTGCTTGTAAATAACTGCGTTGTTGTTGACCAGAAGGACAGGAGAGCGATCATAAATGAAAAAATGAAAGATCTCCTTGCTCCTTTTCATGAAAAACCAATTCCGGATGAGGACTTGATAGAAACCGTTGTGCATCTCGTAGAATACCCTGTTCCTGTAGCAGGGTCTTTCCCTGAAGAATATCTCACACTGCCAAGAGAACTTCTTATTACCGTCATGAAAGGACACCAGAAATACTTTGCAGTCGAAAACGCAGAAGGACAACTTACGAATCATTTTGTTGTTATCAGTAACACAAGTGAAGAAAATGCAGAGACTGTTACCATTGGCGCTGAACGGGTCATAAAGGCCAGATTTGATGATGCACGTTTCTACTTTGAAGAAGATATGAGAAAGCCGTTATTCTCGAGATTGGATGAACTCAGGAAAGTAACGTTCCAGGAGAAACTTGGCAGTCTTTATGACAAGACAGAAAGGGTGGCATCCCTGATGGGTTTTCTCTCTGAAAAAGCCTTCTCTTCTGAAAGAGACAGTCTTCATCGTGCTGCAATGCTTGCAAAGACTGACCTTATAACAGGTGTTGTTCGTGAGTTCCCTGAATTACAGGGCATTATGGGTAAGTACTATGCCCTGCATGACGGTGAAAACATAGAGGTTGCAAATGCATTGGAAGAGCAATATCTTCCAGCACATTCAGGTGGAAGATTGCCTCAGACAGAAGCCGGTTCACTCCTCAGTATTGCCGATAAAATTGATACTATTACTGCATTTTTCTCCATTGGTATCAGGCCTACAGGTTCTGAAGATCCGTATGCCCTGCGAAGGCATGCGCTTGGAATAATTGCCATATTATTACAGAAACAATATAGCGTTACCATAAAAGAACTGGTTGAAAGATCATTATCAAACCTCAAGAATATAAAGGATTTCAGGGAAATAAAGGAGCAGATTCTCAAGTTCTTTGAAAGCAGGATTGAATCAGTGTTTTTAGACCGGGGATATGGTTCTGACCTTGTCCGGTCGGTTCTTTCCCTCTCATTGCAAGTACAAATAGACGATGTCAGGGAAAGACTTGATGCCATCGGAAAATTTAAGGAACACACGATGTACAACGATTTCCTAACAGCAATAAAACGTGTGAATAACATACTTCCGGAAAAAGCGCTCCCTGAATGCAATCCGGAGCTCATTACAGAGGAATCTGAAAAGCAACTGAAAGATCACCTTGATTCCGTCCTGTCTCGTCTCCGGGACCTCCTCAAAGACAGGAAGTATGATGATGCAATGGATCTCTTTACCTCTTTAACAGCTCCTATCAACAGGTTTTTCGATAATGTCCTTGTCATGGATAAAAACGAAGAGATAAAGCAGAACAGGCTCGCCCTTCTGAGCAACATTTGGAGAGCTATCTCAGATGTCGCAGACTTTTCACAATTGAAAGAAACAGCATAGTTTTATCGCATTGAAACGAGGAGACAATATCGTCTCTTGTGATGCTTTCTTCATCAAATGTGCATGTCTTGTGCTTGTCCCAGTTTGCGCTGTTCACCTACAAGTGAACACCCCGAGTAACATTAAGAATGTGATGAATACGTTATCAAGTCAACGCCCTTCAAAGCGAGTAATAAGTGCGGACGTCAGCCACAAACAAACGGGTTAATGAGCATCAACCGCCTTCAACATTCCTTCATCAAGTCCACACTCTGAATACTTTTCAGTAAGTGCAGAGTAGAACTGGAAATTCGCAATATTATAATAGATTAAGGTTGCGTGCACTACTTTATGTTCTTAAAAGGGAAGTTTTTTTCGGCTTTCTCCCCCTTATCCATTTATCCATCTCAACTACAAGTATGATTGTAGTGGAGACCATAAGTATTTGCACCCACTCGTTTACTGTAATCGGCACTGTCCTGAAGACCCACTGGAACGCAGGAACATAAATCACCGACAGTTGAGCAAGGAATGCAGCAATCATGCTGATAAACAGCAATGGGTTGCTTATCGGACTCATTCTGAAAACGGATCGTGTTTCTGAACGACAGTTGAACGCCTGATAGAATTGGAAAAAGACCATTGTTGTGAGAGCGATTGTACGCGCCCTTTCAAGAGGCACTCCTGCTTTAAGGTTTGATATAAATAAAAACAGTGTTCCTGCAGCCAGCGTTATTCCCATTAATAATGTTCTCTGTATCATAAGGCTTGATAAAATGCCTTCCTTTGGATTCCTTGGAGATCTGTTTAATACACCTTTTTCTGCTGGCTCAAAGGCAAGAGCAACATCCTGCAGTCCATTCGTTACAAGATTAAGCCAGAGAATCTGTGCAGGGATATATGGAATAGGGTATCCCATGACTATTGTTCCGATGATGGCAATCAGTTCTCCAAAACCACATGATATAAGGAAAAGGGTAACTTTCTTTATGTTGTCATATACAACTCTTCCCTCTCCAACTGCAGCAAAAATACTGGCAAAGTTATCATCTGCGAGAACCATATCTGATGCTTCTTTTGCGACATCGGTTCCCGACTTCCCCATTGCGATTCCTATATGTGCTGCCCTGAGGGCCGGTGCATCATTTACTCCGTCACCCGTCACGGCAACGATTTCTCCGTATCTAAGCATTTGTTCAACTATCCTAAGTTTGTGCTGGGGTGAGACCCTTGCAAAGACAGAAATATCTTTGACCTTATTGAAAAGTTCATCATCACTCATTGCTTCTATCTCTTTGCCGGTCATAACCCCGGATTTCTCACCTGTTATTCCGAGCATCTTTGCTATTGCTGAGGCTGTAGCAGCATGGTCTCCCGTGATCATCACAACCTTAATACCAGCCTTTTTACAGCCTTTCACCGCATCCATAACATCCGTTCTTGGTGGGTCGATCATTCCCTGTAAACCAACGTATATAAGATTTCCCTCAATATCATGGTGGGTTATCTCATCGATATCATGAGGTGCTTCCTTATACGCCATGGCAAGGACCCTCATGCCTTCTCTGGCAAAAAGGTTGGCTGTATTCAGTATTTCTTTTGTCTCGATCTTATTTTTTACTACACATTCAGTACACATATCGAGTATTTTTTCTGGAGCACCTTTAACAAAAATAAATTTTCCCCCGCCATGTCTGTGAAGGGTCGCCATATACCCATGCTCAGACTCAAACGGTATTATTGCTGTTTGAGGATAGTGTCTCGTTTCCTCTATAAGGTTAAGACCTGCTTTCATTGCAGAAACTATTAGTGCCCCTTCTGTCGGATCACCATCTACCTTAAACTCACCTTCCTCCTCATAAACATTGGATTCATTACAGAGCATGCCTATCCTAAAGACCATTAGCAGGTTCGTAGATGCCTTGATATCGACTGTTTCCAGTTCATAGAGTATTTCCCCCTTTGGTTCATAACCGATTCCGCTTATGCTGTATGCCTTCTCACCATCGTATGCTACCTTTACGGTCATCTCGTTCTTTGTGAGGGTGCCTGTCTTATCTGACCCTATAACGGTTGTGCTTCCGAGAGTCTCAACCGCAGGCAATTTTCTTATGACAGCATTACGCCTTGCCATCCTTGCAATCCCTATAGCCATTGTTATCGTTACAGCGACCGGAAGCCCTTCAGGAATTGCTGATACTGCCGTGGCCACGGCAATCATAAACATCTCGGAAGCCTTTCCTCCCAACAACATTCCTGCTCCAAAGATCAAGGCTGAAAAGGCTATTACGAGAATTCCTATTAACTTGGCAAACCGCATAAGTTTATACTGAAGCGGGGTCTTTATCGGCGATATTTCCCTAACTTCAGTGGCAATCTGCCCGAGGACCGTGCTATGTCCTGTCTCAACAACAACGCCTTTCGCCCTCCCGCTTACGACAATTGTTCCCATAAATGCCATATTTTTCTGATCACCTGGTGTCAAGTTTGCTTCTTTGATCGGGGACTTTACTTTTTCAGCAGGCAGGGACTCTCCGGTCAGCATTGCCTCTTCAACCCTCAGTTCAATTGTTTTAAACAGTCTGAGATCTGCAGGCACCCTCACTCCTGATGCCAACAGGACGATATCTCCGGGCACAAGCTCTTGACTGTTGATTTCTTTCTCTTTTCCTTCCCGCAGAACCTTAGCCTTTGGAACAACCATTTTCTTGAGGGCCCTGACACTCTCTTCTGCCTTGTACTCCTGTATATATCCGATAATTGCATTCAGTATTACAACAGCAAAGATTACACCTGAGTCTATATACTCCTTTAGAAAGATTGTCACCACACCGGCGATGAGCAGGATAGAAATAAGTGGACTGGTAAACTGGTGAAGGAGTATTTTGAGTTTGCTTATCCTTTTTTCTTCAATGAATTTATTGGGGCCGAACTGCTGGAGGCGCTCTTTGATCTCTGAATCGGATAGTCCGCTCTCTGATGCCCTAAGCTTTTCGAATGTTTCCTTGACAGTTAATTGATACCAGTTCATTTTTCACCTTTCATGGTAACTCTTTATAAAACAGGGGCAAACACCACTCGGCTCAAGTATTCCTCAAAGATGAGCTTGCCCACCTCATAAGTATCGAAGGTCAGGTGATACTGATCTTCCATCTCATTCAGATCCAGATCAAAGGCCTTCGCAGCACGTTACGGGCGTGATGGTCCCACCCGTTGGTGAGAAAGACGCCACTGATATCTACAAACAGTGTTGTGATGGGTAGCACTTTTTTTATTTGTTCGTTTTGTTTCATTCCTCTCCTATTCGAAATCTAATCACCGCTGCCACAGAATTCGAGCGGCTTCGAGGGGAACCGCAACGCCATCGCAGTGCGGTCTTAATCGTGCCGTATAGTCTGTTGTTGGACGGGTTGCCGGTACCTGTGCGATATAGACATAGCCGTTCTCCTCGCCTACGAGTTTCTGACCGCGCTTCATCTCCTGCCTCACCGGTGCGCTGCCGTTCATTCCGTCTGCATAAAGCTCGACGCACACCGACTCCGGGTCGAGGTCATTGAGATAGACCTGAACCTCATACACATGCTGCTTACCCTTGGTCTCTACCTTCACTTCGCCGAAGCGCAGCGTGGCCCATTTCTGTTCCAGTGCTTGGCGCCAATTAACCATCTGCCTTCCCACTTCGCCTTTATCGGCAGCGCGCTCACGGTAGGCTAACGCAGCCGGGAGGTAGTGTTGCTCGGTGTATTCGCGCACCGCGCGGTTGGCTGAGAAGCGCGGTGTTAACAGCGCCATGCTTTCCCTCATCCGATTGACCCATGTGATAGGAATGCCGCTCTTGTCTCGGGTATAAAATTCTGGGATCACCTCGTGCTCGAGCAGGTCGTAGAGTGCCGAGGCTTCGACAGCGTCCCAGGCGGGATCTTCGCCATGCTCCTGGCCGTCACCCAACGCCCACCCCACTTCAGGCGTGTAGGCTTCCGCCCACCAGCCATCCAATTCCGAGAGATTGATGCCTCCATTGACGAGCACCTTCATGCCGCTCGTTCCGCAGGCCTCCCAGGGCCGTCGCGGCGTGTTGATCCAGACATCTACCCCCTGCACCAAGTGCTCGGTCAGAAGCATGTCGTAGTCACTGAGGAAGATGACATGGGGGCGCGCCTCGGGCCGTCGGATAAAATGGGTCCATTCCTGAATCAGGGCCTGCCCTGCCTGGTCCGCCGGATGAGCCTTGCCGGCAATGATGAGTTGCACCGGGCGCTCTGGATTGGTTAATATGCGAAGCAATCGCTCCGGATCGTGCAATAATAGATTTGGTCTCTTGTAGGTTGCGAAGCGGCGCGCAAAGCCCAGCGTCAACGCGTTGGGATTAAATAGGTGCTTCGCCTCGTTAACCGCCTCGGGTGCCGCGCCGGAGGCGGCCAGCTGCCGGGACAATCGTTCGCGGGCGTATTCAATGAGAGACTGGCCGGCGGCAATACGAAATTTCCAGAGTCTGTCGTTGGAGATGCGGCGAATGTCATGCTCCAGGTTTTCCGTTATCCCCAGCCAGCGGTCTTTTCCACAGGTCTCCGTCCAAAGATCGTCGGCTGGTGCCGAGTCCCAGCTCGGCATGTAAACTCCGTTGGTCACGTGTCCGACCGGCACTTCGTCTTGCGGCCAGTGCGGAAAGAGAGGCTCAAAGAGGTGCCGGCTCACCTTCCCATGCAAACGACTCACGCCATTCACTGCCCCGCTCCCGCGGATCGCCAGATAGGCCATGTTGAAACTTTCCGACGAGTCGTTCGGGTCCCGTCGGCCTAGGGCCAGCAAATCGTTGAGTGTTATGCCAAGCTTCTGCTCCGCATAGCCACCGAGGTATTGCTCGATAAGGGTCGGAGCGAAACGGTCGAAGCCTGCGGCTACAGCAGTGTGGGTGGTGAAGAGGTTACCCGCTCGCGTGACGGCCAGTGCGACTTCGAACGGCTGCCCTGTCTCTTTCATGAAACTCCGGGCTCGTTCCAAAATGGCAAAGGCCGCATGTCCTTCATTCAGGTGACAGACTTCCGGCTGGATGTCGATCGCGCGGAGCAACCGCCACCCGCCGATTCCAAGCATGATCTCTTGTTTCAGCCGCAACTCCGGCCCGCCCCCGTAAAGCTCACTGGTAATGCCTCGGTGAGCAGGGAGGTTCGCAAGGTCATTGCTGTCGAGCAGGTAAAGGTGCACCCGGCCAACCTGGACCTGCCAGGCGCGCAGCCAGACCGGGTAACCGGGCAAGTCGAGTTTCAGCCGCAACCACTCTCCGTTGAGTGAATGCTATCCTTAGTTGAAATTTAAAGTAGAGGCTCCTAAAATGATGTAGTTTCCAGGAAGAAACAAACCATCAAGAAAGGAGCCGCTATGAAAAAAGTACTACAAATAAGAGGAAAAGGCA
>Ga0209270_1003740_pt1 | contig 12610 bp, 12 predicted proteins | sample MTBAKSrepl1MetaG_FD_187456 | JGI IMG/M metagenome (GOLD analysis project Ga0209270, IMG submission 187456) | Enrichment culture microbial communities from Arthur Kill intertidal strait, New Jersey, USA, that are MTBE-degrading - MTBE-AKS1... | ecosystem: Environmental > Aquatic > Marine >...
CCAGGCGGGCCGTACTGGTGCATCTGAGTCCCCGTTACCGGGAAGAGGATCTGCCAGGGCTCGAAGAGGCGGCAAAACAGCGGTTTGATGGTGCGGACATCGGCCGGGACCTGAACCGTTACACCATCAGCCCCGACGCAAAACCCCTCCCCCCGTGATCCGGGAGGAGGGGTCTGTGAATGACTCGGGCGCCCAGGTGGCGAGGGCGGCTGGGGCTAATCCGCCTTGAGGCCCTCGGTTTCAGATGGTTCAGAGGCGTCCACGTCTTTGGCGGTGCCTGGGTCTTTCTTGCCTTTCAGTTCTTTATTAAGGCTCCGGTCGATGTCGATCATGCGGGCCTCATTTTCTGAAATCTCCATCATAACAGCTTTCACACCCAGCTTTTCGGCGACATCCTCCAGCCTTTCCACGGATATTTTGTCATAGACAGCATTTCCCAGTTCGGCCAATTGTCGGGTCACCTGAGTTTCCAGCCTGGCCTTTTCCCGTCTCAGACGGGTCAGTTCGATTCCCTCGCCGGCCTTTTCCGTGATCACATGAACAGCCGACAGCGCCGCATCAAAACCCTCTTCCATTCCCCTTTCTATCCTGTCCCATAGCTTGATTTTCATATTCCTTACCTCCTTTCGTGAATGGTTGGCGATGCTGCATTAAAAAACCACATCCCTGGAAAGATTGCTTTAAAATCATTTGGTTACGACGAGGGAAGACAGGGTTCAATGATCAGCAAATACGAAACTGCATCTATAGAGTAAAATAAAAGGGCTTGGTTGTCAATCGAACCAGAGGTGTTTATATGTCGTCTGCTCAGGCCAATCGCCCTGCACGGAAGGCATCGATGTAGCCCATGCAGTAGTCGTCGCTTCCGGCGACGGCCAGGCCGGCCTTGAGGGCCGCGTAGAGGAAGGGATCGGTAGGATCCATAATCACGCCGTCCAGCCCCCGTGAAATGGCGGCCGCAAGGAAGGTCCGGTTGATTAGTTTCCTCTCGGGAAGACCGTATGAGACATTTGTGAGACCGCAGATGGTATGGACCCCTGGAAACTCCCGCATGATCCGGTCAATGGCCTCCATGGCCGCCATGGCGGACCCGGAATGGGTGGCCAGGGGATAGACCAGGGGATCAATGTAGAGGTCATTGAGAGGAATGCCCGCCCTGGTGACGCTCTCCACCAGTCGACCGGCCAGGCGCACCTTGTCTTCGATGGATTCGGCCATCCTCTCTTCCGACTGACACAGACCGATGACCCTGGCCCCGTGCGAGGTCACTAACGGCAGGATATGGTTCAGCCGTGCCGGCTCCAGGGTGATGGAATTGATCATGGGGGGCCGGTCCAGGAGGGGGAGCACCCCCTGGATGACCGCCGGATCAGGGCTGTCGATGGCGAGGGGGAGGTCGACGGCCTTCTGAACCACCTCGACCACCCACCCGAGACACGCCAGCTCTTCACCCGGGAATGCCCCGGCATTCACATCGATGTAATCGGCCCCGGCCTCTGCCTGGTTCTTGGCCTCGTTCCGAATAAAGACGGCATCCCGGGTCTCGATGGCCCGGGCCACTGATTTTCGTGATGAATTGATTCTCTCGGCAACGATCAGCATGGGTTCTGCCTTCGCTTTCCCTCTATTGCGGCCTGAAGATCTTTTCTCGGTTTTACCGTTAAAATCGGTTTCAGGGTTCAGGGTTCAGGGTCGTTGCTCAATCGACAATCACAAATCGGATATCAGGCGTCGCGCCAGTTCCACGGCCTCGGTCGCATCCGCCCCATATCCGTCCGCCCCGATCTCCTTTGCAAAAGAGGCGCTTACCGGAGCGCCGCCCACCATTACCTTCACCTTTCTCTTGAGCCCCTTTTCCTGCAATACCTGGATAGAACGTCTCATTTCAGGCATGGTGGTTGTAAGCAGGGCGGAAAGCCCTACGAGATCCGGTTTGATAACCTCAATCTGCTCCACGAGCTTTTCCACGGTCAGATCCACTCCCAGGTCCACCACCTGAAACCCTGCCCCCTCGAGCATCATGATGACAATGTTCTTTCCAATGTCGTGCATGTCGCCCTTGACCGTGGCCATCAGGATGGTGCCTCTGGACCGGATGCCCCCACCCTTCAGGAGAAGGGGCTTCACAACATCCAGTCCCATTTTCATGGTCAGGGCCGAGACCAGCATCTCGGGCACAAAGATCTCGCTGTCGGAAAACTGCTTGCCCACCACGTCCATGGCGGCAATGAGACCGTTGTCGATGATGGTATTGGGATCGATCCCTTCACCCACGGCAGTCTCGACCAGGCCCTGGATCTCGGCTCTCTTCCGGGTTATCACCGCATCCTTTATCTGCAGGAGTATATCGCTCATCAATGGTATCCTTTCGCTAACATGCCCGTGTAAAACCTGGTCCTGGTTGCTGGTTATTCGTCACGGGGTTACTTTCCCGTTTCTTTACAAAAAAATCTCTGTGTGCTTTGTGTCTCTGTGTGAGTCCCGCCTGGGAGGGATTGGTTGTGGGTATCCGCTTTAGTCACTTTAGCTCACTTCAGGCGCTGCCCTTTCTAATACCCCTCATGTACGGCAGAGACAATGGCCTTGAGATTTTCCATCGGCGTGGCCAGGGGGATGGCACATTCAGGCCCGATGATATCGACGCCCGCCTCGATGGCGTAGCGAGCCTGTTTGTAGGCATCCTCGGGCGTTCCCTGGTAAAGGGTCTCCGCGTTATTGACGTTCCCCACCAGGCAGATCCGACGGCCTACCTTTTCCACGGCTGTTTTCGCGTCCACCTGCCATTCAAAGTGATATCCGTCAAACCCGGCGTCTGCAAACATATCCAGCCGGTCCGTGCAGTTCCCGCACACGTGAAGGATCAGGGGTCCCTCGATGGCGGCGGTCAGTTCCTTGTGAATGGGGAGGAGGTACTCCTCGTAATGATAGGCTCCCACCAGATTTCCGGTGGCATGGTCAGCGAGGACCACGATATCGGCCCCTGCCTGGAACTGGGCCCTGGCAGAGGCGATGGTGGCGGGCATCAACTGGCGCAGCATCCTTGTGACCTTTTCCTTTTCCTCCATCCCGATCTGGAGAAGGAAATTCTGGGTCCCTGCCACATGATAGGAGAGGGTCCACGGGCCCATGACCTTGCCGATGATGGCGACCTCCCCTCCCACATGACGACGGAGGATGGAGAGGGCGTCCAGGACTACCCGGATCGAGGGTTTTTCCAAGAAATCCTCCGGGACCGCCACATCCGAGAAGTCCGCGTGGGGAAAGGATTTGGTATCCGGCATCCGGTCCCGGTCGCCCCAGTCGATCTCGCAGCCCAGGGCGGCCGCCTCCTGATCCACGCTGTATTCCGGCATAACCGTATCGAAGCCCAGGATCTCATGCCCTGCCAGGGCCAGCTCGGCCATAGCCCGGGGATTGAGATGGGCCTCCGGAAAGGAGATCCCGCAGGCATCCATGAGACCGTGACACACGACGGACGTGGGGTTCCCCGCCGGGGGACGGTCCCCTTTCATCCCCTTGTACAGGGCCGACATGATCAGATTGTATGGCGTTGATTTCATGATCGTTGTTTGCCTCCCCATTCTCCGCAGATAAATGACCGATACTCCCATCCCTTCCCTGCGAGCCGGCAACAGCCCCGTTATAGGAAAAGGGGTCTATCCGTGTCAAGCGCAAACCCGCTTCATCCTTATCCCTTTGACTGTGACATTCCGGTTCATTTTCCCGAAACCTTCCGGGGATACGCCGCGAAAGGCTTCTAAATGCTGTTTTGAGCAAACCCGATATTGCATTGGCGGGTGGTGTATGATAACGTCCCGACCGACTCAGGCCTTGACAGAACATGCTTCAGGAGGGAGACACCGTGACACAGACCCCAGCCGTTGCCGTTGTCGGGACTTTCGATTCAAAAGGAGAAGAACACCGCTTTCTGAAAGAGCGCATCGAACAAAGAGGGATTCCCGCCATCACCATCCATGTGGGCACCAAACACCCTTCTCCCTTCTCCGCAGACTACGACCTCTACCAACAGGTCATCCGGCAGGGGGGGCCGGAGATGACCGACCGGGACCGGGCCATAGGGGCCGTCATCGCAGGGGCCAGGCGTCTCATCAGAGATCTCTATCAGAGGGGCGACATATGCGGCATGATCTCGGCAGGGGGCGGCACTGGGACCCATATCGGGGCGAGCATCATGGCCGTGCTCCCTCTGGGGGTCCCCAAGGTTATGGTTTCTACGGTGGCGTCCAGGGACATGAAACCGGTTGTGGGCACCAAGGATATCACCATGATGCACAGCGTGGCGGATATCCTCGGGGTCAACAGCATCACGGGAAGGATCCTCGATCGTGCCGCGGGGGCGGTCTCAGGGATGGTTTTGAAACAATGGAAACAAGATGAGGATAAAAAGCGGGTGGCCCTCACCATGTTTGGATTTATCACCCGGGCGGCCGAGGCCGTTAAGGCCGCCCTGGAGGGGATGGGCTACGAGGTGGTCGCCTTCCATGCCAACGGCACGGGCGGCATGGCCATGGAGGAGCTGGCAGCCGAAGGCTATTTTCACGGCATACTGGACCTGGCAACCCACGAACTGGCCGATGAACTGATGAGCGGCTATTGCAGGGGGATCGGCCCCGGACGGCTGGAACCGGTTGCCGGTCGTCACATCCCCCGGCTGGTGGTGCCGGGGGGCCTCGATTGCGCGGTCCTGGAATTCACCCGTCACAATATCCCTGAAAGGCTTGAAGGTCGAAGCGTCTTTTTCTACGATTTCCGTTCAGCGGTCCGCCTGAGCCTGGACGAAACCCGATTCATAGCCAGGCAACTGGCCGAAAAACTGAATCAGGATATTTCAGGCGTCAAGGTCCTGGTGCCCATGAAGGGATGGTCCGAGGCGGATGGTCAGGGAAACCCCCTCCATGATCCACCGGCCCGGGATGCGTTCATGGAGACAATGCGACAGGTCTTGAATCCCCAGGTGCCGATCCAGGAAGCGGACCTCCATATCAATGACCCCGCCTTTGCAGTGCTTGCATCCAAAATCATGGATCAGATGATCCGCGGGATCGACTGAACCACGGCATCCATCTTCGAAGCGCCACACACGGGAATCTCAGGCGGCCCTGCGCTTCCCCTTGACTCACAACGCCCTTATCACTATTTTATTGAGATTCGGAAACAGAACCTATTAGTGTCCCATCGTGGGATGATTGTTGTCACAATTTTTCCAAAGGCCTCAAAAGCCAAGAAGGAGGAAATGAACATGAAAGCGTTGCGCAACATCTCGATGAACCTGGTAATTTTTTTATTGGCAGGCCTGCTTACCCTGGCCGGGGGAGCGCCAGCCTTGGCAGATGATGCGACAGAGGCGAAGCAACTGGTTGAAAAGGCCAGGATGAGTCTTGAGGGCTTCGAAACAGCAGCGGAAATGGACGGATTTCGTGACTTGATGAAGACGGCAAAGGGCATTTTCATTGCCCCACAGGTTCTTAAAGGCGCCTTCATTGTGGGGGCATCCGGTGGGAGCGGGGTCTTTCTGGCCCGCGATGCAAAGAGCCAGAAATGGTTCGGCCCCGCCTTTTACACTATCGGCGAAGCGAGCTTCGGCCTTCAAATCGGCGGCACGGCCTCTGAAATCGTTCTGCTTGCCATGACCGATCGGGGCGTCACAGCCTTTTTGTCAAACAATGTTAAACTCGGCGCCGACGCGGGTGTTGCACTCGGCCCGGTAGGGGTTGGCGCCGCGGCCGCTACCGCCAACCTGAGCGCAGACATCCTGAGCTTTTCACGCTCCAAAGGCCTGTTTGGCGGTGTTTCCGTGGATGGTGCGGTGGTCGCGGTTCGCGATGGGTTAAATGAGGCCTACTATGGCAAGAAGGTTAACTCGACGGATATTTTGGTGAAACAAGATGTGGAGAACAAGCAAGCCGCCGGCCTGGTTCATTCAGTGGAGAAGGCTGCCGCCGCCAAATAGCCGTGCGACCCCCTTGAATAAGGTCTGTTAACAGACAGGCAAGGGGTGGAAAATTGTATGAAACGTCACTCACTGAAGATGACCTGTAAGATCCGGTCGGCCGGTTCGGCGGCCGGGCGCAGGTCTCCTCCTGACATGTCGCAATTGGTATTCAACCGCCTCGCTCTGGAGCACGCCCCCATGCCGGATGACTCCCGCTAACTGTCTGAGACAACCTTCCCCTTCCCGGCCCTGCGTCTTTCTTTGTCCCTGATTTCTCTTCTCAAAAGCTTACCCACCTTGGATTTGGGGAGCATGTCTCTGAAAATTCACAGCGATCGTGATCATATAATCTTAAACTTCGAATGTTCAGCAATAGGATAAGCTGTTTAACTATTTTTTGGTGAGTCCCTAAAAATACGGCCTCAGACGGACCGGCCTGGCAGGCTGTATGGCTGATGACCCTGGGCTGCGTCAGACTGGCAGATGGGGCTTCTCCTCCCCTGTCCCTGACCTTCGCTGCATAGGCGGACGAAAAGCAGCAATTCTCATTTTGCTTTTCGCGGCGATACGATCCGTTTGTAGTGGGGCCGTTAGGCCCTGAAAAATAGCCTGACGGCGACACTACGAACGGAATATGTGGCATCATCAATCGCAAAATGAGAATTGCTGGACGAAAAAATGATAAGTTGAGATTCTGGTTTGCGCATGGTAAAAATTATGCATGCCAAGAAAATCCCGCATAGATGTCCCGGTCGTGTCAATATGCCAAGCTAACAGTATTTTGGGACAAAACCGATGTCATCATCAGAATTGCTGCGCCGAAATCCCAGTCTTTGTTTCCCGAGATAATGGTTTATAGATTTATGTACGCCCCTCAATCCCCGTCCAAGATGATTACCCCCTGCCAGTTTCAGAGCGGAACGGGCAAAGTTGCAAGGATCGTCCTGTGGTTCCTCGTCCTTGGCGGCGTACTGCTCTTGCCCGGCCTGTTGAAACGGGAGGCACAGGCAGGCGCCCTTCCGATGGATCGAGTCCTGTTCCAGACGATGCTGGCCGACCTGGTTGAACCCGGCAGAGTGGATGTTGACTCGCTTCCAATAGATGTCAGGCAGCGGGCCCGGTCCTTTCAGAAGAGAGCAAAGGCCTTTCGGACCCTGTTACCCGCAAAGGAGGCCGAACCCGGCCCGGAACTGTGGACTTGGGAGAAGAAGCGGGAGATGGAGCGGGCGATGGTCGCCCTCATCGAGCGGACAGGAATTGAAGAATCGGCCTGCCAATACGTACGGGAGGCTGTCCTGGCCTACGAGTGGGAAGGAATGAGCGATGGTCCCCTAGTGGAGGCTGGTTTTGCCGAGGCGTTCCTCAGTGAACACTTAGACACACCCTTGAAACCCTATCTCACGCTCTTTCTTATTCATCGTTTCGGTTGCGCTGCCGGTGCTCTGGCAAGCGAGAAGAAGGTGGTCGAACAGGCTCACGCTGCAAGGAAATCCCGCAGGTACCTGTTCATGGCTTTTGCGGACCCCGATCCCCTGGTGCGTTTTACGGCGGCAGACATGAAGGAACGGCCCTGGTTCCCGAGGGGAACAGGAGGGAACCCCGTCCAATCCACAGAAACAGCCCCAGCGGTGGCGGCCGCGGCCGAGTGCCCTGATTCGGCCATGTCGATCCCCATTCCGGATCCCAGGGCCTGGGTCCTCGACTGTTTCGGAGTGTCGGACGGAGAACCGGCCCGTAAGGTCGCCACCCTGTTGGAATATCTTGCGGATCTGGATCAGGACGGCGTTCCGGAACTTTTTCTCGGTTCCCTCGTGGCGAGAGGGAATGCGGGCGGTCTCCATTACGTGTTCAGTGCCCGTGGCACCCTTTATCAATATCTCGGCTCCATCTTTCTTCATCCCAAGGCCTTTGCGGTGCTGCCCTTGTCGTCGGACGGCCATCCAATGGTGAGGCGGTATCATCGCATGGGAGCCGGGGAGGGATTCCTCGATACCCTGGTTCACGATGGGAAGTCGTTCGTCGTGACCTCATCCGAGAAGGTGTTCCCCAAGAAGGAAGACAACGGGTGGCTTGTGCGGCTTCTTGGCGGCCCGGTCATGGCCGATGCCCAGGCGTCCCCCGGGGTCCCAGCCCTCGCCGCCCGGAAGGCTGTTGAACTGGCTGAGCGGTTCGTGGCAGACAGGAAGGTGGACCTCTCGGATCAGCACATCGGGGCAGTGACGTTGAATTTTGACATGGAGAGTCGGTCCAGGGGGCTTTACTGGCTTGTTCAGTGGCAGGGAAACATGCCCCGCCTTGGGGGTGAATACGGGTTGAGGGTGTACATGGATGGAAGGATCATGGAGGCACGCTTGGGGCCTTGATGGCCAAGCGCCGCTTTTCACATGCAAGGGCGCACCCCCTTCTGTCCTCGGTGAGGGATTTTCAAAGCATGCAAGGAGTTCTACGCAGGCCGGCCGGCGATTCCGGTGCAAGGGGGTTGGGCGGGGTCAACCGTCAAAAAGGAGGAGGGCAAAACGTGAGGGTCGGCTTCCGGATGGGCATTGTGGCACTGCTGATCGCGTTTCTTCTCGCCGGGGACCCCGACGTTGCCCTCGCCTGCTCGTGCGGCTGGAACGGTCCCTTCCTGGTCGTGGCGCCGCGATCCAGAATGGTTGTGCGAGGGAAGGTCCAGGGCTACCACGGCAAGGGCCGGGCAGGCCCCCTGGCCATGGATTTGGAGATTTTGGAGGTTGCGTGCGGCGAGACGCCGACGTCGTCTCTCAGAGTCTGGGGAGGGGATGGGCTTCTGTGTCGCCCGGAGGTCAGGCGGTTCCCGGTCGGCTCCGAATGGTTCTTTGCACTGGATGGTCCGGGAAGCAAGCCAGGCATGACCCCGGACTGCGCCCTCTCGATTTGCGGCACGTTCTGGCTCTCTGTGTCGCACGGAATGGTGCGGGGGTGCATTGACGATCCCGAAGACATGAACGCGGCCCAGGAGATGGATCTCGCCCAGTTCCGGAAGAAGCTTGCGGCATCCCTGACCGGGTCGGTTATCCAAAGGCGGGCCAGGATGAGGTTCGTCGGCGAGGTCTGGGCGGGTCAGTCCTTCGAACGGCCCTTTGGTTCCGGGTTTGCCTTTCGACTCGAGCCATCACCCTTCGGATGGACTATCAGGGTCCGAGAAACCGGCAGGGACGAGGACCTTTCGCGCCTAACGCCCCCGTTCCATTTCTCTCCCAACCCCCGGGACCTCGAAGGGTGGCACTTCCGGAACAGTGACAACACAGGGCCGAATGAGGCCGGAGACAGAAACGTAAACGCCCCTGGCCAACTCCGCGACTTTATCTTTTCTCCCGAGGTGGGTCGGACAATCCAGGGACCCGGGGCCACATCCAGAGCCACGGAGCAAGAAGTGGCATCCGTCCGGGCCTTTGGCCGGGGCAGCCTCCGGATCCTCGACTTCATGCTCGTCGACCTCGACCCGGGGAAAAAGGCAAGCATGGCATGGATGCGCTTCGAGGTGGACCTTTCCTGGCCGGATCCCTCGAGGGCCGATCCCGAACCCGCCTGCAGGCCCCTGTCTGAGCAGAGATGGGAAGGGGGGACGCCCCTAAGTTTCTAAGTTTATCAAAGTAGATATTTATGCAATCATTGAAATAAGTTACTTGGGGTATGGTGAGAAACTTATCAATTTAGAATCCCATGGCCTCCTGGAGCGAAGTGGCCAGTCGGCTTTACGTGGATCGTTCCGCGGTGAGCCAGGCGGTGCAGAGAGTCGGGAATGATCGGGACTTGCTTGGAACCGCCATCACGATTCGTGGGACACCTGGGCTTCCGAACCTCGAAACAAGTCAACATTGAACATAACGTCCCCTTTAGTCCCACTGGAGGCCATACCGGTAAGAAATGATTATTGACAGAATCTTACTCTTCCTTTACGCTGAACGCAACAAAGATGGTCTCGTAAAAAGCCGTCACTCCGTTGAAAAACGGGGTCCAGGGGTTTTATAAGCGCTTGAAAACACTGGATTCCGGCTTTCGCCGGAATGACGGAAAGAGAGCATTTTCGACTTTTTACAAGACCATCAACAAAGGGATTTAAACGAAAGATGTCGTGTGGAGAAGAGCCGATGGAAGCCTGTTCATCAAAAGTTACATCAAAAGGTCAGGTTGTGATCCCCAAGGGGCTACGGGAGAAATATGCCATTGTTCCTGCTACGAGAATCCGGTGGGTTCCAATTGAGGAGGGCATTCTGATGGTGCCGGAATCTACTGATCCGATACGGGCTGCAAGGGGCATGTTGAGCGGATCGGGCATATTGAAGGCATACATAAAAGAAAAAAAACGCGAAAAGGAGCGGGAGGACAGGAAGCTTGGCAAAGGGATATGTGCTGGATAGCTTCGCTCTCATCGGCTATTTCGAAAATGAACCGTTTGCAGGGGAAATGGAAGGCGTTTTTCGTGATGCAGCCAAGGCTGAAACCCGTCTTTATTTGCACGCCATTCATTTGGGGGAAGTTTACTTCATCGCCTATCGTGAAAAGGGCAAGGATGTGGCAGACCTGGCCTATACAAGAATCAAGGGATTCCACGTAAGCTTCGTTGATCGCATCAGTGAAGAGCTTCTGCTGACCGCATCAAGCCTGAAGGCGAGATTTCCGATTTCATATGCAGATTCGTTTGCCGCTGCCCTGGCCAAAATCAACAGGGTCCCTCTTCTGAGCGGTGATCCAGAGTTTGAATCACTTCAGGAGAATGGAGACCTGAATATGGCCTGGCTCAGATCTGCTCCCCCTTTCATCAAAGAATGATACTCCTGGGTTTTCGAGCCAAAGAGCGAGAGGGCAGCACCTGATTTTCCTTGACTTTCTCATTGGTTATAATAGAATCTTTCCAATTTGCCATAGATCCCTAACCCATGAGACATGAGACATGAACCATCATCCTTGTGCCTAACGCCTTGCGCCACGAACTATGAGCCATCAGCCATGAGCCATATCCCCCCGGAGCACCCCCTCAAATACATCATACTCAGCGCCTGACAGGCGTTGTTTGTTTTGTTGGGAGGGAAAACCATCAATCATAACTATTCAGAATTTTGGAAAGCAAAAACCGGAATCTGACACGGTTCCCTGCTGGTCTCATAGGCTAATCGTGTGATGGGTAACCAGGCAGATCCGGGCATTGTCGAGAAAAAACGATTCACTCAAGCTCATCCGGAGGGCTTCAGACCATGCAAATGTCCTTTTCCATTATGTGGAAATAGACCTCAGTGGCCTTCACATCGCCATGAATTTCACTCTATTTGCTTTATAAATTGAGTTGATATTGGCACAAGGCAAATTTGCCCGAAAAATCTATAACTATCAAATTATCAGGGCAAATCTACTTGCTAATCGCCCATTCTGCATGAAATCGGGACCCAATGATATGCATGGTCATTCTTAAGGCAAAGGAACAGGGTGGGAGCCAGAGACCTGCTCTGCTATTGGTGTGCCGTTGAGCTTGAAAGACCCATGGCGGCTCTTGCAAGAAGGCTAAACCTGACGCTTGCTGCGGTGAGTTTCGCCGTAAAAAGAGGAGAGAAGGCGGCAAAAGAAGGGTGTTGGCGTCAAGAATCTGGATGATGCCTCTGCGCTCTCTGCGTCTCAGCGGTGAAAGCCTGACCGCACAGGTCGAAAATTCTCAGCTTCATTAAATGGATTGACGTAACAGCTCGTGGTTTTTACATAGAAAGGAGAAAATGAAGTGGATGCAAAACAGATAGAAAAACTTATTAGAGCAAAAAGGGTTCTTGTCGTGGACGATGAGAAAGACGTTTTAGACACCTTGATCGATCTGCTGAGCAGCTGCAAACTGGATACGGCCCTTTCGTTTGAAGAGGGAAAGCGGCTTCTTGAAAGCAATGATTACGACATCGCCATTCTCGACATCATGGGGGTCAGGGGATTTGAACTCCTGGAGGCTGCCAAGGGGAGAAAGATCCCGGCGCTCATGCTGACCGCCCATGCCCTTTCCGAACAGAATCTGAATCGCTCTGTAAAAGAGGGGGCTGCCTATTTTGCCCCGAAGGACGAAATTGCAAACATTGCCGTGTTTGTAGCGGACGTAATCGACGCCATTCAAAAGAACAAAAACCCCTGGATAAGATTTATGGAACGTCTTGGGGGATTTTATGACAGGAGATTTGTGGGCACAGACTGGCGGGAAAAAGAACTTGAATATCTGGATAAGAGAAAGGGAGAATGGCTCTGAGATACGCTGAGGTTGGCCAAGTTGCCGAGCTCTCACCCCAGTGCCGGGCTGTCGGCCTACACAGGATGAAGCGGAGATCCTATGGGGCGGTTCCGCACGGCCCCGGTGGAGATTTTTGCTGAAAGGAGGATGCCATGGAAATCGGGGAAATGAAGGCGATGCGTTCAGAGGCCGAAGAGATATTCAGGAGCGCTGTGGCGGCAGTGAACCCTTATGCGGCGGTCAGGCGGTTCGTCCGGGTGGAGAGAGAGAGTCTGTCCCTTGGGCCCGAAGAACGGCCGATGATCGAAATGGATTTGAGCCGATACGAGCGCATTCTTCTGGTAGGAGGCGGAAAGGCCACGGCCCCCATGGCGAGGGCCGTCGAGGGACTGCTGGATCGGAGGCTCACTCGGGGGATCATCACTGTCAAATACGGG
>Ga0209270_1003742_pt1 | contig 12598 bp, 8 predicted proteins | sample MTBAKSrepl1MetaG_FD_187456 | JGI IMG/M metagenome (GOLD analysis project Ga0209270, IMG submission 187456) | Enrichment culture microbial communities from Arthur Kill intertidal strait, New Jersey, USA, that are MTBE-degrading - MTBE-AKS1... | ecosystem: Environmental > Aquatic > Marine >...
AATTTTTTTTGAGGGATCCGAACTGACAAAACTGGCCTCCCATAGAATTGCGAAACTTGGCATTGGCAGGACCTTCCAAGGGACAGAATTATTCCACGGGTTGACTGTTTTGGATAACATCAAATTGGGTGCCCATGTGCGCCTCAGAACAGGTCTTTTTTCTGCGTTGACATATTTTGGGAAGGCTCATCATGAAGAAATGGAACTCAGAAAGGATGTAGAGGAGAGTATAGTAGATCTTCTTGAAATCGAATCAATCCGAAAGAAAGTGGTGGGGACTTTGCCATACGGTTTGCAAAAGCGTGTTGAATTGGGTAGAGCTTTGGCGATGAAGCCAAAATTATTATTGCTCGATGAGCCCATGGCCGGCATGAATCTGGAAGAGACTGAGGACATGGCGCGTTTTATACTGGATGTCAATGAAGAGTGGGGAACCACTATTGTTCTAATTGAGCATGATATGGGTGTGGTCATGGATGTTTCTGACACCATATGTGTACTTGACTTTGGTGTGAAAATTGCCGAAGGCACGCCTTTAGAAATCAGGGAGGATCCAAAGGTGATCAGTGCTTATTTAGGGGAAGAAGAGGTATCCTATTCGAGGCTCGGGGCTTAGGTTCAGAGAAAACGCGTTTCCTTTCTGGGCCATGAGAGGCTTTCAGCGGGTCTTTTAAAATGGAGAACTTATTAACGTTTTATACAAAATGAAATTTTGTCGAGACGGATGAGGAGGAACCAATTATGCCTTCTACCACCTTGCCAGGCCTTTTAGTGGATAATGCAAAAAAATTCGGCGATAAGAAGATCGCGCTCAGAGAAAAGGAATACGGGATCTGGCAGGAATACACGTGGAAGGATTATTATGAGCATGTGAAGAATTTTGCGTTGGGAATCCACGCCCTCGGGTTTAAGACTGGGGACAAGCTGGCTATTATAGGAGACAATCGGCCTGAATGGGTCTGGTCCGAATTGGCAGCTCAATCGCTTGGAGGAATTCCTCTGGGTATTTACCAGGATTCCATACTCAATGAAGTCGTTTATATCATTAATCAATCAGAGTCTACGATAGTCGTGGCAGAAGACCAAGAGCAATGCGACAAGATATTATCTTTGAAGGAGAAAATTCCGAATGTCATAAAAATCGTTTTCACAGACCCTAAGGGCATGAGGGATTATGATGACCGATTATTAATGAGCTTTGACAAAGTAGAAAAGCTGGGCAAAGAAGTGGTTGTGTCAGACTCATCTCTTTTTGAGGAAAGGGTAAAGAATCTGCATGAAGACGCCATCGCTTTAATTGCATACACGTCGGGTACAACCGGATTTCCCAAGGGTTCCCTTTTGAGTCACAAAAACATGCTGTCGATGGCTAAAAATCTTAATAAGGTCGATCCAAAATATGAGGGCGATGAGTTTGTTTCTTTTTTGCCTTTACCATGGGTTGGAGAGCAAATGGTAGGCGTTTCTTCTTCTTTGTACATCGGTTTTACCGTCAATTTTCCAGAAGAACCCGAAACGGCGATGGAAGATCTATATGAAATCGGTCCAAGCTTGATGTTCTCTCCTCCCAGAGTGTGGGAGCAGATGTCTCGATCCATAATGGTGAAGATGTTAGATGCCTCCTATGTTAAGCGGCTCATCTATAATTTGTGCCTGCCCATTGGGTATAAGTGGGCAGATTTTAAGTTTGAAAAAAAAGCCCCGCCCTATCACTGGAAACTAATTTACGCTTTGGCGTACCTTGCGGTTTTCCGGGCGCTCAAGGACCGCTTGGGATTCTCAAGGCTTCGATCCGCAACAACCGGGGGGGCATTATTGGGACCGGATGTATTTCGATTTTTCCATGCTCTCGGGATAAATCTGAAGCAGATATACGGGCAAACTGAAATCTCGGGTATTTCCACCATACATCGTGAGGGGGATGTAAAGTTTGACACGGTAGGCATTCCCATTCCGGAAACTGAAATACAGATATCCGAGGAGGGGGAAATTATCTCCAGAAGTCCATGTCTGTTCCAGGGGTATTGGAAAAACCCGGAGGCCACAGAGGAAACACTTAAGGATGGATGGTTGCACTCGGGCGATGCGGGCTATTTTACAGAAGACGGACATCTCGTCTGCATCGACAGAGTTAAAGACCTTATGGAACTTAACGATGGAACAAAGTTCTCCCCGCTTTTTATTGAAAACAAGCTCAAATTTTGTCCTTATATCATAGAGGCGGTAATTGTAGGGCATAAAAAAGATGTTATTTCTGGAATTATTTGTATCGATTTTAAACATGTTGGAAAATGGGCAGAAGATCATAACATTCCTTACACAACATATTCTGATCTTGCCTCAAGAAGAGAGGTGTATCAATTAATCGAGAATGAAGTTTACCGAGTCAATAAGACATTGCCCAAGGAGATGAGGGTTCAAAGATTTTTTCTGTTGTACAAGGAATTAGATCCGGACGACGAGGAATTAACAAGGACAAGGAAGGTACGACGTGGCTTCATAAACGAAAAGTATGCAAATGAGATTGGAGCACTGTATAGTGACGAAGAAACATTGCCCGTTGAGACCAAAATAAAATATCAAGATGGCAAAACATCCACCATCAGGACAGAGTTATTTTTTTGTACAATGAAACAGGATGACTATTATGAACGATTGGTTGGGAAAAGAAAATGGTGGCAAAGAGGGAAGAGCTCAGGTATCAATATTAGCTGAAGCTGATATGTATAGGCTATTTGAATAGGGGATTGTCATGCCTGAGAAAAACGGAAAACGTAATTTTAGGGGATTGGATAAGAGCCTAAAGATTCAAAAAATTATTGATACTGCTGCCGAGATTTTTCATAAAAAAGGGTATAGAGCAACCACCCTCGATGATGTGTCGCGGGAGTTGGGAATTACCAAGGCGGCTTTATATCATTACGTGTCGAGCAAAGAGAAACTCCTTTCTAAAATCTATATCCAGGCATTGGAGAATATTTTTAAAAACACCTATGAAATTGCCGGAAAAGATTTACCTCCCGATAACAGATTAAGACTTATCATTCGAAATCACGTTAAAAGCATTATTATTGATGCCATTTCCATGTTTTCTGTTTTCTTTACTGAGGAAAATCAACTACCTGAAGAAGAATTCAAAAAAATTAGAAGTGAAAAGGCAAAATATAATAGAATTGTAGAAAATATAATAAAAGAAGGTATGGATCAAGGCATATTTAGGCAGAGCGATCCAAAATTGCAAGCATTTGCTATAACAGGTATGTGTAACTGGGTATACAAATGGTACAAACCCGGGAATTCCTTCTTCACGCCTGATCAAATCGCCGAGCATTTTATAAAGCTACTGGAGAGAGGGTATCTGACGGATGACATGCAACCGGCTGAAGAGTTCGCCGAATCCGAGACAGGAAGCGAGAAGATGGCAGCGGGCCAGAAGGATCTGTTCAGAAAGGTAAAAGATCAATGCATCCGCTTGATACGATTGATCGATGACATAGAAAATTCAAACTAAAAGTAATCCGGACGGCAGAAAAGGCGGAGGATTGCAGCAAATGGTCCTGGTTTGCGGCGGAGTGCAACGAAACCGAACTTCGTGCCAGTCCTGCTCTCCGCTATTTTGGAGAGCGACTCAACATTCCCTATCTCTAACAGGTCCACCTTGAGGGACAGGAGGATATCCTCGATGGCAGGGTACGGGTCATGCCCGCAGCCAAATTCCTGGCAGGACTTCCGTAGGCCCTCCCTGTTTAGGGTGCGCGGGGACAATCCTTGACAACTCAAAAAACCCCAAAACATATGCACACTGTAACCGGATGCCAGACGAAATCGAATGTCAATTGCGTTGGGAGAGGGACGGTGGACCCTGGCGGTCGGTTGCACATATCGCCGAGAGAGGATCTCGCCCCTCAATTCTGGAAAAAGTGTACAAGGAGTGTAAAAAACGGGCTTTTCAATAAAAAAGGGGTTGACGTACAACTGACGCAACCCCTTGATTTTCTATGGTGCCCCCGGCGCGACTCGAACGCACGGCACCCAGATTAGGAATCTGGTGCTCTATCCACCTGAGCTACGGGGGCGTGGAGATATTTAACATGATTACGTGCCGGCATGTCAAATCATTTTGTTCGGGGCAGGTACGTTTTTGCCCAGGCTTATCTCCAGGCGATGCGCGGGGGTTTTCGACGGGGGATGAGCCGGTATCTGTATTTGGGATAGCCGACCATGAGCGCACCGTATGCAAGATGATGGGCAGGAAGACCCAGGGCCTCGAACAGCGGCGGATAGGCATTGACCGCTTTATAAAAATAGCCGGCCCAGCAGGTTCCAAGGCCCATGCTCGCGGCATAAAGCGTTAGATGACTGATCGCCAGGGTGCAGTCCTCGGTGCTGAAGGCCCAGTTTTTGTCTGCATGGGCCACGATCAGATGGGGCGCCCCCCTGCAGATGCGGTCATACCCTTCATCCCACGCAGAAACGACCCGGGGAAGTCCCATTTCCTCGGCGTCCCGGGGGGCCATTTCAATGGCCTGCCGGATCCATTCCACGACCATGCCGGCCAGACGAAATACCTCGTCCCGACCCTGAACAACCACCCAGTGCCAGGGCTGCCGGTTTTTTGCCGACGGGGCCATGCACGCCACGTCCAATAGCTTTTCCAGGTCCTGCCGGGGCACCGGATCCTCCTTGTAGGTCCGAACGGACCTTCTGCCGGACAGGAACTGCTCGGCCTGATCCGGCGTGATCAGCAGTTCCTTTCTCATGCCCGTACAGCGATCCGGGCCAAGCCAGTTAAGGCTCAGGGCGCCTGTCGGACAGACGGCCACGCAGTGGCCGCATTTCAGGCAGATGACTTCAAAATCGGCGGCAGGCACAGGATACCCGCTTGCTGGATCCATCTGAATGATCCGGCCTGGACACTCGGCCGCACAGATCGCGTCCTGGTTGCATTTGGTCTGATCAATGGTAAAGAGCGTCAATCTCGACTTCTCCAATCCGGGATTCCGTCGCAGCCGATTCCCTCATGCCTCACACTTCACGCCTTATGAGACATGCTGACCTTTCGGAAGTGATACCCGTAAACTGCCAGGGTAATGGCCAGGGGCAGGAGTCCGGGCCGCTTGAAGAGGGTCCACCAGAACAAGCCCCAGTACTGGAACCGTTCTCTCCCGATAATCCCGAGGCGGATATTGGATCGAAAGAAAGCCAGGATGCTCTGCCAGTTCAAGGGGATGTCGATCTGGGGGGCCTTGTACTCCCTCAGAAAGGTCTTTATTCGCCTGTAATAGTTTTTGCTGGAATAGATGTGGAGCATGATCTTGCGATATCCTGCACGCAGGGTGTCCAGGTCCATCCGGGTGATGAAATTGGTGGTGCCGTCCAGATTGTCGCCTGACATATAACCCAAAAGACGGCCCTCTTTTTTAAGACGCTCATAGAGCCGGGTCCCGGCAGGGGCCTGGAGCAGACCGACCATGGCCGTCACGATCCCGCTTTTCTGGATAAAATCGATCTGCCGCTGAAAAATGGACTGGGTGTCGCTGTCAAAGCCTACGATAAAGCCCCCCTGCACCTGGAGTCCCGCCCGCTGGATGCGCTTGACCGTATCCACCAGGTCTCTGTTTTTGTTCTGTTTTTTGTTGCATTCCGCCAAACTCCCCTCATCCGGGGTCTCGATTCCGACAAATACCGTGTCAAAGCCGGCCGCAACCATCATCTCCATCAACTGGTCGTCGTCGGCCAGGTTGACAGAGGCCTCCGTGTTGAAATGGATGCCGCGTTTTCCTTTACGCCACGCGATCAGGGCCGGCAGGAGCTGCTTTTTGAGATAGCCCTTGTTGCCAATGAAATTGTCGTCTACAAAGAAGATCTGACCCCTCCATCTCATGGCGTAGAGGGCGTCCAGTTCCGCAATGATCTGTTCCGCATGCTTGATGCGGGGTCTGTGACCAAACAGGGCCGTCACATTGCAGAATTCACAGTCGAACGGACACCCCCTGGAAAACTGGATGCTCATGGAGGCATAGCGCCCCATGTCGGCCAGTTCCCACAGGGGGGGCGGCGTCTTGGTGATGTCGCAAAACTGGGTGGTGGCATAGATGCGCCGCGGGACCCCCTGGGCCAGGTCCTTCAGAAAAGGTGGGAGCGTCAGTTCGGCCTCGTTGAGCACAAAGTGATCCACCTGATCGAATTCCTCGTACTCGCTGGTAAAGAGCGGTCCCCCGGCCACGACCTTGACGCCTGCATCCCTGCACCGGGCGATGATGTCGCGGGCCGACCGGCGTTGAACGGACATCCCGCTGACCATGGCCATATCGGCCCATTGAAGATCGCTTTCGGTGACCGACGTCACATTCATGTCGATCAGGCGCAAGGTCCATTCCCTGGGCAGCATGGCGCCCAGCGTCAGCAGACCCAGGGGAGGGAAGGCCGCTTTCTTGTGAATGAACTTGAGGGCGTGCTTAAAACTCCAGAATGTGTCTGGAAATTCAGGGTAGATCAATAGCGTTTTCAAAGCTCCTCCTTTGCTGCCTGCAAAAAGGGCCTCATGAGGTTCGGGGCAAATCAGCCCAAGACAAACAGGTCTTTTCCTGTCGGGATAGAAGCTGTCTCACTTGTGGTTTTCGTATTCCAGTGCTTCCTTCAGCAATTCGGCCCAGTCCTTGAGGGCGCCCTTGGCATGGCCCCACGTGGTAAAACCGTTGATGTCTACAGGGGTTCCCCTTTTGGAATCGACCACCGCGCCGATAATCTCGTTCGTTGTTGAATCGATGAACATGGCCTCCATAGAGGCCCCGCCCATATCCAAGGGGAGACATGCGCCCGCAGTCGTTATAATATTGACAAATGGGTTAGCAGGGATCAGATCGGTAATGGCGGCGCGTATGCGGAGGACATCCGGCCCAGGTTTTTTCACCACCGGATAGACATCCTGGACCTCTTCAATAACAACGGTTCGGAAATACTCTGTCATTTCCACCATGACATCAGGGGCGATCTGACGGTTTTTGGCCTCCGGGTGCAAAGAGATGACCACCGGATCGATCATGAGTTTTTTATAGCGCTTCCAGTCAACCCCCTGCTTTTCCCACCACCTGAGGCTCTCGTCATCGGGGTCTGTTTGAAGTTTCGAGTAGTCCTTTAGAAACCCGGACTCTGGCGGCGATGTGGCGCAGCCAGCCGCAAACAGGAGCAGAAACGCCACGATGAGAATATTCCCCAATCCAACCATGCGTTTTTTCATCCCTTTTCCTCCTTCTGCCTTATCGAACATCTGTTAATGCCGCGACAGCCCACCGTCAACACCCTATAGAAAAGTGCACCTGCGAACGGGCGGTCGCGCATCGTGACACCTGACGCCTGTAACCTGTGGACGCTTACCCTTTTCTTTAGCCTGATGCCGTCCTTTCGGGCGTCATCAGAAGATAGAGACAGGGGATGACCAACTGTGAAATCACAGTGGCGGAAATGAGACCGAAAATGATGGCGTTGCATAAAGGCATCCACATGGGATTGCTCAGGGAGAGGGGGATGAGCCCCACGACCGTGGTGATGGTCGTGCTCAGGATCGGCCGAAGCCGATCGGCCGCGCCCCTTGCAGCCGCCTCCCTCACCGAAAGGCCACTCCTTCTGTGGGTATTCATGGTCTCAATCATGACAATGGCATCGTTCACCACGATGCCCACCAGGGCAATAATACCAATCATGGCCGGAAAAGAAAAGGGAATCCATGCCAGGAAAAAACCCCCGAAGGCGCCGATCATGGCGAAAGGCAAAGACAGCATGATGATGAAGGGCTGGGTGAAAGATCCGAACTGGAGTGCCAGGAGGGCGAAGACCAGGAAGATGGCCACCACAAACATCCTTCCGGCCGATGAATAGGTCTCTGCTGCTGATTCGGCCTCTCCCGCAAAACGATAACCATACCCCGGGGGCCAATCTCCCTGGATCTCGTGCAGCTTGGGTTCCAGGTCTGCCAGGATCTCGCTGACTGTGCGATTTTCGGTCTTGGCCAACACGGTCACGGCCCGTCGGCCCCCCTGGTGGGTTATGGAAAGGGGGGCCTCGGCCACAACCGGATTCAGGATGGAAAAGATGGAGACGGTCTCTCCGTTTGGCTTGAAGGGACGTATCAGCGCTACCTCTTCTATGCGGGTAGGGCCGCCCGGCAATCCGTTCCGGCTCGGCCACTGCATCCCCATGCGGATCTCCAGGTCCTCCTCGGTTCCGCCGAGCGGGAATTTGCCCACCTCGTCGTCTGTCATGGCAAACCGCATCTGATAGGCCAGATCGTCCTGACGGATCTGATAAAAATCGAGGGCCTCCCGGTTGGGGAGAAACTTGACATCCTGGCGGGCCGGTCCCAGGTTGTCTCTGACATCCGAGGCCCCCGGTATCCCCCTGAGGGCCGCCTGCACCTGAACCGACATCTCCCGGAGGCGTTCCATGTCATCCCCCTCCAACTGGACCTGGATAGGGTCCTCTGTTGTGGAACCGCCGGTCTGGGGCGTGAAGACCAAAAGACTCCCCGGATAGCGTCTGAGCGCGGCAGTGAGCTCTTCGCGGAGCGCGTCCAGGTGCTGAAAGGCCATCTTATCCCTTTCTTCAAGCGGCGTGAAAATGCATGAAAACCCCACATAGGAAGGGTCCTTGAACGGCACGAGGGACTCGCCGATGGAGTTTCGCGACAGGGGGCTTTTCTGTCCCACGAATGCGACCACGCTCTCCAGATAGGGTTTGGCACGAAGGATCTCGGCTAATTCATTGGCTGCCTGCTGGGAAACGGCCAGGGTCCCGCCAGGGGCGAGTTCAACGGTGATGCCCAGATTTCTGCCGTCGGCCTTGGGGTAGAGGAGACTCGGGAGCAGGCCCATTCCCATTATGGACAGGACAAACAGGACCACGGTGACGGCCGTGCACAGCAGGGCCGTCCATCTGTTGCGGACCGTGGTCTTCAGGCTCCAGGCGCACAATCTGCCGGAAAAGACCTCGGTCAGCCTGTCTATTCGGCTCGGTGTGACGCCCTTCTTGGCGGAGGAAAAGACCGCGCGGGAAAGGGGGATGTCCACCAAGAGTGCAATGAAAAAGCTGAGCGCCAGACAGCAGATGGCGGTCACCGGAATAATCCGGATGAACTTGCCGTCAATGCCCCCGATCCCGAACAGGGGCGCCATGGCAAGGATGGTGGTGGCCTGTCCTGCAAAGGCAGGGAGGGCATAGGTCTTGATCGTCTTGAGCGCGGCCTGATTAAAGGTCAGGCCCTCCCGGTAGATGCCGTCGTGCATCCCCTCCATCATCAGGATAAAGACGTCCACCAGAAGCCCCAGGGCAATGACCATGCCGATAATGACCATTTCGTTGAGGGAGTAACCGAGCACCGCGACCAGCGCCAGTGCCCCCAAAAAGGTGACCGGGATCGAGAGACCGGCGATGAGGGCCTCCCGCCACGAAAGCATGAAGAAGAGGACCACAAAGACGCACAGCATGGCCTGCCAGCCGTTGTTGAACACATCCCGCAGCTTTTCCCAGATGAAGTCCGACTGGTCGGAGGTGATCTGGTGCTTGAGCCCGTAGGGGAGGTTGGGGCCATGGGCCTCCTCACGGAGAAGCGCCTTGATGCGCTCAATGGTCTTGAGGGTGTCCACCCCGGGGACCTTCATCACCGACACGTCAATGGCCCGTTCATAGGGCGATCCGCCCCAGCTGACGGCCACCCGGGACGTCTCCTTCTCGAGATCCCGTCGGACAGTGGCGATTTCGTTTAGCCGGACCACCCGGCCCGACGGCATGCGCATCACCGGGAGTTCTCCCAGATCCCGCACATCCCGAAACCGTCCATAAAGCCGGATTACCGCGCCGATCTCATCGCTCTCAATCTTGTCCCAGGGCATGTCCAGATTGGACGCCTGTATCCTGTCGCGCACCGTGGTGGGGGAAATCCCCAGGGAGACCAGTCGGGCCGGGTCCAGTTGGATCCAGACCACCTCCTTCTGCCTGCCGGCAAGCTCGACCTTCTTGACGCCGGCGATCTTTTCCAGTCGATCCTTGAGATACTTGGCCGCGTTTCCCAGGATGACCGCGTCCAGATCGCCGAACAGGGTGATGGTCAGGATCGGGGTGTCATCCACCGAGACCTGCTCGATCTTGGGTTTCTTGGCGTCCCGCGGGAGGTCGGGCTCCGCATCACGGACCTTCTCCCGCAGGATCTGCATCGACTCGCTTAGATCGGCATCCGAACGGAACTCCACGGCAATCACCGAAAAGGAGTCAAAGGAGGCGCTGCGGACCCTTTTGAGCCCCTTCATGGACTTGATCTTTTTTTCGATCTCGTTGGTGACCTGTTTTTCAATGGTCTCCGGATCCGCGCCGGGCCATTCCGTTTCCACCGTGGCCTGGGGAATGGCGAGATCGGGTGCCGCCTCCTTGACAATGGATTGGTAGGCCATGACCCCCGAGATCACCAGCATAAAGGTGAAGAGGATGGCAAAGATCGGTCGTATGAGAAAAAAACGCGCCAGGGCCGAGGGTTCGGTCTCTTCCTTCCGATGCTGGGATGGGTTCTCGGTCACTGGGTCTTTTCTCCGACAATATCGATGATGTCTACGGGGGCACCGTTGCTGAGACGATGGCGACCATCCGTGACCAGAAGCTCACCCTCGCCCACCCCCTCTTGGATCTCCTGCTGGGAAAGGCCTGAAATACCCTCTATGATCTCCTTTTGTTCGACCCTCTTTCCGACCGGATCGACCCTGAACACATAGGGCCGGTTCTGCCGGTAAATGAAGACATCAAAGGGGACCACAATCGCATCCGTCTTTTCATCCACAACGATCCAACACGTGACAAACATGCCGTCCCGAACACCCTCTGGCCCCTTTCCTGTCCTGACCTTGACCTGTATGGACCGGCCCCCGGGACTGACCGCCGGATTGACCGAAAAGACGGTCCCCCGGATCATCCCCGCCGGGAGGGCCTCCTTCGATATCAGATCAGAGGCGGACGGGGCTGTTTGGGCCCCTGTCATGATGAGCGCGGGCTGTCCCGGATGCACGAGCACCCCTTCAAAATAAGGAAGTTCCAGGGTCACTTCAAACTGATCCGGATCGATGATGACCATGGGAATGGTCCGCAGAAGGGCCTCTTCGCTGCTGAGATCCACCAGATTGGCGGCAAAATAGTCTCCCTGTTTGACATTGACGTAGGTCAGCACCCCGTCGAAGGGCGCATAGATGCTGCTCCGCTCCATGGGGAGACGGGCCTGCTTGATGCGGGCCTCGGCGGCAGCCACGTCTGAAAAGGCCGATTCAAGCCTCGCCCGGGCAGACTGGACCGCCGTATCCGCAGACTTCAGGTTGGTGCGCGCCACATCCAGTTCGTGTTTGGAAATCGCCTTGACGCCATAGAGGGTCTCTTTTCTTTTGAAATCGTCCATGGCCAGTCTCTGCTGGGCCTCTGCCTGGGCGATCTCGGCCCGGGCCACCGCCACCTGTTGTCTGGAGGCGATCAGGCCCGATCCTGCCACCTTCAACTCCTCCACATGCTGCCGCTTATCCACAGATGCGAGCAACTCGCCGAATTGCTGGCCCGGCAGGGGGCCCTTCACACGGTCTCCCTCACTGATGGGGCGACCCTCTGCATTCACCTTGATATAGGTGACCTTGCCCGGGTGTTCGAAGGTCAAAAATTCACGCCGTACCGCCCTGGCGGTCCCCTCTCCGAAAACCAGCGCGTGAATCGGGCCTCGCACCGTCCGGATGCAGCGCACCCCAAGGGCCTGTGGAGAGGAGTCCTTCAGACCCGATCCTTCTTCAGCCCGTTGCTGAATGCGCCACAGGGCAAGGCCGGTGATACCGGCGATCACCAGCACCAACGAGATGATAACCAAGGCCTTTCGTTTAAGCATGCATCCCATCTTGGAACCTCTCCTTCTGAGAGTGGCATCGATCCCTTTTCCGCGTCTATTCCTTCATAAAGCCCCCGAATACATTGATCCGCCGCGATCACTTTTCTAAGACATTCGGACGAAAACAGTCAAGAAATAACACGGTAAACCCACCCCTTTTCACCGTTCGGTTCTCGACGCCCATGGGTCGAATGTGTCTGAAGATAAACCAGTGTCTCTTCATGGATTCATCAAAATTCATCGGACCTACGCTTCTTGGGTCTTCGACCATAACTGACGCCCAGCTTCCTCATCCGACCCCGCAGGGTGCTCGGATGCAGTCCCAGGATATGTGCGGCGCCGTCCACTCCTTCCACCTTTCCCCCGGCCTGGATCAAGGCCTGACGGATGTGATTCTTCATGGCCTGATCCAGGGGGAGCATGGCATCACTCCCCTTTTCGCGGACGCTGGCCCCTGAAGAGAAAGAGGATGCAGGCAACAAGTCCAGGCTCAGGGGTCCGTTCCTGCCAGCAATCTGATGCTGGATAAGCGCCCTCTCCACCAGATTTTCCAGTTCCCTCACATTTCCCGGCCAGTGATAACTCCGCAGGCGATCCAGAGACGCCGGGTCCACCGACGGAAGGGCACGGATCTTGAGTTCCATTGATTTGCGCTCAATGAAATGGCCGACCAGGGCCGGGATGTCCTCGGTCCTCTGA
>Ga0209270_1003756_pt1 | contig 12545 bp, 9 predicted proteins | sample MTBAKSrepl1MetaG_FD_187456 | JGI IMG/M metagenome (GOLD analysis project Ga0209270, IMG submission 187456) | Enrichment culture microbial communities from Arthur Kill intertidal strait, New Jersey, USA, that are MTBE-degrading - MTBE-AKS1... | ecosystem: Environmental > Aquatic > Marine >...
CGGTATATTTTCAAGCTAAAAAGGATACAGTTCATAAGACAAGCAAATTTCGATTTGGAAAGGTTTTTCCGCATATATGCCTGACAGTAATTGCATTTTTCGGGTCAAAAGACTTTGAAGGCGACTTCGCCTCAGATAAATGCAGTTTTTGGGATAATGCAATTCAATAATGCAGACGGTGTCACCCTGTTTTTTCGAGATGTTCCAGAAATGCCTCGACTACCTGGGCATCAAACTGGATACCCTTGTATTTTTTAAATTCTGATATAGCGAATTCTTTCCCGGGTGCAGGCCTGTATGGCCTGTCAGCCGTCATAGCATCAAAAGAATCAGCGACATGGATTATCCTTGAAAGGAACGGTATTTTCCTACCTTTGAGCCCGTCAGGATACCCTTTCCCGTCAAGTCTTTCATGGTGGTGCCGTATGATAGGGAGTATAGGTTCAAATTGCCTGATTGGTCTGAGAATCTCGACCCCTTTTTCTGGATGCATCCTGACAAGGTCAAACTCTTCTTCAGTAAGTCTTCCGGGTTTATCAAGAACTGTATCGAACGTTCCTATCTTTCCTATATCGTGAAAAAGAGCAGCAGTATTGAGAATCTCGATATCTTTCTCAGGTAAACCGATATCCCGTGCTATTATCAAGGAATAATCTCTTACCCGCACTGAATGACCCTTTGTCCATGGGCTTTTTGCATCAATCGCACTGACAAAAGACACAATAAGGCCCTGATAGACCTCTTTCAGCTCTTTATAGGAGAAATCAAGATCTTTGAGCATGTTCAGAAAGGCATCGCGGCTTTGGATAACTTTTCTTTCTTTTTCTTTGTTTTCCGTAATATCGATGAGTGAGTGTATATAGGCACTTATACCTCCTTTTTCATCAAGGAACGGGGTTACGCTTATAAGAAAATGCCTCTTTAATCCCGGCTCATAGATTTCAGAGGCCGTTGTGCTCAGTGTTTTCATGGTTTCTACACATGGACATTCTTCTATCGGCTTGTCGGTGCCGTGTATTATTTCAAAGCATTTTCTTCCCTTTATATCCGTTATCGGAATACCCGTTATTTCCGAGATGTAGGTATTTGCCCTTATGATTGTTAAATCTTTGCCGAGGAGCATAATGCCGAAGTGCATAGAGTCGAATGTTGTTCGCCATTCATCTGCCGACTGTTTCAGTCTCTTTTCATAATTTTTTCTTTCAGTGACATCATGGGCAATCCCATAAACCTCTGTTACTTTTCCGTTTTTAATCCATGGCGTGATGAGCATCTCTGCGACAAGATATTCCCCGGACTTCGAGCGGAAGCGTAATTCATAAGGCGACAGTGTCTTTCCATGCAAAAGCTCTTGTAATTTTTCCAGAGCTAATGGTATGTCATCAGGATGGATCAGGGGCAGAAAAGTCTTATGCAGCCATTCATCACGTGACCATCCGGTAAGCTTTTCGAATGCAGGGCTTAAAGAAATAATGGTTTTATCCGTAGCAAGGCTGAAGATAACATCCTGTGCATTTTCAACAAGACGCCTGTACCTCGCTTCGCTCTCTTCCTTCTCTTCCTCTGCTCTTATTAAACCGGCATGCTCTTCTGCTTCCCGTAAGGCACGCTTCAATGACGGCACAAGCCTTCCCAGCCTCTCTTTCAGGACATAATCTGTTGCCCCTGCCTTGATCGTCTCAGTCGCTGATTCTTCGCCCATGGTCCCGGTAACAACAATCACAGGGATATCCGCATATTTCTTCTTAATTATTTCGAGTGCACCAAGTCCGTCAACTGTAGGAAGCGAATAATCAAGAAGAATTATGTCAAAACCGCCTTGCTCAAGGGCGCGAATAAAATCTTCACGATTTCCCGCAAGCACTATATCGCAATCAATACCTCCGTTGATAAGCATTGACTTTATTAATGCGGCATCAAGAGGATCGTCTTCTACTAATAAAATGCGTTTAAGGTCATTCATTCTAAAACTCCGGTTTCCATGATTACGGTGATAAATAACCGATTACAGCGATAAAAGAACGATTACGGCGATTTACTAATCATTGCAATCGGTGCCTTATCGTTGTAATCTTGTTTATATCATTAGCCTTCTCACATCACATTTACGGTTACCAAAATTAATAAGTAACCCTACCTTTATGTCAGAAGCTTTTAGATAAGAAATCACTTGACTCTCAAAAATTTTGGGCATCTTGCCTTCTACTGCCTTTATTTCAGCTATGACATTATCTTCTATGAAAAAATCAACTCTAAATTTTCCAACATTTTGATTTTCATATCTCACTATAAATTCCTTCTCTGTAATATATTTCAAATTCATTTTCTCCAGAGCAATCTTAAGAGCATTCACATATATACGCTCAATAAAGCCTGGACCTAATTCGTTATGAACACTAAAACATGCTTCTATTATCTTTGCAGTTAAGGGGTCACGATTTTCTTGGTAATTATCGTTGTTATATTTTTTCATCGCTGTTATCTTGTTTTGGATCGCTGTAATCTTTTCTCGGTAAAGAGAAATAGAACGTTGCCCCTTGATCAACAGCCCCCTCTGCCCATACCCTTCCGCCGTGGCGGGTGATGATGCGTTTGACATTGGCAAGACCTATGCCTGTTCCTTCAAATTCATTCCTGGAATGAAGCCTTTGAAAAACATTAAAGAGTTTATCTTCATATTTCATATCAAACCCAGCGCCATTGTCTTTTACAAAAAATATAATTTCTTTGTCATCAGCAATAAATCCCCCTCTCCCTTGCCCTCTCCCGCCGGTGGGGAGGGGAACCCGAACTTCTCCCTCAATGGGAACCGTTTCCTTCTCTTCCCCCTTTTTGAGGTGAATTGTTTCCTTTTCTTCCCCCTCCCTTGAGGGTCGAAGACTCGCCGGGGAGAGGAGGGGATTGAGGGGAGGGTGTTGTATCTCCCAATAGCAGCCTATTTCAATATGTGCCTCTTCTTTCATCCGTGTGAATTTCAATGCATTTGAGATAAGATTTAAAAGAGCAAGCCTGAGCATGGAACGGTCACCATGTACTTCGGGCAAATCTCCAATCTTCCAGATAATATTCTTTTTCTCCATCTCCATACTAAAATCAACAAGTACCTCTTTTACAAGTTTTTGCAGACTAATCTTTGTTTTTTGCATTTCAGAGCGTCCAGTCCTTGAAAAGGCTAACAAATCGTCAATTAATAAACCCATCTGTTTCGCTGAATCCATTATGGTATTTATATACCGCTCGCTTTTTTCGTCAAGTGTAGACGAAGCCCTTTTTTGTAATAGTTCCGTAAAACCTATGATATGACGTAATGGCGCCCGCAGGTCATGCGAGACTGAATAGCTGAATGCTTCAAGTTCTTCGTTGGCATCCTCAATCTCTCTTGTCCGTTCCCTAATCTTTTCTTCCAGCTCAGCGTTGTATCTCTTTATTGTCTCTTCCATCCTTTTTCGCTCGGTGATATCTCTGCCTATGCCGCAAAGACCTATGGGGCCGCCTTCATGGTTTCTGAACAATGTACCGGTAAACTCATATGGAATGTGTCTCCCTTCCTTAGTTACAACTCTTGACTCAACACTGGCATAGCCTTCCTTTACTGCCGTCTTAATAGTGTCCATTATTCGCTGTCTGTCTTCTTTTAAAAATAAATCAGCCGGTTGCTTAAAGGAAATCTCGGCGTCATCATAACCCGTGACTGCATTCATCGTTTTATTCCACCGCAGAAATTTTCCGTTCAAGTCAAAAACGAAGAAAATGTCGGACAGGGAATTCAATGCGTCTTCTATAAAGTTTTTCTCATCTCGAAGCGTCTCCTCAGTCTGCCTGCGCTCGGTGATGTCGCGAATATTACATTGAACCAATCTTGCCCTGTCGACCATATATATATCCGTATCAATATATTTTCCGGCCCTGGTTTTTAGCGGAACATCATCGTAATAAATAATGCCGTTCTTGTCCAATGTTTGCATTATCTTTTGAAAATTACCCATATCAAGCGAGACACCGATATTCTGAAGCTTTTTCCCAATGCACTCCTCTTTGGAATAGCCCGACATCTCCATCGCGGCTGGATTAACATGGGTTATCTTCCCTTCGTGTTTTTCGAGAAGCAATATCCCGTCGTTTGCGGTTTCAAAAAGACGTCTGAAGCGCTCTTCAGACTCTGTTAACAAGTCTTCCAGTCGCCTGCGCTCGGTAATGTCCTCAATGGCAAGCAGTATCATCTGCGTGCCGGCATCTTTCCGGTAGACCCGGCGGGCATTTAGGAGCATTGTTTTGTGGCCGATAGTGGGGAAATCATGCTCGACTTCGTAGTTATCAAACAGTTTGTGTGTTGGAAGAATCTCCTCAAGCAATGTCCGAAGCGCAGGGATGTCCCACTGCTTGTTGCCGACATCGAAGATGAGATGTCCGATGGTTTCTCCCTGCTCTACCTTGAAGATGTTATAGAAGCTCCGGTTGGCAGAGAGAATATTCAGGTTCGCATCCAGAACTAAAAGCGGTTCGCGGACCGTTGCGACTATGTCTTCAACTTCAGGAAGATCATTTTTCTTCATAAGCACAATGATCCCTCAAAACTCACGAATCAGATTGAATCAAGTTACCCATATACCTTCTTCAATACTGCCTTGATCCGAAGCAACAGTTCTTCCATCGAAAAGGGTTTTGGCAGATAATCATCAGCACCTGTTTTAAAACCTTTCAACTTTTGCTGAATCTCCCTCCCCTGAGAAAGGACGATCACCGGGATAAACGCGGTGGTAACGTTATTCCGTAATCTTTTAATCATCTCCAGCCCGGCCATCTCAGGCATTTTAATGTCCACGATTATTAAGTGAGGCTTGTCCTTAAAAATCTTTTTAACGGCATCCACTCTATTGACAGCTGTCGCCACAATGAACTCTTGATTGCGAAGGGAAAAGGTCAGTTTCTGACCGATTGTCTCATCTTCATCCACAAGGAGTATCTTTACTTTTTTAAGAGTACTGTGTTTTTCTCCTAATCCTACTATTGTTTCCTTCTGGATTATCTCGGACGGATGGGTAATTTTGATGATTTCAACAGGACCCGGAACGTTCAGTTCGTGACGACAGTAAGGACAGACCTGCCATTCAGGTTCAACAGGCTTTTGACAATTGCCGCACTTCCATTCATCAGATGCTTCGGGTTCTTCGGTGGTGAATAAGACCCTTTCCAATTCCTCAAGTGTAGTGATCCCCTGCTTGGTCTTTTCCAGTGCGTCGTCAAACATTGTCTTCATTCCGGCCATTTTGGCCGCTTCCCTGATTTTCCCTTCCGGTGCGTCCTTGCTGATCAATTCCCTGATATCACTGGTTACTTCCAAAATTTCATAAACCCCGATCCTTCCCTTATAGCCTGTTTGATTGCAGGACTTACATCCCTTCCCATGATAAAAGAGAAATGAAACCTTTTTACTTAGTCTGGTCTCGATCTTTTTCAGGACTGCCGGAGGAGGTGTATATTCTTCCCGGCATTCTTTGCATATTCTCCTTACAAGGCGCTGGGCAAGAATGCCGGCCAGGGAAGATCCTACTAAATATGCCTCTATGTCGAGGTCTTTCAGCCTGGTGATGGTTGAAATGGCATCGTTGGTATGGATAGTGCTGAGGACCAGGTGCCCTGTCATCGAGGCCCTCATGGAAATCTCAGCGGTTTCATTATCCCGGATTTCTCCCACAAATATAACATCAGGGTCCTGCCTCAAAATAGACCTCAGGGTATTGGCAAAGGTTAATCCGGCCTTTGTAAAAACCTGAACCTGATTAACTCCGCCTATCCTGTATTCAATCGGATCCTCGATGGTAACAATATTCAGCTTCTTTTGCGCAATTTCACTGATTAAAGTATACAGGGTGGTGGTCTTTCCGCTGCCCGTGGGTCCGCAGACGAGGATAACCCCCTGGGGAAGATTGATCAAGTCGAGTATTTTACCCAGCTCCTCAGGAAGCATTCCCAATTCCTTGGGAGACAAAATATTTTTCCCTGTTTCCAGAATACGGATGACAACCTTTTCCCCATACTGGGTAGGAAGTGTCGATATCCGCAGGTCAATCATCTTGCCTTCTGTCTTCATTTTGATAGTACCATCCTGCGGCACGCGTCTCTCAGCGATGTCCATACTCGCCATGATCTTGATCCTTGAGACAAGTGAGGCCTGCAACCACTTGGGTGTTCTCATGACCTCGGTCAGAACCCCGTCCACCCTGCTCCTGACCAGAACTTCCTTTTCCTGAGGTTCAATATGAATATCACTTGCCCCGGCCGAGACACCCGAAAGTATAATTGAATTGACCAGTCTGATAACCGGTGCAGATTCACCCTCCTTTTTTAAATCAAGGACGGTCTTTTCATCCGGGGCCTCATTCCTGATAAATTCAATGCCCTCTACCCGGGCAACGTTTTTAAGGATATCGTCTACGGTTTCTTCCTGCAAATAATATCGTTTGATGGCATATTTGATATCTGTTTCTGTAGCTATATAAGGCTTGATATTATAGCCACTCGCAAAATTTGCCATGTTAATAGCATTAAGGTCCAGCGGGTCTTTCATGGCAAGTATCAGATACCCCTTCTCAAGGCAGACAGGGAAGACAAGGCTCTTTTTTGCATGCTTCAGGGGAATCCATTTGATTGCGTCCGGATCAACTACAGCCGTAGTTAAATCAATATATGGCAAGCTGAGCTGGAATGAAAGCGCCCTTGCTACATCCCTCTCAGTAACAAATTTCAGTCGCAGGAGCGTATCCCCAATGTATTCTTTGGGGTTTTTATGGTTTTCTTCAAGGGCGATCTTCAGCTTATGCTCGTCTATCAAGCCGGCCTGAACAAATATCTCTCCAAGCTTTTCCTTTGCCATCAGGTTGCCTTCATAATCCCGCCAGGTATGCTTTATCAATGATTTTCACGGTCTGTTACATTTAAGAAAGATCAAATTTAACTTCTTTTGATATTCCATCTCCTGTTTTTATCTTCAATCTCAGATCATTTGGGCTATCCGCATACCTGAGAGCATCTTCATATGATATAAAGCCCTCTCTATATAACCTGTGCAGATCTTGATCAAAACCCTGCATTCCCTCCTGTGAACCTGCCGTTATGGCATCCTTAATTGTTGCGATATCTCCCTTTTCAATGAGTTCTTTAACTCTTGGTGTTGCGATTAATATCTCAACAGCAGCACATAATCCTTTCCCATCCGAACGCGGGATTAACCTTTGGGCTACTATTGCCTTAAGGTTGAGCGAAAGCTGGAGAAGAATCTGGTGCTGTTCCTCAGGACCAAAAAAGTTAATCATTCTCTCAAGAGCCTGATTTGAGTTATTCGCGTGGAGTGTTGAGAGTATAAGGTGGCCTGTTTCTGAAAAATATATGGCTGATTGCACAGTCTCCAAATCCCGCATTTCACCGATGATAATAACATCGGGTGCCTGTCTGAGTGCGTTACGCAATGCATCTGAGAATGAGTGGGTATCAATTCCTATCTCCCTTTGGGTAACGATGCTTTTTTTATGGGGGTGAATAAATTCTATAGGGTCTTCGATTGTAATGATATGGCCGCTCAGCATGCTGTTTCTGTGATCAATCATGGCTGCCAGTGTTGTAGACTTTCCGGTTCCTGTAGCCCCTGTAAGAAGTATCAGCCCCCTTTTTTCCAGTACGATTTCTTTTAAAATCGGTGGTAGTTTCAGACCGTCAATGTCCGGCAGTTTGAGTTTAACAAGCCTGATTACTAACCCTGCGGACCCCCTTTGACGAAAGATATTTATTCGAAAACGGCCTATATCCGACAGCCCGTAGGAAAGGTTCATTTCCGGTATCTCTTTGAATTGAGCCTGCATTCTCTGATCCAGGAAAAAGTTGACCAATTCATCGGTATCCCTTGGAGTTAATACGTTGGATCCGATGAATTGATTACTTCCCTTAACCTTTATCACAGGCGGCACACCTGCAATAAGGTAGAGGTCCGAAGCATCATTTTTCACCATGTATTTCAGGATTTGATCTATTTCCATTCTTTTTAAATACCCTTGCGAATCTTTGAATTATCAGGGATATCTCCGAATGATTTGGGATCCAGTGCTTTCCTGAGTGCCTCTTCCTTTGTTATTATGCCTTTATTGAGTAATTCTCTCAGGGCATGATCGAGTGTCTGCATCCCAAGCTGTTGGCTGGTCTGGATAACAGAAGGGATCATGAAATTCTTTCCCTCACGGATCAAATTTCTGATCGCAGGATTTGCAATAAGGATCTCAAGAGCAGCAACCCTTCCTTTTCCGTCTCTTCGGGGAAGCAATGCCTGGGCGATAATTGCAAGTATTGACTCGGCAAACATGGTTTTTACCTGGTCCCTCGAGTCTGCCGGGAAAATATCAATCACCCTGTCTGTAGTTTTCGACGCACTGTTGGTATGAAGAGTCGCCAGCACTAAATGCCCTGTCTCGGCTGCTGTAATGGCTAATGAGGTTGTCTCCAGATCCCTCATCTCTCCTACCAGAATGACATCGGGATCTTCGCGAAGAGCGCTTCTCAAGGCTGCTGGAAAAGAATGCGTATGCTCACCCAGCTCCCTTTGATTGATAAGGCAATTTTTCGGCGCATGAAGAAACTCTATAGGGTCTTCGATAGTAATGATATGAGCATTCCGGTTTTCATTAATATGGTTTACAATCGCAGCAAGTGTAGTTGATTTACCGCTTCCTGTTGGTCCTGTCACGAGAATCAATCCTTTTTCCTTCAAAGCACACTCAGCAATCACAGGCGGCATGTTCAACTGTTTGAGGGTGGGGGTTTCCGAAGGGATAATACGAAAAGCTGCTGATTCTCCCCTTTCTTGTCTATAGGCATTGATTCTGAATCTTGCTACTCCACTTATACTGATGGAAAAATCCAATTCGAGATCCCGTTCGAACTTTTTGCGCTGGGCGTCGTTCATGATATCATAGATCATATTATGCATCTCTTCTTTGGTAAGGGAATCTATTTTAAGTTTTCTTAAGGTTCCATTCAGTCTTATTGTGGGCGGCACTCCGGTGCTGAGATGCAGGTCTGATGCCCCTTGTTGTTTCGTGAAACTTAACAGTTCAGTAATATCCATTTCTTTCCTTTGAAATTTCTCCTATTTTTCTCTTACGGATAGAATATGGTCTTTATTTATAAGATAAATCTCTTTGTCAATTCTTAATTCCACAAATGAGTCTGCATGGTTTAAAAAATCTTTTACCCTGGTTAAATGTTCCGGAAGCTGGAAGACGAAGATTCCCTCTTTTTGTGTTTTATTGTCCAGGTTAATCTCGACATCTGCCGCATAACACGGCATCAAATGTTCCATATTTTCTTTGCACAGGGGAAAAGACACCATTATTATGTATGTTTTATTAATGAGTCTGATCTGTCCTTCCTTGAAATTTATTGGAATGAATTGTTCTTTTTGATTTAAAACATCACTGACCGTTTCACGACCTTCGTGACGGGCTGCTTGAAGACTTAAATAGATACTCCCTTCTTTTATAGTTCCGTCTAAGAAAAAGACTTTAACAAAAAAAGGGCTCTTTTCTATCTTATATTCTTCCATATTTGTTATTTACTGTCCAAAATAATTCAATTCCGCAGATGATTAGTTTCGCATTCCGCAATTCAAAATCCGCTTTTGTTTTATCCGGTATCAAGCATCTTTCTTATATTTCTCCAACTCTTCTTTCAATCTCTCTATCTCCTTCTTCAGCTCAATCATCCTCAACTCCCTGCCGATGCCCATCTCATAAAAATCTTCAAGTTCTTTAACCCTTTTCCTGAGATCTTCCTCTCTTTTGCGGAGCTCCCCTTCAATTCGCCTGCGTTCTGTGATATCACGTCCTATTCCACATATACCGGTGTAGTTTCCGTCATGGTCTTTAAGCAAAGAACCAGATATCTCATAAGGAATCTTCCTGTTATCCTTTGTTAGAAATGAAGCTTCCACACGTGCGGTCCCTTCTTTTATTACCTTACCGATAGCCTCTGTCACGCGTGGGACATCCTCTTCCGAGAAAACATCTGTTGGTCTCTTTGAAGAAATCTCTTCATCGGTATATCCGAGGATTGTATTCCCTGCCTTATTCCACCGCAGAAAGTTCCCGCTAATATCAAAGACGAAAAATATATCAATCAGGGTATTCAGAGCGCTTTCAATAAATGCCTTTTCGTTTTGCAATGCCCCTAGTGCCTGTATGCGTTCAATACGCATACGCAGGTTTAATATCCCGTAAGAAAGGTCATCCGACAGTTCTTTCAGAAGTTTCAATTCCTCTTTATCAAAGGCATCCGGTTCTGAAGCATAAATAGCCATTGCTCCAAAAGTATAAGAGTTATCTCTCAATGGTAATGCAACGATAGAGGCATAGCCGCGTTTGAGTGCCTCTTGTTTCCAGGGAGAAAACTCTTGATTTGTTGTTATATCCTTAACAACAACTACCTCTCCGGTACGAATTGCTTTGCCGCTAGGGCTTTGGCCAAGCCCTGTATCAGCATAAGTTATTTTTACTGCTTTCAGATAACCTTCTTCATATCCTGCATGTGCTATCGGTACAATAGTCTTATTTTCATCATGTTCTGCATACCCGACCCAGCACATGCGGTATCCGCTGGTCACGGTAATAACCCTGCATGTTTCATTTATGAGGGCTGACTCATCCTTTGCACGAATCAGCAATGCATTGCAATTGATGAGAGTTTTAAGCGCCCTGTTGATACGGTGCAATTCTTCCTCTGCATTTTTGCGTTCGGTGATATCCCTGAAAATGCCTACCATATATGTTTTCCCGGCTAATATTATGGGGAATGAATTGATATCTGCATAAAATATACTCCCGTCTTTTCTTTTCACCGGGCTGTCTTTGGCCAGAATTATTTCTCTACTTGCCTGTTTTTCAAATTGTTCAATGATACGGGGCAGGTCGTCCTCGGGATGGATATCCAAAACACCAAGCTGTTCTATTTCTTCCCCGCTATACCCGAGCATCCGGCAGATCATGCTATTGCCTGAAAGGAACTTCTTATTTTCCAAATCAGCAATAAGTATCCCGTCAGCAGCATTTTCAAAGACAGCCTTGAACCGCTGTTCGGATTCCATGAGGTCATCTTCTGCGCGTTTGCGCAGTTCTCTCTCACCTGCCTCACGTAAAGCACGGTTTATCGAGGGTACCAGTTTTGATAGTCTATCTTTCAGAACATAGTCTGTAGCACCTTTCTTTAGGGTTTCAATAGCATACTCCTCACCGATTGTTCCAGACACGAAAATTATAGGGACATCAGGATATTTTTCTTTTGCTATCTGAAGTACCGAGAATCCGTCGAATGACGGTATTGAGAAATCTGAAAGGATTAAGTCAAATTTGTCCTGCTCAATGACCTTGAGAAATTCATCGCGGTCTTTAGCGATCATAATGTCACAATCAAGCCCCTCTTCAACAAGTGTCGACTTGATCAGTTCGGCATCGCTGGGGTCGTCTTCAAGATGAAGAATCCTTAGTTTCGATTTCATATCCTCAGAACCCCCCTGTTTATAATAACTGTCAGCTTTCTTATATATTTCATGACATTGCCATTGTGAGGGATGCAGTCACGAAGCAATCTCTTTTTTCGATGAGATTGCCGCGCTTCGCCCGCAATGGTGCGTCAGTTAATTAATGTGCTTCTATTTTCCGGCATCAAGCATCTTTTTGCATTGTTGCATTCCGCATTCCTCATTCTGCAATTCGCAATCAGCCACATAGTTATTCATGTCTTATAAGATCAGATATCAGCGGAATAAGTTTTTCATACATCTTATGCTTTGGCACAAAGGCAAAGGCACCTGCCTCTGCTGCGTCATTCCTGTAATCTAGCACATCGTGGATTGTAAGAATGATTACCTTAGTTTCAGGAAGGGCATGCCGTATGTGCCGTGTTGCTTCGATGCCGCTTATTCCGGGCAATCCGATATCCATGATAACAATATCAAGCTTTTCTACTTTCGCAATATCTACAGCATTCTCTCCATCTTTTACATCAAGAAAATCACAGTTTGGAAATGAAGCGACGAGCCATTTCTTCAGTGAGTCACGTAAAGTATCGTGATCTTCAACTATTAAAATAGTGCAGGGCTTGACATGCGATTTTCTATTTTCCATAGAAAACTCCCTTTTGCTGAAATGAACTGATTCCCCAATTATATTTTAGAAATATGTTGAGCAACTGTCTGTCAGGAAAGCTTGACAAATGCTTGATACTTGATTCCGGATACCAGATTCCCGATACGGGATACTGATTACCGGCTGCTCGATAAAACACTTTGCATAGCGTTTCATTGCAAGACCCCGAAGGGGGCGTGGCAAGCTCGTTTTTTAAAGATATAAATAAACAAAGGAGGGCCGTTCGAAAAAAGTCACTTACTAATGGATACGTTTACTATGCCATATTATTTGTCATTCCGACTTGCCTGCCCGCCGTCCTTCTGGAGGGTTCGGAATCCTTCCGAAGGCTTTCAGGAAAGATTCTCGCCTCAGGCGAGT
>Ga0209270_1003759_pt1 | contig 12541 bp, 11 predicted proteins | sample MTBAKSrepl1MetaG_FD_187456 | JGI IMG/M metagenome (GOLD analysis project Ga0209270, IMG submission 187456) | Enrichment culture microbial communities from Arthur Kill intertidal strait, New Jersey, USA, that are MTBE-degrading - MTBE-AKS1... | ecosystem: Environmental > Aquatic > Marine >...
CGAACCTTAACTTCTCTGTTCATCACCCCCATTAGGAATCGCTGCAGGGTGGTCGTTAATCGGTTTTCTAACCACTCACGGCCATACGAATTCATGCAGCCGATCACAAAGGTGTCATCTGAAAAATTCACCAGATGAGTTGGCTTCACCCAGGTACTAAAAGCCGCCCGCGACATATCCATTTCGAGGTTAGCAATTGCCGCTTGCCAAGCTTTCTGCGGTGAAAATTCAACGACTGCATTCATAAAAGAAATCCCTATTGATAAAAAAATCAATCTCGAATAAAGCGAAATAAAGGCACATTTACAGCCTTTGTTGGAAGAAGGTAGTTATCCCATTTCTTCCAGCAAAGACCCCTTTACGGGCTTCCTGTGGTTTCAACGTCAGCAACTCCGTCTGCGTCAACGTCTGCGGAATGTCAGCAGCACGTCTGCGGCACGTCAGCATGGACGCAGACGTGATTTTTGGAGTGAAAATGAAATTGATGGTTTTCCAGGAAAGGTCAGAGGCCATTAGCATCACTCCAGAAATAAAGTCTTCCCTATTGTCTTAGGAGACGGTTGCAGGATTAAGCTTCCATTGTGAAAAGCCTGTGAACCTTCAATAATGAAGAAACAGACAACTTCTCCGACTGGTAAAGTATGCTCCCGCGCGATCGACCGAACTTCTTCCTTTAATAAAGCTGGAATTCGGAATGTCACTCTTATTTCCCATTGGGGAAGAGCTTCATGGTCTTTCTTGGATTTTTTCTTTTTTGTTCCACCAGCTTTCTTTTCTGGAACCGGGAATGCATCAGCCAGCCATTTATGGTTTGCCGGTTTTTGAGCAGGATAGATGGTGCTTCCTTCATTGGCTTCAGAGTACAAGGTCATTCTCTGCGCCTTGGGGTACGCTAAAAGTTTGATCTCTCCATTGCGGTAAAGCCTTGCACCATATTCCAGAAACGCCCTAACGACTTCATCGCGAGGAACCGAAAGAGACTGAGCATCTTTGATAATCAAATCCACAACCTGCTGAGGTATTCCCCGGTACGTTACAGTTTCAAGTCGATGAACTTGTTCCCACTTACGGGATCTTTTCTTCCTGAAATCTGCCGTGGGAATTAAATCCAAGGGCTGTTGTTGGACCATCTTGGATCCTTGCTTTTGATCCTCCTCGACCTCGGTTATTGGATTAGGATCACGTAGACCTGTAAATGCGTCTCGCCTTGCCATCGTAACCTCTAATATTTCAATACAAGAGTTGCCAAAGCTTTATATTCCTCGGCAGCTCGCGTTTCTGGCGCATACTCAAAAATCGTCTTTGCCTCAGACCAACATTCACGCAAGACAGTCGCCCGATGAATGGGGGGAAGCACCTTGCCGTTGAATGTTGCCTGCAGATCCTGAAGTGAGTCACGTGACTCGTTGGTATTATCGAAAAAGGTAGGTAATATCCCCAGCAATCCCCCTTGCCAATTCTTTTTGTCCCTCAAGGTTTGGATGGTCGTGACTGTCTTCGCTAACGAATCTAATGATGCGAATTCTGTTGCCGTAGGTACAATCACCAGGTCAGCTGCCCAGATTGCACGTTCCTGCAATCCACCCACAGATGGGGACGTATCAAAAATAATGTAGTCAAACCGATCTTTAGTGAATGTTTTCAGTAACCCTTTTATGTAGGAGATCGGTTGATCCTGGACACCCAACATCATTTGCGCAGCGGAGGTCATTGAGTTGCCTGGAATCAACTGTAAGAAATCACGACCTGTATCACGGACCCATTGGCGGATAAATGTTATTTCACTAGGAGAGCCTGGTTGGGTTGTCAGAAAATAATACGTTCCCATTTGGCTATCCATACCCAACTTGGTTGCGCACTGTCCTTGCGGATCAAGGTCAATCAACAACACTTGTTTAGTTTTCAGAGTGAGAGCATGTGCCAGATTTACGGCGGTGGTTGTCTTTCCCACCCCGCCTTTCTGGTTCGAAATGGTGATGATTTTTGTGGTCATTTGATTCCTCCTTAATCGATAAATTGCAGCTGTGTTCGGCCTTCATGACCATGGACAGAAATGACATCTTCGAGAGACTGATAAACACCCATGGCATAGGGTTCCCTGAGCCAGTGAATGACTGCCAAGCCGCTGCTAAATACAGTTCCTTCTGCTACCTCGCCAGTCCCTGAAACACCCGTGAGGTCTTCCACTCGAATCAACACAAATCGACGCATCTGGCTGGTTGATGAAATATGATTTTGTTTTCGCGCCATACTTTCACCTTTAGCTTGGTTTCTGCAATCTGGCCGCCGGCTGCGATCACGGATTCTTGGCTTTTTCTGAATGACTTTGGAATTTGTCAGATCCATCAACAAGCCATCTTTATAAGTAAGGCGGCATCCTGAGGTAATGTGTTCAAACACGATTCCTTCCGGCCAGGTTGATTTCTCGTCCCGGTTGAGGCGGATATCGATCATTCGAAATAACCTCCCAAAGAACATCCCCGGATCATCATCGACCCTGGTTGGATCAATAATGACTTTCCAAACGTAACCTCGAAGTTCAACGGGGTTCTTTTTATCTTGAGCAATAAAAAAATCTAAGTCTTTACCTGGCATCTTGAATGGCTCTCCGAACCTTATAAAATAAGCCGGCAAACAGGTGTGCAAATAGACGGGCAGGGGAATAGAATTAGCCCTTACCTTATGCAGGCTTATTGAGATTGTGGAACACCCATGACTGGGGAATCAAAAACTAATAGTGTTTTGCACCATTATTGGATCAGGGAGGACGCATCCCCCATGAGAAAATAGATTTGAATAAATTGAATTGGAAAGAGGAATGAAGAAAAGCAAGAAAAAGTACTTGACGAACCCACGTAAAACAGATACTATACGAATATCGATTAGCTACCGCAGCGTGCCCGGCAAGCATGGACCAGAGTTCGTCAGGTCGGCTGATTTGCATAGCCCGCCGCACAAATGGCACGGATTCAGGATTTTGACTCATAACCCGGAGGTCAGTGGTTCGAATCCACTCCCCGCTACTAAAAATCACTCGAAAGAGTGATTTTTCATTTAATTATCAGCGGTCACAGGATTCGGACTCATACCACACCGAATGTGGTACGGTGTAACCCAAAGGTCGTTGGTTTAGATCCACCCGTCTCTAATTTAACTTTTTACTGTAAGTCATGTGATTCCACAATTCTCAGTAATTATTTTTAAGCTGATATTTTTACTAGATTCATCATATTCTCATAGGTCCCCTTTTTTATTTTTAATTACAAGAAATGATTTGGAATCGATGAACCTTAAGACTACTTGAATTTCGTAAAAAGGCCTTTACATTCTGTGTCAGGTTGTATCATTTTGTTGATAATTGATTCAGTTTTCCTTCTAAGATACTAGGTTTTATTTGGGTTCCTTAAGTACAGTGCTCAAAGGTAATGTGGATGGTATACTTCTTGGTCGTGGAATGGTACACAGCGAGGACCTCGTTAACAAAATCACAGAAGCTTGTGCATGGATCCGCCCCCGTAAATGCCTATCCTGGTGAATTTGGACTAGAAGCGATAGCAGCGGGAGCTATCCGCGTACTTGATGGTGTAGAGAGTGCCAAAGAATATACTGGAGTCCCACGATGGATGGGATTTGGGGGAGAAACCCTATGAATCTGACAAAAAAAAGATGGATAATCCTTGGGGCATCCTGCCTTATTAATCTCTGTATTGGTTCTCTCTACGCTTGGAGTGTTTTTGCGACTCCGATGGCGAAATATCTCACGTCCATCACAAGAAGTGAGATAACCAGCCTGTCCATAATTTTCACAATCGCCAATTCCGTTGGGCCTGTCACCATGATTGCAGGTGGCTTTATTAATGATAAGCTCGGACCTAAATGGGTGATCCTGGTCGGCGGTGTACTGTTTGGTATGGGAATGCTCTTATCTGGTTTTGCCACTAGCATGAGAATGCTGATGGTTACATACGGATTGGGTGTCGGTCTTGGCGTTGGTATGGTGTACGGGTGTACGGTCTCTAACTCTGTAAAGTGGTTCCCCGACAAGCGCGGTTTTGCCGGAGGTATCGCTACTGCTTCTTACGGAATGAGTTCCATCGCCATACCACCTCTAGCAAGCCTGCTGATAAGTAATATGGACGTCACGGCTGCGTTTAAATTGCTTGGTGGCATCATGCTGGTTATCATCTGTGTCTCAGCGTTTTTTATCAAAACATGCCCCAAGGACTATGTCCCTGATGGTTACATTCCACCCATGTCTAACCAGGCGGCTCGTGTGGGAAAGAATTGGAAGGAGATGCTCAAGGATCCCATCTTTTACGTTATGATCATCATGATGTGTTGTGGCGCATTCACCGGTCTTATGATCATTTCCCAGGCCTCTCCACTGGCACAGCGCATGATCGGCATGACGGCTATGGAGGCGGCGACTGCCGTTTCCGTTCTCGCGCTATTCAATACAATTGGCAGGATCACAGCGGGCTTTGCTTCAGATAAGCTGGGTACTGTAACGACCATCAAGATCGTCTTTGTGATCTCTGCTATCAGCCTGATGACGCTCTATTTCTCCGGCGTGGGTATGCCCGTCCTCTTTTATGTTGGACTATGTGGGGTAGGGCTGGCCTTCGGTTCCATCATGGGTATCTATCCCGGCTTCACAGCGGCTCAGTTCGGAGGAAAAAACAACAGTGTCAATTATGGAATTATTTTCATTGGCTTTGCCATGGCAGGATACTTTGGACCCTCTATCATGACGAAGCTGTACACTGCGACAGGTAGGGACCAGACTTCCTTTGCTGTGGCAACGGCGTTGTCATTGTTCGGATTCATCCTCGCCTTTGTATATAATAAAGTGCGAATCAAGGAAGAGATTTTATAAAATCAAACCGTGCTCTCCGGCGCTGCGGATAAATCTAAAAAGCAAAACCCATCATCAATCATATAAGATTCTGGTAAGCATTGAGCAAAACAAGAGGCTGCCCCTTTCTTTTGGGACAGCCTCTTTGGTTTAACAGGTCATTGCCTCCCATCGAGGGATATTATCGAATCCACTCCCCGCCACCTGATAAGGGCACCCAGTATTTAGGTGTCTTTTTGTTTTTAGTGTTTGAATAATCGCGAAGTACTTTGTATAGGGCATCAAGGTACGAACTCCATGGTATACATCCATTCACAGTAAAGAAACATCAATAGGCAACTGCCAGATTTCCAAAAACGAGAAAGCTCCGGACTTCATTTGGCTCGTTGAAATTGATGGCTAAAACGCTGTACAATAAATAAAACAACGATGAGGAAGAACATGTTTAGACAATTACATCGTTCTTCCAGGGTGAATTTATAGGTAAAAAAATCAGACGTTAAATCTCGAATGATTATATTGAAGGGGCGACTTCATACCAGCTTCATTGCGTAACTGATCAAACTTGTTGGTTCGATGAGAATGGAGGTAGTATGAAAACATCGCCGTCTTATGTCAGAATTCTTGCCTGGATTGTTCTTACGAGTATCTTGGGGGTAACCTCCTGCAACCTGCCAATACCCTCAAATACGCAGGAGCAAGATACGTTGATCACACAAACCTTTGCAGCGGTAAATACCAGTCTGGCAGAAACCCAAACTGCTGCCTTGCTGAAGCTCAACGAAACACCCGCACCTGTTGATGATGAAAACTCAATCCCGGAAATCACTCAGACGCCCGAACCAACGGCGACCATTGAACACAAGATGGTTCCTAGTGAACTGCCAGGCGGCACCTACAGCGCTGTTTCGGATGCAGATTCATCAAAATACGCGGACGAGAAACGTGCCCGTGCCGGAGAATTCTTTTATATCAATATGTATGAACGTCCCTTTTCCGCTAATGACATGGTGTATTACCCTGATCTGGATATTCAGAAGACTGTGTTGAATCGCGCCAGCGATTGGATCTATGCAAATATATATCTAAAAAGCCCCGGTCCTGATGGCGATATGCGCGGATTTTATGGCCTTGAAATTGACCTGGATATGGACGGCCGTGGTGATGTGCTCATCATGGCAGGACAGCCAGGCAGCGCCTGGAGTACGGACAGGGTGCGCGTTTGGCTGGACAGTAATAATGATGTCGGTAATCATACGCCGGTAAACGCGGATAACCCTCAGACCGGTGATGGCTATGACGATCTGACATTTGATGCAGGAGTGGGCAGTGATGTTGATCTGGCGTGGGCACGCCGATCCCCCAACGACACTAATATAGTGCAGATTGCATTTAAGCCCGCACTCATCTCGAATAAAACCGAATGGCTATGGGGTGCCTGGGCGGATTTGGGGGTGATGGATGCAGCCTGGTTGGATTATAACGACCACTTTACTCATTTAGAAGCTGGATCTCCCTTGAGAGATTTGACCGAGTTCTATCCGCTGAAAGCTCTGGCTCTGGTCGATAACACTTGCCGCTGGAGCGCAGGTTTTAACCCGACTGGCAATGAGCCGGGGCTTTGTCCCCTGGCTGCCACGCCCACACCTACTCCTCAGCCAAATACTGCCACACCTACCACACAGCCGAGCTCCATCACAGGTATTGTTTTCCATGACGGAAACGGCGACCTGGTCTATCAAGCAGGAGAGCTCCCTATTGTGGGTGCGACTGTACATTTATACAGCGGCGTTTGCGGTTCCGGCGGTGGCGAAATTGGCACCACTACAACCGGCTCGGACGGACGCTATGGTTTTAATGGCATTCTTCCGGGTAACTATTGTGTGGACGTTGTTCCTGTACCTGCCAGCTATACAGATAAAACGGATGCAACCTCTATTAGCGTAGGAGTTCCTAAAACACATCTGGTAGATTTTGGGTATTTCTATTTTGGATAAATCCACCGTGACCTGAGAGGAGTTATGTAGTCCAATTGTTACCTGGATTGGCCGTTGCATCGCCCCGACGTCCTTCGGGAGGGCAGACGAATACCCTCAGAGGGTACACGTCCATTCCCCGCCACCTATTCAAAGACACCTGAAAAGGTGTCTTTTTTTGACACTGACTGAAGGTTTGTGCTTTTCTCTTGAATTGACATAATAAAGTTGCGCATCATTCAAACGGAAGTTGTTTTCGCAGAAAAAAGCATAAACAGTTTAAAATTAAAGAAGTAAATTATCGAGTATAAGCATTTCCGTTTCTGAAATTCGAGATTTACAGATTGGACAGCATAAAGCATGGAAGACTCTGGTTGGGACGTTCTGGGAATTGGCAATTCTGCAGTTGATGAACTGATTTATTTGGATCAATTTCCTCAACCTGATACTAAAGTGCTGGTAGGCGGCGTGCAGCGCCAGGGCGGTGGTCTTGTAGCCACAGCTCTGGTAGCTGCAGCACGTCAGGGTGTCAAAACAGCATTTTGTTCGTTGATCGGCTCGGATGAGCTATCGAAATATTCACTTTTTGAGTTGGAAAAAGAGCATGTTGATTGTTCACCCTGTATTCTTTCTGACGATGGTGTTCCCTATCACGCCTGGATACTGGTGGATCAATCATCGCACACACGAACGATACTCTATCAGAAAGGTGTTGTTGAACCACCGGTTGAGTCTATTTCCGAATCGTTGATCGGGCGCTGTAAAGTACTGTTCATTGATCATCATGTGCCGTCAGCCGGATTAAAAGCAGCCAGGATTGCCCACCGGTTGGGCATTCCGGTGGTAGCTGATTTTGAGATAGATCAAATTCCCGGTTTTGATGTGCTGCTCGCTTCCATTGATCACTTGATCTTGAGTTCGGACTTTGGCAGACAGGTTACAGGCAAACAAGATATTGCGGATGTGGTCAGGCAGCTTGGTAATGAGCATCGCGCCAGTTGTGTCATTACGGATGGCGCGCAAGGATGTTGGTATTCAGAGTATGGCAGCGAGGTGAAACATTCCCCGGCTTTTTCCGTGCAGGTGGTTGATACAACCGGGTGTGGGGATGTCTTTCATGGGGTATACGCCGCGACTATTGCCAACGGTGACACAGTGGCTGATGCTGTAAAATCTGCCTCTGCAGCGGCGGCTATTAAAGCCGGCTTTCCCGGCGGGCGGGCAGGAATTCCTGATCGGGAAAAAGTCAGGCGTTTTTTATTGGGGCAATATGAATAATGAACTATTGCAAAGAGTTCAAAAATATCCGATCTTTTTGGATGGGACAAGCCATGTTTTGGAATTAGATCCAGAAGAGTTGCAACGTTTTTATATTCCACTTGCAGTAGAAATTCTAAAACACTGCAGTCAACTAAAACGATTGATTGTTGCAGTTGCCGGACCGCCCGGATGTGGAAAAACCGCTTTTGCTGCAACGCTGACCGCCGTTCTCAATAACTTGAAAGAGGAAGAGTTGGCTGTTACCGTGGGCCTGGATGGCTGGCACTTACCAAATGCACAGCTTGCTGCCCTTACCGTGCAAAAAGACGGAAGAGCGGTTTTGCTTAGTCAAATTAAAGGAGCGCCAGAGACCTATGACCATGAGGCTATCGGCTCTTTTTTAAACAGGGTGTCAATTTATGACTCTCTACGTTTCCCTGTTTACAGTCGTGAAAAACATGATCCAGTCCCGGATGACGGGGAGATCAGAAAGAATCACCGCATCATTATTCTGGAAGGGAATTATTGGCTGCTTGACGAACCTCCGTGGACGTCTTTCCAGCATTTTTTCAGTTTTCGGATTTTCTTGACCGCAAGCCCCGCGAAACTCGTTGAGGGTTTGCGCAGCCGTCATTTGCGAGGTGGCAAGTCGGTGGAATGGATCGAGGGGCATATTCAACGAGTCGATCTGGCTAATATTGAGTATGTTGCGGCTCATTCAATAGATGCGGATGTTATTGTTGAAAAGTCTGATAGTCGCTATATCCGCAGTTTGAAATGGTGCGTATCGCAGCAATAAACATTTCTTGTACAGAGTCTTTATCTAGAAATTTGTCAATATGTTTTGGGGGTATTAGAAAAACCTCATTAATAGCTGGGCCAAACATAAAAACTTTTTAAGTCCACAGCGAATATAGGGATGTCACGAACGTCTGTTGAAAATGGTCGGTTAAATGGATATTTGCTTCCATCTCCTGATTATCCATGCTTTAGGTTTCCAGTGACATGAGTCCGGAAAAAATAATTAATATATAATTAAAAATCTCCTTTTGAGAGAGATCTAATTCCTTTTAATGAACAGAGAGTAAGAATCTTCACAAAAGGCTCATCGATGAAACAAATCCTTTCTTATTTTTTTACTCTGCTATTATGGATTGTCGTAATAATTCTCACGATAAACGGTACGACGCCTTGGCTTTTCATAGCTCTTTTATGTTTGCATTTCATTGAGCTGATAGTGATCGGTTTGCGTATCGGTCGTCAAAATGGGAAGGGGATAAAGACTAGTATCGTAATGTGCATGCTTTTCGGGTTCTTTTGGTGGCTGCCCATGAAAAAGCAAATGAATGAAGATGACCTGACCGATCAGGATTTTATCGAGGATGGCAAAGAACCCTGGCGGGAGCCTTTCTGATATGAAAAGCGTTGTTGTGATCACAGATGCCCCGCGCGTTAATTACATGCACAATTTCGTGAAGCTCCCTTATTATTTTGGTAGCCAACGGTATTTTGAGCGTCCCGATGTAAAAGCAATCAGAGAGACAGTATTTCGTTCATTAAATGATTTAAATGAAAAGACGAAATTCACAGAAAAATTCAGGAACAAAAAGGTCCTGATCAAGCCGAATCTGGTGGGGGTGATGTTTAAATGCGGTTACGCGCTGGATTATATTCCGCAAACGACCGACCCCCGAGTATTTGAGGCAGTGATCTTTTATCTCAAAGAGTTGGGCTGCGATATCACCATCATCGAATCGGCCGGGAAGGGAATTGCGACCTCACAGTCCTTTATCAATATTGGCTTGGATCGAGTCGCAAAATATTATGGCGCCGGCCTGATCGCCATGGAAGAACAGCCTCTTGATCACTATTATGTTCCGAAAGCAAAAGTCCAAAAAGACGTATATCTTCCGCGCGTGCTCTCGCAAGTGATCAGCGGGGAGGCTAAATACGTGTCTGTGCCAAAAATGAAAACCAATCTTTATACCGGCGTGACTCTGGGGTTCAAGAACGCCATGGGCACCTTGTCTGGCAATATGCGCTACAGAAATCACTCCTGGCAGATCAACGATAAGCTGGTTGATCTCCTATATCTATTCAAACCCGATCTCACCGTTGTGGACGGAATCATCGGCGGAGAGGGATTAACTCCGGCTCCGGTTGATCCGGTCAAGGTTGGCAAGATCATCACCGGTACAAACAGCGTTGAAGTTGATCGTGTGGTCACACGCATGATGGGCATCGATCCTGAAAAGCTGCGACTTACCGTCGCGGCGGAAGAACGCGGGTTTGGAGACCATGATACTGAAGTGATCGGCGAAGCGACGGTGAAATCTTTCAGGCCGGCAGATTGTTCATTCATTTCAACTCGCTTTCGCAAGAACTGGCCCAACGTTCACTATTATGTCGGACACACCAATTCGCGAGTGCCGGAAATAAAGGATATTCATGCTGTAACACCTGACATAGTCGATGAAATTGAAAATGGCTGTCGCGGTGGATGTCTTTCGACCATGTGCTTTTATATGGAAATGGTCAACAAGGCCAAGCACCCTCCGAACAGGGAAAAAGTCAAATTTGGATGTATCATTGGAGATGGTTGCCTTGTGCATGGAAAGCGCTATTGGTTTGACGCAGACGGAAACCCTTATGACGTTGAGGCATTGAAAATCGAAGCGATAAACCTCAACCATATGGTTGGCTGCGGAGCGTGTTCCAAAGAGGCATATCCTGCCTGTGATCTGACCTGCACCGGGTGCCACAATGTCGGTGAATATATTCCAATATTAATGAAGGCAAGCGGAGTACCTCTTCCGATGCTTTCTGCGGCAAACGATCAATTGCTGGATGAATTGGTTGGGATGTTTCGCAGATGGCTTGCCGTTCGAAAAGTGCTGAAAGCCGGAGATATCGTGGAAATCCCCTTCGATGCCAAAGATGACTCAATCCATCCCATCCCGGCACTTTCAGAGGAAGAAATGCAAAAGGACTGGATTTTTGTGCCGATGCCGAAGCTTACCAAAGCTGAAATTAGAGAGAACCTTCGTAAAAATAGAATTGTGTGGATAGGATAAACTTATGCAAAGTTGTATGGGAATCATCCTTGAAGTGGATCTGGATAGCGGTGAAATTCGCAAGCGCAAAGTTCCTGATGAAGTTTATGCGTTGGTGCTCGCCGGCAAAGGCCTTGGCGCCTGGTATTTAAATAAATACATTCCAGCAGGGGCTGATCCCCTCGGACCGGAGAACATTTTAGGATTCGCGGCCGGAGCCTTGACCGGCACCGGAGCACTGATGTGCGGACGTTGGAATGTGGTGACCAAATCTCCCCTGACAGGCGGTTGGGGCGATGCCAATTGCGGCGGAATGTTTGCACCGGCAATTAAACAATGCGGTTATGACGCGATCTTCTTCAAGGGGATTTCAAAGAAACCCGTGTACCTGTATTGCGACAATAAAGTCGCTGAGCTTCGCGACGCCTCAGCGTACTGGGGCATGGATGCCACCGAAGCAGAACAAAAATTTATTGAGGATAATTGGGACAAGAAGAAACCCGCAGTTGCTCTTATCGGAACAGCCGGTGAAAAACTCTCACTGATCTCCGGAATTTGTAATGAGAGCGGACGTATTGCCGCACGCAGCGGTGTGGGCGCCGTAATGGGGTCGAAGAAGTTAAAAGCTGTCGTGCTTGCCGGCAGCAAACCCATGCCTTGCGCCGATCGAAAAGCGGTCAATGCACTCAGCAAAGATTTGGGCCGCAAGTTAAAGAAAAGCGGATTGCCGGGTTTTGTCAAAGGCGGCGTGCTGGGCGTGGGCGGGGCAATGCTGGGTATGCTCCCCACAACGGTTGCCATGGACGGCATGATGAGCGCCCCGTTGTTGAAAAAATGGGGCACACCCATGAACACCCCCATGGCGATCACCAGTGGTGATGGACCGATCAAGAACTGGGCTGGAACTCCAAAAGACGCGAAAAAAGCCGTTGGGGCCTATAATCCCGACAAGATCCTTGCCATTGAAGAGAAGAAATATCACTGCTATTCTTGCGGTCTGGGATGCGGCGGGGTGTTGAATATCGAGGTCATGAGCAAGGGGGAATTTCCGGAGACCCACAAGGCGGAGTATGAAACGCTGGAGTCTTTCGGCGCTCTGCTTCTCAATGATGACCTCGCCAGTGTGCTGCTTATTAATGAAATGCTCAATCGCGCCGGTATGGACAGCATCTCGGCCGGCGGTACGGTAGCGTATGCCATTGAAGCTTATGAAAACGGTGTGATCACCAAAGAACAAACAGATGGTCTGGAACTGAAGTGGGGAAATTCGGATGCAATTGTTGAATTAGTAAGAAAAATGATCGCCCGTGAAGGGATTGGCGACATCCTTGCTGATGGATCAAAGAAAGCCTCGGCCAAACTTGGCGGAAGCGAATATGCCATGCATATCGGGGGCG
>Ga0209270_1003763_pt1 | contig 12521 bp, 4 predicted proteins | sample MTBAKSrepl1MetaG_FD_187456 | JGI IMG/M metagenome (GOLD analysis project Ga0209270, IMG submission 187456) | Enrichment culture microbial communities from Arthur Kill intertidal strait, New Jersey, USA, that are MTBE-degrading - MTBE-AKS1... | ecosystem: Environmental > Aquatic > Marine >...
TGACCCGGCAGGTCCTGGGCCGGGCCGAGGGCTACCAGGTCAAGGACGCCAAGGTCGGTTTCGCTCACAATCTGGGCGGGCCGCTGTCCGTGGCCATGATCACCATCGTAGGGACCCCGGAATGGGAAGCCGGCGGTTTTTAAGAAAACCTGGTCAAATTTAACCAATTAAAATCAAGAGGTTGACCGGTTCGGTCAGCCTCTTTTTTTGTGTGCTGAAAATCATACCTAACCGTATACCTAACCTTCAGGCCGAAAACAGCCCCCTTGGCCGGAGTCAGAAACGGCCAGACTACCCAGGCGCCAGCCGGCCCCTGAACGAAACTTCTTTTCAACGGAAGTTCACATTAGGAGCAAATGGAAGTAATAGTGGTTATAATCTATACAGCCCTATATCCGTCATGACCTTCAGGTTCCGCTGAGAGACCGGCGGTTGGCTTTTGGGCGCAGACGTTTGAAGGCTTGGCTGGTCAAGCCGCCGGTTTCCATGATGCAGCCAGGAGTTTAGTCTTGGCGGTCATTAAGTCCACACTCTTTGACGAGCAGCACATCATTCACTCATCAGGTTGAAGACTTCCTGGTCCACCTGTTTGAGCAAGGCCGACAGATCCGGCCTGGGCAGAAAAGCGTTCTTGAATCCGAGCCTGACCAGGGTCAAAATTTCCCAGCGGGACAAACCTCCTTCAACCATCCTGGCCGCTTTAAGAAACTCTCGTGAAAGACTGGTCCTGGAAAATCCTGGATTGTCAGTGTTCAGACAGATTTCCAGTCCCTGGTCCAAATAGAACCGCAAGGGATAGATCGGCCGGTCGCAAGTAGAGTCTAACCAGTAGTCCCGGAAACCAAGCGTCTGAAAATTGCTCGATGGACAAAGCTCCACGGCCGTGCCCCGGTCCCGGAACCGGGTCAGTAAGGGTTCATTGGCGGCCAGATTTAGACCGTGGCCGATGCGGTCCGCGTTGAGGTGATAGACTGCTTCCCAAACGCTGGAAACCTCAGCCGCCTCGCCAGCATGCACGGTCACCCGGAGACATTGATCAAAAACCGGCAGGAACAAACGCCTCAGTTCCTCCGGTCTTCCGGCCGCTTCGTCCCCGGCCAAGTCGAATCCCACCACCCCAGCCGGCTGGTCCGGCCGGCTTCTTTGAGCGTACTTTACCCCCAAATCTATGTGTTCCCGGATGTCTTCAGTGGACTTATGTCTGGTAGCGATCAAAACGAGTTTGATTTGGCAGGCCGAACCGTTTTGAGCCGTACGACGCTCCCATTCTTCCCGGATGGTTTCTCTGATGGTTTCGAGCACTTGTTCAAAGCCGAGTCCCCCCGTGGTGTAGTTGCGGGGCGAACAACGCAGTTCCAAATAAAGCACGTTGTCGGCGCAAGCCTGTTCGTAGAGGTAACGAACGGTTTCAGCCAAGGCCGCCCTGGTTTGCAAAAGATTGCTGCCCTGCAGATCACCGAGCAAGGTGTATTTATCCAGTCCCAAGCCGATGTAAGCAGGTTCCCGTCCATAAGGACCGAAGGTCAGTTCATCCAGTTCCCCTAGTCTGACGACGAAACCGGCCAGAAAAGCGGCCAGTATCAAATGACCGGGAAAATCGAACCTCTTGGCCAATTGATCCAAGGTTTCCTTCAATGGCTGGTCATCAATCCGAACCTTAACGGCCTGACATAGAAGCCCGTGGACTTCCCGGACGGCCCACTGGAGAGCCTTCCTGCGGTCGGGCGCCAGTTCTTTCAGGACGGCTTGAGACACCCGGACCAGACCGGCCGAGTCCAAAACCCCGCCCAAGTGGCAATGCAGGTCGGCCTTGGGCAAACGGCGCAGCCAGGCCAAGTCTTCCTCGGCCCGGGCCGGATCGGCTCCGATGGGCCGCCCACGCAAATCCTTGATCCTTTCGGGCCTAAGCCGATAAAGACCCCGAAAATTTTCGTACGGCTCTTCGGAAGTAGTTTCGAAAAAGAAGTTGCGAACTATGGAACGGGATTCGGCCAAGGTTTTTTCCACTTCTTCCAAAAGAGTGGGTTCGGCCAGGTCCACGGTCAGTATTCGGCCGTTCGGCCCTTTTTTTGCTTCCAGAGGAAAACGAGATGGGTCCAGGGAACGAATCTCCAGCACTTCGGAGGCTTCAAGTCGGCCCAGGCGAACCGGCCCCAACCCGTTGACAACTTCCTGCGGAACTAACCCGTGGGCCAGCGTCTCAGGCAAGAGAGTCCTCAGACCTTGTTCCGCCTCCTGGTCGGCCACCAAGTGGAGCAAGGCTTCAGATCCAAACAACCCGCCGGCCCGCTGAAGGTCGGCCGACATGGTCTTGCGACCGCCGGCCAAGGACAAGACCAGTTCGGTGCTCCGGCGGCGGGCTTCGGTTCTGGCCGCCAGAACCAAACGATAAATGGCCTCGCGCATGAACAGGTTTTCTTGGGGCCGGTTGAGATGCCCGGTGCGGGATATTGAATATAAACGCAGATTCGCGGGCGGGCGGCCGGTCAGGTCCCACCATTGGGCCGCCTGGGCGGTGGCTTTCAAAGCGTCTTCGCTGTCCGAGGTCACGGTCAGGACCAAATCGACCGGCCCGAGATCAGCCCGCTCTTGCTCCAGTTCCCGGCGCAAGAAGTGCCGGTCGAACAAACCCGGCCGGAAGCCCAGGTCGAGAAAGGAGACCACTTCCGGCAATACGGCCCAGGACGCGCCGACAGTACATACCAAAACGGACATGAAACCACCCCCTGACCAAAATCCCTGTTTCATAGGGAAAGAGGGCGGACGCCGTCCGCCCCCCAGCCCCAACCGGGCGGACACGCAGGTCCGCCCCTACGTCGCAATCCCTTTTTAATCAGGTCTTAGTTTCTACTAAACACCGAAACAGCCTTATATTGGGAGGCTGGGGTGTCGTCGCAATCCCTTTTTAATCAGGTCTTAGTTTCTACTGTTTACTCTTGGACACAAGATTTGGAAGGGGACTTTGAGTCGCAATCCCTTTTTAATCAGGTCTTAGTTTCTACCAACGGAGGAATAGCATGAACTACAAATGCGGGCACGGTCGCAATCCCTTTTTAATCAGGTCTTAGTTTCTACCGGCGATCATTGACGGGCTGTATGCCTGGGCCGAAGCTAAGTCGCAATCCCTTTTTAATCAGGTCTTAGTTTCTACCCACCGCCCAGGCCGCCGGCCTGCTCGGCATCAGCGTCCGGGTCGCAATCCCTTTTTAATCAGGTCTTAGTTTCTACTCGGCCACTGACATTCTGTACATGTTAAAGGAGACCGCTCAGTCGCAATCCCTTTTTAATCAGGTCTTAGTTTCTACTGAAAAAAATAGTTAAAAAACAGCAGGCTTTTGATTTTGTCGCAATCCCTTTTTAATCAGGTCTTAGTTTCTACCTGCCGGCCAGCCGGTTGGACTGGCCCCGAGACAATGGCGAGTGTCGCAATCCCTTTTTAATCAGGTCTTAGTTTCTACTGGAAATCCGGTATCTCCACGTCAAGCAGTACATCAAAATGTCGCAATCCCTTTTTAATCAGGTCTTAGTTTCTACTTGCTCGATTCTCGTTGGTCAACCGATTATATCACTATGTCGCAATCCCTTTTTAATCAGGTCTTAGTTTCTACCTAACTCTTGATTCTGCCCATTAAATAAGTGGGCAGAGTCGCAATCCCTTTTTAATCAGGTCTTAGTTTCTACCTATGTTTACTGGGACGGTTGGCTGTTTGCCAGTTTCGTCGCAATCCCTTTTTAATCAGGTCTTAGTTTCTACAAGACCCGTCCATGTATCTGGAAGAAATCCTCGACGAAGTCGCAATCCCTTTTTAATCAGGTCTTAGTTTCTACTAGTTTCCAATGGAAACAAGACCTGGAAGGGGATTATGGTCGCAATCCCTTTTTAATCAGGTCTTAGTTTCTACCTCATAAACCCCGCCCAGTTAAACGATCCTGGGGACAAAGTCGCAATCCCTTTTTAATCAGGTCTTAGTTTCTACCGAAGCGGCTTTGGAGGCGCTTCGGCCTTTGCATTTAGTCGCAATCCCTTTTTAATCAGGTCTTAGTTTCTACTCCTCCGGCATGGCGCCAGAGGGGTCCCGCCCCGCCAAGTCGCAATCCCTTTTTAATCAGGTCTTAGTTTCTACCGACGATGGTCCTGAAGGAACATAGGAATCAAGCACTCAGTCGCAATCCCTTTTTAATCAGGTCTTAGTTTCTACAAATGATCCTCCTGGCCCAACAATGGGCCAAGGGCAAGATTGTCGCAATCCCTTTTTAATCAGGTCTTAGTTTCTACGGATTTTCCTTTTCCCAAGCCGCGGCGGGTGGCGCTGAATGGTCGCAATCCCTTTTTAATCAGGTCTTAGTTTCTACACATATCGGCCGGGTTTGCGGCCGTTTGGTTTTAACCAGTCGCAATCCCTTTTTAATCAGGTCTTAGTTTCTACAAGCCAAAATCGCCGAACCGGCCGCCGAACGCGGCACCCCCGGTCGCAATCCCTTTTTAATCAGGTCTTAGTTTCTACGTTAAATCCTTCAAAGCCTGGCCAAAGGTTTACCATCTGTCGCAATCCCTTTTTAATCAGGTCTTAGTTTCTACGGTAGTGGTGGCACCTGGGATCAGAGATGACCTGTATGTCGCAATCCCTTTTTAATCAGGTCTTAGTTTCTACACTATTCCACTCTCAGGAAACGATGGAACCAAGCCAAAGTCGCAATCCCTTTTTAATCAGGTCTTAGTTTCTACACGTAACCGACCTGCCTGCCGGCCGGCAGGTTTCCTCAAGTCGCAATCCCTTTTTAATCAGGTCTTATTTCTACACACGTCAAATCAGCCTGCTACAGTAACTTCTGTTTCGTCGCAATCCCTTTTTAATCAGGTCTTAGTTTCTACCTGTTCGTCTTTTACCAGCCACCTATCCTTCAGAACTTCCAGTCGCAATCCCTTTTTAATCAGGTCTTAGTTTCTACTGTAGTTATGCACACAGACAGGAAAGACTGGTATATGGGTCGCAATCCCTTTTTAATCAGGTCTTAGTTTCTACCAGCTTTAGTTGGTCCCAAGACCTTCAAGCGGATTATGAGTCGCAATCCCTTTTTAATCAGGTCTTAGTTTCTACGCGATTACGGCCTGTATCAACTAGGGCGTCGGGCTTGGAGTCGCAATCCCTTTTTAATCAGGTCTTAGTTTCTACAAGCTTGGACGGAGATCAATTTCCGATGTCAAACGAAATGTCGCAATCCCTTTTTAATCAGGTCTTAGTTTCTACAAAGGCCTTTGCCAACGCCAAAACTAATCCGGCGGATGGTCGCAATCCCTTTTTAATCAGGTCTTAGTTTCTACAAAAGGAGGGAATGAATGGAAAACAACAGGCCTACAAGTCGCAATCCCTTTTTAATCAGGTCTTAGTTTCTACATATTCGGCGTCGAGTGATTGTTGAGGGCCGTAAGGAAGGTCGCAATCCCTTTTTAATCAGGTCTTAGTTTCTACAATTAGGCCTGACTCAATTTGAAACCGATGCACGTAATAGTCGCAATCCCTTTTTAATCAGGTCTTAGTTTCTACGCAGACTACGACAAATTGTCCCTGGAAAAACAACGTGATGTCGCAATCCCTTTTTAATCAGGTCTTAGTTTCTACGGAAAAAAGACCGGTAGGGGAAAAATCTCGGCCGCTATGTCGCAATCCCTTTTTAATCAGGTCTTAGTTTCTACGTGGCAAGATCGCTGCTGCCCTTCAAGCGGCCAAGGTCAGGTCGCAATCCCTTTTTAATCAGGTCTTAGTTTCTACTCTCCTGAGAAACAAAAGGAACTGGGTATGACCCAGTGTCGCAATCCCTTTTTAATCAGGTCTTAGTTTCTACTCGAGGCAAAATTTCGGCCGCACTTAAAGCGGCCAAGGGTCGCAATCCCTTTTTAATCAGGTCTTAGTTTCTACGAACTCATCGAACACGAAATGGTCATCCTGGACCACTTAGTCGCAATCCCTTTTTAATCAGGTCTTAGTTTCTACGCAAAACAAACGTTTACGGGTTCGGGGGAAGGTAACACGTCGCAATCCCTTTTTAATCAGGTCTTAGTTTCTACCGACGGACTATGATCGTTTGAAATGGTTGGGGCTGGCAAGTCGCAATCCCTTTTTAATCAGGTCTTAGTTTCTACTTTTCATTTGGGTGCCATGTTTAGCCTGTAAGCGAACGGGTCGCAATCCCTTTTTAATCAGGTCTTAGTTTCTACGGATAACGGCGGAGATAGTCTGCAAGCCCTGGCCGGTACGTCGCAATCCCTTTTTAATCAGGTCTTAGTTTCTACATACCCCGGACTACGACTCCGAGTCTGTTCCCAGTATCGTCGCAATCCCTTTTTAATCAGGTCTTAGTTTCTACTCGAAACTCTCAACTGACATCCTTCGCTATGAACTAATCGTCGCAATCCCTTTTTAATCAGGTCTTAGTTTCTACGTAGAGGTAAAATCGCTTCGGCTTTGGCTAATGCTAAGTCGCAATCCCTTTTTAATCAGGTCTTAGTTTCTACTAGTTTCCAATGGAAACAAGACCTGGAAGGGGATTATGGTCGCAATCCCTTTTTAATCAGGTCTTAGTTTCTACAAGAAATCATGGCCGCCTTGGCCGAATTGGGAATCCCCGTGTCGCAATCCCTTTTTAATCAGGTCTTAGTTTCTACGAACAGGACAAAATCAATGTCCTTTTGGTTAAGTTCCCTGTCGCAATCCCTTTTTAATCAGGTCTTAGTTTCTACGCTTAGTCCCGAAAAGCAACGTGAGTTGGGATTGACTCGTCGCAATCCCTTTTTAATCAGGTCTTAGTTTCTACTTTGAGACGGACATGAGGAATGTCCGAAGACGGGTCATAGTCGCAATCCCTTTTTAATCAGGTCTTAGTTTCTACATGAAAAAGATGTACCAAGGTAGTGGAGAGGGTAAGTCGCAATCCCTTTTTAATCAGGTCTTAGTTTCTACCGTGAGCTTGGGCTCACGCAATACGAGACAGACCAAAGGTCGCAATCCCTTTTTAATCAGGTCTTAGTTTCTACGAAGGCACAAGCTTCTCCTGGGAGGAAGACTTGGAAGGGTCGCAATCCCTTTTTAATCAGGTCTTAGTTTCTACCTTTGACAAACTGTCCCCTTCGAAACAAAGGGAACTTGGTCTGAGTCGCAATCCCTTTTTAATCAGGTCTTAGTTTCTACCTATTCAGGCGGCCAAAACCTCGGCCGTAGAAACCAAACTGTCGCAATCCCTTTTTAATCAGGTCTTAGTTTCTACCATTGCGGCCGCCAAAACCTCGGCCGTAGAAACCAAACTGTCGCAATCCCTTTTTAATCAGGTCTTAGTTTCTACGAGAGGGTAACCAGTTTAGCTGGTTACAGGATTTGGAAGGGTCGCAATCCCTTTTTAATCAGGTCTTAGTTTCTACAATTTTCAACGGTAAAAAGTCAGTGAGAACTTTTACCAAGTCGCAATCCCTTTTTAATCAGGTCTTAGTTTCTACGGAACGTCCGTCGGCGAACCATAGTGGAAAGCCGCAAGGAGTCGCAATCCCTTTTTAATCAGGTCTTAGTTTCTACGAAATTCCCGTAGACGGGTCATTGTGGAATCTCGAAAAGGTCGCAATCCCTTTTTAATCAGGTCTTAGTTTCTACCGGCCAAATAGGAGAAAAAAATGAAGAAAACGTACCAAGGTTCGTCGCAATCCCTTTTTAATCAGGTCTTAGTTTCTACAGGGCCAGGTATCCTGCTGGGAACACGGCCTGGGGTTTGTGTCGCAATCCCTTTTTAATCAGGTCTTAGTTTCTACGAAATAAAGTATCTTCAGACGTTGCGTAACACTCTAACCGTCGCAATCCCTTTTTAATCAGGTCTTAGTTTCTACAGCACTGACAGAACTGGGGATTCCCGTAATTAGCCTGGTCGCAATCCCTTTTTAATCAGGTCTTAGTTTCTACAGTTTTCCTGGAAACAGGATCTTGAAGGGGACTTTGACAAGTCGCAATCCCTTTTTAATCAGGTCTTAGTTTCTACTTGGAATCTGACTTCGATCAGCTTTCCAAAGAAAGACAAAGTCGCAATCCCTTTTTAATCAGGTCTTAGTTTCTACAAAACGTACAATGGCTCGGGAGAGGGTAATGTCTTTCGTCGCAATCCCTTTTTAATCAGGTCTTAGTTTCTACGGACAATTGTCGAAGGGCGGAAGCTTGGCCTGTCAGAGTCGCAATCCCTTTTTAATCAGGTCTTAGTTTCTACCCCTTACCCTTTTCGGCCTTGGTTGTCAAGGCCTGGGAAGGCCGTTTTCATGGACCCCCCACCCCCCATCCCCCCTATTTCCGGAATCTCACAAATTAACATCTGATTTTTAAACGATTTCATATAGATAACCTTTCATGGATGATTCTTTTACGCCTGAATGATTTCAATAAGTTAAAAGCCTAACCTCACGCCGGGCCAGATCCATGTAAAATTTAATATATTTTCCTTTTTAATGGCAGGCTTGCCCCTCACCCCATCCCTCTCCCAGGGGATAGGGAGCCAAAAAAACCGGGGAGAAGAAGCCTCCTCGGTCCCCCGTCTCCGCATCTGGTGGATAAACCAACCAGAAGCGGATAAAGACGGAGGAAAGGAGTAAGTGTTTCCATCGATCCGGGGAATTAGAGCAGCGACTTACATATTGAGTTTTCAAAGAACGTCGCGGCGGTAGAACCGCCGAAATCGGCTCAGACCACGCTGACTTCTTCGTCTTCCGTCACCGTGCCCCAGCCTGAAATCTGAATATGGGCCTGGCAGCGCTCGCACAAAAAGTAATAACGAATCGAATCGTTGTTCTGGTCGATGATTTTTTCGGCCGCGCCTTTCATTTTTAAAAAGTGCCTCTGGTCCACCCGGCATTCAAAGACGCTTTTTTGGACCCGGCGGCCGTAGTCCTTGAGTAGTTTGGCCAGACGGTACCGCTTTCGGTCATCGGTTATATCATAGGACACGACCACGTACATCATCTATCTCCAGGTGAAAGAGGCATATTCCGCTTCACCCTTGAGGTGTTTAGCCAAAAGCCTGGCCTGGGCCAGACAAACCTCTCGATAAATCAGTCTTTCGCCCGAAGGCGGATAAACAGCCCGTTCGGTCAACCGCCGTTCGAAAGCGGTCACGAATTTTTTGACGCCTTCGTGGGTCATCCGCACGGGCAGGTCTTCCGGTTTAAGACCTTCAGCTTCTTCATCTTCCGGCGGCGTCTCGGCCTCGGGATTGAAGAAAAAATCGGTCCGGGTGATTTCCCGGCGTTTGATGGCGGCCAGGACCAGGGAATCGACGATCAGGGGCCGGAATTCTTCCATGAGGTCGAGGACTAACGAAGGCCGGCCGTAATCGGGCGCGTGCAAAGCGCCTAGGTAAGGGTCCAGGCCGGCGGTCTGGACCGCGGTTTCCACGGTGTTGGCCAGCAGGGTGTACCCGAAAGAGAGGAGGGCGTTGGCCGGGTCTCGGGGCGGCCGCCTGGTGCGGCGCTGGAAGCCAAGGCCGGTCCCTTCCAAAATTCGGCCCAGGGCGCGGAAATAGACCGCGGCGGCGGCCCCTTCCACTCCCCGCAAGGCGTCCGGGTTCTCCGCTTTTTGGACCGAGCCCAGGGCGATGCGCAGACGGTTGACGGCGGTCTTCAGGTCCGGATCGCCCGAAGTCTGGGCCTGGCGGCGGAGCAGGACCCGACAATTCTGGATTTTTCCGGAAACGTATCTTTTAGCCAAGTCCAAGGTTTTTTCTCCGGACTCCATGAAACGGAACTGGGCTTGTCTCAAGGCGATGTTCTTACCCAGGTCCGAAACCAGCCGGCCGCGGTACTTGCCGGTGAAAGAAAGAAAAACCGTGTCCACGCCCTGTTCCATGAGAAAGGCCAGGGTGTGCGGTGAAATATGGACCTGCCCCATGATGACCAACTGGTCGACCTTGAAGGCGTGAAAGAACCTGATTTCCCGGCCGGCCTTTTCCACGACCAGTCTTTTGCCCCGTTTAACCAGGGTGGCGCCTTGGTCGGTCAGATAAACCACACTCATAGCGAGGTCTTTAACGGGAACGGGTTTCGATTTTGGTTAATTTTTTTCATGGTCGGTCTTTTTGTTCCCTCACCTTGGTCCTTTCCCAATGGGAGAGGAAAAAAATCTTGCCTCGGTCCTCTCCCAGCGGTAGAGGAGGCCCTCACACCGACCTCATCACATGGTCAAAGCAAAGCCAAGCCGGCCGTCCTGGTCCTTGACCAGCCGCAGCCGGCCTTGGCTGGTCTGGATTTCTTCGGCTCCGGACTCCTCGAAGACCGCAGCCAAGCGTTTTTCGTATTTGCCGATTAAAGTATTTATTTCAACCATCTGCCTCTTGAGCTTCATGTACTCCCTCAATACCTGCTCGAACTGCATCGAATCGGCGGTCAGGCCCGGCCCGGCGCCTTCCACGGACATGGCTTCCACGTGCCGGACCGGCGAGGGGTACAGGTTGAGGCTCGGATCAAAGGCGCAGTCGCAACTGACCCGGGCGGTGATATGAGGCAGTCTCTTGCGAATCTTGGGACAGCTTATGGGATTGCCCTTGAGCCGGCTTTTGAGAAACAGGGCCGGGTCGGCGTTGACCGCCCTTTTGAGCAGGGCGTTGAAGGCTTCCGGCCCGTTTTTAAGGTGGCCGACGGTATGGGCCAGGACCACGGTCTCTTCGGACCCGATTTGACCGTCCCGGTTGATCCCTTCGACGATATGCCGGAGAACTTCGCATTTAAGCAAAAGATACTGCAATTCCGCATCCCGCTCCGGGTCGTATTCCGTTACGACCGCCGGGCCAACCGTTCGGCGGACGGTTTGGTCTGCTTCGGCTTCTTCCCGGTCTTTTACTCCGGCCGGGGCCAATTTTACCGGTTTTTGAGGCGGATGTCGCCGGACCACCTCGAAAAAGCGTTCTTTCTCCACTTGTTTCAAGCGGCGGAGCACGGCGAGCTGGTCTGGATAAGGATTACCTTCCGGGTCGACAAATACGCCCCGCTTGCCGGAAAGGCGATGGATGCCCAGCGGCAACTTGATCAGATTGCCCAAGCCGTCCCCGCGGATGACCGCCTGTTTGGGAAACAGCTCGACGCTGACCCCGGCCGCGGTCAGGTCCAGGTTTTCGAGCAGGGCCTGGCCGAACCGGCGGGCGGCCGCGCCGGGCACGGGTTCGCTGAAGAAGAGCCAGCAATGACGGCCCTTGAACCCGCTGTCTTCTATGTAAAACTCCAGGCCCAGACCCGAGGCGGCTTCGACGATCCGGAGCGCGGCTTGGTGGGCGCGCCGGAGCAGGCTTTCCCAGTCCCGCCGCCGGCCGATGTTCTGGGCGACTTCGAAGCTGGGCACGTCCAGGTCGAAGGCCATGAACCGGACCGTGTTGTCCATGCGCAAAGGGTAGATGCCTATGGTGAAATTCCCCAGGATGTGGTTCCGGGCCACGGCCGGGGTAAAAGGATCCCGGACCGGCGTGTACCCGGATTTGCCCGAAGAACCCACCCACTGCCTAGCGTATACGCCTTCCCGTCCGTCAAACAGGTGGCAGAAACGGACCAGGTCCGTGTCGGTGGGGTGAAGTTCTTCGGCCGGCTTTTCTTCCGGCTCAGGCTCGGACGGCCGCAGTTCCTTGAGCAAGGCCTTAAACACCGGATGTCCGGTTTGGGTCAGGCCGGCCGTATAGACCTTGGCCGCGGCCTCCAGGTTGCCGGTCTCTTCCAGCAGCCGCCCCAAGGCCTCGTAGTGATCGGGGTTGCCGGGATCGAGCCGCACGGCTTCCCGCCAGCAGGCCGCAGCCTGTTTGACCCGTCCGTTGTCTTGATAAGCCTCGGCCAGCCGTTTTTTAATCTCGATGTCGCCGGGTGCATCCCGGGCGGCCAGGTTCAACTCCATCAAGGCTTCATCGTAAAGTTCCAGGTCGCCTAACACTTCAGACCAGGCCAGATGCAAGGCCGGATCGGAAATCTCTTTGGTTGCCCGTCCCAAGGCCAGCCGCCGGGCTTCGTCCGTCTGTCCGGCCGAGGCCAGACTTTGAACCTGCTCCAGGGTCGATCGGCTCATTTTCGTCCTCATCATCCCTTAAGACCAGGGAAAACCTGTAAGAAACCTTAGGGAGAAATCTTGCAGCCCAGGGCCTCGAGCAGATCGTTTTCGCGGCCCTCGGGGCAATAAATCTTCAAGTATTCGCTCCCGTCCGGCGTGCTGATGCGGTAATACAAACAGCCCGGCGCTTTTTTCCTGAACTCGAAAAAGACCTCGTCGGACCGTTGCGGCTCCATCTTGCCCAAGGCTATTTTTTTAACCAGCGGCCCCTTCTCGGCTATTCGTCTGAACACCCGGCGCACGCCCTGGTCCGGGACCTCGTCCACGTAACGGATGTGGTCCCCCCACAAGGTGGAATGGGCCTTGGACACGCCTAAAGGAATCCGATTCGAAGCCGTGCGGCGGACCGAGTAATCGGCCGCCCGCTGCAAGGCCAGTCCGGCCGGCGAAAGCTGGTACCGATCCCCGTCGGTGGAT
>Ga0209270_1003765_pt1 | contig 12515 bp, 12 predicted proteins | sample MTBAKSrepl1MetaG_FD_187456 | JGI IMG/M metagenome (GOLD analysis project Ga0209270, IMG submission 187456) | Enrichment culture microbial communities from Arthur Kill intertidal strait, New Jersey, USA, that are MTBE-degrading - MTBE-AKS1... | ecosystem: Environmental > Aquatic > Marine >...
TGCAGTGGCGCATGCTGCAGCAGGACAAGCCGGAGGATTACGTCATTGCCACCGGCGTGCAGAACAGTGTGCGCGACTTTGTCAACGCGGCGGCTGCGGAGCTGGAGATGCAAATCACCTGGCAGGGCGCCGGCGCGGAGGAAAAGGGAATGGACGCAAGCGGTCGGACCATCGTCGCCATTGATCCCAGGTATTATCGCCCCGCCGAGGTCGAAACCCTGGTGGGCGACTACAGCAAGGCCAGGGAAAAGCTGGGCTGGACCCCCAGAACGACCTTCCGGGAACTGGTCGCCGAGATGGTCCGGGAGGATTTCAAGCTGGCCAAACGGGACAAACTGATCATGAAAAACGGCTACGACGTGTTCGACCACTTCGAATAAACGCCATGCGGAGAAACGACAAAATCTACATAGCCGGCCATCGCGGCCTGGTGGGCTCGGCACTGTTCCGTGCTCTGCGCGGAAATGGATACGCCAACCTGCTCACCCGGACCCACGCGGAACTTGATCTGCTGGATCAAAAGGCGGTCGCGGCATTCTTTGCCGAGGAACAACCCGATTACGTCTTCCTGGCCGCGGCCAGGGTCGGCGGCATTTTGGCCAACAACACCTATCCGGCGGAGTTCATCCACCAGAACCTGCTCATCCAGGATAACGTGCTCCACCAGTCCTGGCGCCACGGCGTCAAACGGCTCCTGTTCCTGGGATCCTCCTGCATCTATCCCAAGGAGTGCCCCCAGCCCATCCGGGAGGAATACCTGCTGACCGGCCCGCTGGAGCCGACCAACCGGCCCTATGCCATAGCCAAGATCGCCGGCATAGAAACATGCTGGGCCTACAACCGCCAGTACAACACCCGCTTCCTGGCCGTGATGCCCACCAATCTCTACGGCCCCGGCGATAATTACGACCTGCACAATTCCCACGTCCTGCCGGCCCTGATCCATAAAATGCACCGGGCGAAAAGTGAGCAAGCCGAAAGCGTGACCGCCTGGGGCACCGGCACGCCGCGCCGCGAATTCCTCTACAGCGACGACCTGGCCGACGCCTGCCTCTTCCTCATGAACATGTCGGATGCGGAATTGACCCCCCTGCTGGCGGGAGAGCACCCCCCCTTGATCAATATCGGCTGCGGCGAGGACCTGCCCATTGCCGAACTTGTACGCCTGGTCAAAGAAGCGGTCGGCTACCAGGGCGATATCGTCTGGGACCGGAGCAAGCCGGACGGCACCATGCGCAAGCTCCTCGACGTCAGCCGCCTGACCCAACTGGGATGGCAGTATACAACCCCCCTCCCCGACGGCATCAGAATGGCGTATGAGGATTTCCTGTCCAGGTACAATGAGAAAGTTTAATTCAGGGTGTGAGTTTTACGGTTTTACGCCTGGAACTTGCAACTCCGGGGGATGATGTTGTCGGCTGCACCGGCTAAATTCATGCACATACCCATAACCACCTCCGGAGCAAGCCGGCATTCCCAAAACCTCGCACCTCGAACCCCGTACCTCGTACCGTTCGCGCCAGCGAACCTCCAACCTCGTACCTCGTACCTTTTCACGCCCTTGGCCGTGACACCCACTGTCCCAGTTTCCTCAGGGGCTTCATTATCAGAGTCCACGGATACGGCCGGAGACCGTTCATCTCCCAGGCCCTGCGGTCCATCCGGTTGGCCCGTAGCCTGGCGCCCAGGGTTACGTTGCTCGCCCCGCCGGTCCGCATGCGGATGATGATTTCCGGCAGGTAGGCGGCGGATATCCTGTGCCGGACCAGGAACCGCAGCATCAGCTCGTAATCCGCCGCCGTGCCCATGTCCGGATTGAAATACCCGTACCGCTCATACACCGACCGTCGGACAAAAAAAGTCGGATGGGGCGGCATCCACCCCCACCAGAATTTCCGATAATCAAACTCCCCCGCCCTCCAGTACCGAACCACCTTGAAATCCAGTTCCCTCTCCTTGGGGAGAGGGTCAGGGTGAGGGGAAAACCCCGCACCTCGAACCTCGCACCTCGACCCTCCATCCGCAACGTACACCAGGTCCCCGTAGCAGGAATCAACATCCGGCTCCTCGAAAACCTGGGCCACCTTTGCCAGCGTTTCCGCGGATGAAAAAAAATCATCCGCATTCAGTATCCCGACCACATCCCCGGTTACCAGCCGCAACCCCTTGTTCATGCCGTCATAGATGCCATTGTCCGGCTCGGAGATCACCTTGCCCAAGCTTTCTTTGTATTCATTCAGAATATCCAGGGTCTCATCTGTGGACGCAGCATCAACAATAATATGCTCAACATCCCTGTATGTCTGGCCTTTCACGCTTTCCAGGCAATCGCGGATCGTCGTTGCGGCATTAAATGCCGTTGTGATTACGGAAATCTTCACCTTGAATCTTGCACCTCGAACCGTCCATTTACAGCGGCAGATTCTTTTCCCTGCGGCGAATCTCTTTGATCTTCAAATCAATCATATACTCATATATGGCGCGCAGAATACAGAAGGTCAAACCTGCCCTGCCGTCGAGAATACCGCCTCGAAACAAATAAAGGGCAATGAACATTGTCAGCGGGCGTCCGGGCAACCGGTAAACAAAAGCCTTGATTGCCCTCCTTCTCCGCCCGGGGTCATTGCTGCGCAAGTCTGCGAAACTGAGTGTTCCTGAACCGTTCCGGGCGAGGAGTTCAGCCTCCATGGTTGAGTACCGGTTATGCTTTTCAAGCCAGGCATCGAAACCTTTATTGAAGGGATAATGATAAAGGTGTCCCTTCAGATATCCGATTTGCCCGTCCGTAACGTATTCCTCGTTGATGGCGCGCTCAACCCTGACATGGCCGATTTTCACCAGCCGGCCGAACCAGGTCGGATACCCGCTGCTGCGCCTGATCCATTTACCCAGGAAGAAATCCTTACGCCGCATGCGATAAAGGAATGTATCGACATCACCTGACCGCAGAACCTGCCTTATTTCCTGTGCAAGCTCGGGCGACACCACTTCATCCGCATCGACCATCAACACCCAGGGATTGGCATATCTGATTTCATGGAGGCCGAAATTGCGTTGTGCAGCATAATTGTCAAACTTCCGCTGCACGACCTGCACACCATGTTGTCTGGCAATGGCAACGGTTTTGTCAGTGCTGAACGAATCGAGGACGACAATATCATCCCACCATTTCAACGATTCGAGACATCGCAATAAATTTGCTTCTTCGTTTAAGGTGAGGATGAGAACTGATATATTAGTCGTCACTTGCTTATTACGAAATGAATTGCACAACTTGCCTTACCGTTTCTTCCAACGGACCGTTATTATGAATAACCTTGACCCCCTTGTCATGAGAATGTTTTTCATAAAGATTGAATCGTCTGGGAAAATTACGATCGTTCATACTCTCATCTCTAACCCTCTGCACCGCATCAAAATCACGTTGAATAAAAAAATAAAGGCTGTTTTCAGGAATCAATCGCTTAAAAAATTTTGCCACCAGGGTTCCCTCGGAAAAATCAATCCCAGTGTCAACTTCGAGGTCAATCATAATATCATAAACCCATCGATCACATATAATTGGACTTTTAGAAAAACGGGCAGGAATATACACCTTGATTACAGAAACAGCCAACGTATCGATATAAGTGAGGATTATGAACAACCAGGAGATTAACGTGGATTTATGAAAATTATGGTATCCAACCCTTGAATTCTCAAAGTGCTCATACCGGGTCAACCCGATTAACCTGCAGAAAGCGAGGAGAAACTTGGTTAAGTAATGATTGTACCGCAACCAGACATAACGGCTTTCTTGCCCTTTTTGAACCAATACATCTCTAATTGCTTGAATAATAGTGGTTTTTCCCGAGCCATCAATCCCGCTGACGACGATTATCTTTACCTGTGAAGACATACTCTGATCGAGAATACCGGTTATTCACCCAAGGCTTTTTCGGCCAAAGCCACCCATCGCCTCGAAACCTCTCTCCATTCAGGATGTAACTCGTAGCTTTCAAGACAATTTTGACATTTTCCCTGATAGAGTTGGGTATTCTCTCGCAGTTCCACTATTGCATCTGCAAGACCATGAATATCACCCACCTTGGGCGCTAGACCAAAATTCATGACAAACTCGGCAGTTCCGCCTGGTGAGGTGGTAATAATCGGCTTGCCCCATGCCATGGATTCGATTATCGCCAAGGGGATCTCGGAAGGGACCATCACAAACGGCATCGTCACCGCATGACAGGAAGCCATATAACCGTTCAGCTCTTCCGGCGACAAGGATTGCCAGACTGCATACATTCTGTCCTTATGCCTGCACTTCTTCATTCGGGCATTAACCTTATCCCTGTCCAACAATCCGTCGGCTCTGAACAAGCAGACAAGTCTGATTTCCTGATTTCGGCTGGCCGCCACATCAAAAGCTTCAATCAGGTCAAAGATTCCCCGGATGCCGCTCGGAGGCCCCATAAACAGGTAAAATGGATTTCCACCCAACCATTGTTGGAATACCAATGGAGGCGGCTTGACCACTTTTCTTCGAAGGAGGGAATGCTCTTTGCCTGGCGGTATGACGAAAGTCCGCTTTTGAGGCCAGCCAGCCTCAACTGCACTTCGAGCTGTTGCTTCCGTCATGGCAAGGACGGCCCGCACTCCGGACCGCTTGAAATGCGCAACCTGCCTCTTTCTATTGCTCAGGACTTCACGCAGGTACGGAAGAGTATTGCGAACACCCATGACCTTCACGGCATGAAAGCAGGATTCAAGAGAATATACGCCGCCGGGAAACCAGAGAACCACCGGCACGTTGCTCTCCGTCGCTATCGCTATTCTTTTGTTCGATTCACGCCAGGCAACCGGCCAGAATAGTATGTCAGGACTGGTTTGCTTAACTATTGAATCCAATTCCCTGCCCAGCATGCCAGGATGTTTCCGGATTGCCCTTGTACCGACGGGGATCGATGCTCCCTGCAGGTCGCCCCCTTCGTCCCCCAGTGAAACAAGAAAGGCGTTATGGCCATCCTCTCTCATGTGTTTCACAACATCGCTTACTGTCCGCCACGGCATGAGATGGCATTTTTCAACCGTCAGGTTGTGAACGGCAACAAGAATGTTCACAGCTTCCCCAGGGACTTCTGTTTTCGGGCCTTCTCCCCGCATGCAAGAAGCCAGTCCGCTGTTTTCTTCACCATGGTTTCAACGGTGAAATGTTCGAGAAAACGCTTTCGAGCATTTTCGCCCAACTTTTCCCGCAATGCCGGGTTTCCTGCCATCAGTTCAATTGCCTTGGCGATGCTCTCAGCATTTTTAGGGGGCCCAATAACGGCTTCCTGCATATGCCGGATCGATTCCGTGTTGCCGCCTACTTCGGTGGCAATGATAGGTTTTCCGGCCCGCATGGCCTCAAGAATGGCTATAGAATGACATTCGGCCAGGGAAGGAAGCATGAATATATCAATTGCACCCAGACATTGGTCGATATCCGTCCTGAATCCTGTAAAAATTACGCTGGAATCAAGCCCAAGCCGTGCTGCTTGGTTTTTAAGCTGCTGTTCCTGAGAGCCTGTTCCAATGATGACCAGTTTGGCATGCGGCACACTATCCTTGACCGATCGCATGGCATCAATCAAATACTCCAGACCCTTTACCGGATCAAGACGGCTCGCTGCCCCCAGGAGCAACTCCTCTTCCGTCACTCCCCAAGCCTGACGAAGTTCATGACGTTTGGAGGTATCCGGCACTCTCTCTTCAATGCCATTATGGATGATGGTTAATTTTCCGGAATCAACACCCTTCTTAATCAGGTAATCTCTTGTGAAGCCTGCAACACACAAAACCTCCAAGGCAACATGACGCAAAAAAAAATTGTTGAATAAATTAAAGAAGCAACCAACAAACTTACGAGTAAATGAAGTGGGATGATAAAGGCCATGGTATGAACACACCACGGGAATTTTTCTGCCACTGACCAGCCTGCTGACAAAAGCGACAAAATGACCGTTAAACCCATGAGTCATAATAAGATCAGGGGATATTTGCTTGATTAAGGCTGATAATTCTGGCAGCCAGGAAAAATCAAAACGCGATTGAATGAAAATTTTCTTAACATCAATCTTATGCAATGTTAAAAGATCTGTTTGCCAACCGCGCCCGAGAATACAAACACTTTTTATCCGAACAGGTGCATGATCGCTTACCGACTCAATGAGGGCAACATACTTGCCGATTCCGCCAAGTGAGAATCCCCAGTGAATGCTTAGAACTGAAAGATTTTGCAAGACCTGCCTTGAATTCTTTTTCATGTTCTGAAAAAACCTTCAGACAGTAAAGAGTATTCAGAGAGCCACACAGATGATGGAACTTTCATTTGCCATTTGTCACCGATATCTTTTAGGAGAAGTGGAACCTCACCTTTATCAGTATTGGCAAGATCACTAGAATCATAAAAATATAATTCAATTGGAATCCTATAGAAAAAAGCTAATGCTCTTTCTCGAACACCTGCACAATATGCAAGCATAGAATTAATAAAACCTCTTTTTTTAGAAAAGACGATATCTAAATCGGAATATTCATGAAATTGCCCACGAGTAAGACTTCCAAAAATAATACATGCTTCGACAGATTGAGTATTTTTTATTCGCTTTTCGAGGGAATAAAGATAATCAACAATTCTTTTTGGATTATTGTGGACAAGCCTGCATTTTTCTGAAATATGTAAAGCCCAGAGATGACCATTAAATGTCCACATGAGTGTATGTACAATTAGCACACTCCAAACTATGGCATATTGCGACCAGGTTGATATAATTAAAGAAAAAACAATAACCAGCATTAACTCAAAAAAGATGCGGAAAATTAATTCTGTCCAGTGAGTTTTAGCTAAACCCTGAAATAGCCAATTTTGGGCAAGCCGAAAAAGGAAAAATTGCCGTACATTATTTGGAATAATTATATCTCTTGCTTGTTTGAATTTGATTATAATATTTTTTTGAATAACTTTTATGTTAGCCACAACATTCCTTATATTTTAAAGATTTAATTATATTCGTGTCATTTACTTGCTATAATTTCAACTGTTGTTGATGGTTTATTTTTGCCCAAATCAATAAAAATCCCTAAATAAATTAAGACAGGATCTAAATAATGAGTAAAAAATCGAAACATTATACTCTGCTTTTTTGCTAAACCCCATACAATGTCCACCAATAAAAATACTCCAAAACAAATTAAAATTGGAAATATCGGTTTTTCCAGCAACAAAGATAACAATGTTGAACAAAAAAGTAGACCCCACCAAATAAGGCCAACCCTATAATTTTTCAATACGCCTTTTAACAACCATGGTTTATCCAAATTTTTACGAATTAACATTCCAGAAAACATCGGATAAAGTTTCCTGAAAAATAACCAAGGACGATGATTATACGCTAATGTATGATGCAGTCCCATTAATATAGGGATTGCCAGCATTTTACCGTATCGAGATATACGTAGGGTAAAATCAAAATCTTGGTTCCTTACCATTCTTTCATCCCAGAAACCAACTTTATCGACAATCTTCCTTGTAACAAGAAATGTCCCTCCTGAATCATAAATTACCTTTGTAGTTGGATAATACCTTCTGGTTGATTTTGATTTTTCAATTTGTTTGTAGTTTTTAGAATAAACAATTTCGTCGAGTCCACCAGTCACAGCATCTGCCCTTCCAGACGCAATGATTTCTAGTCCTTCATACAAAAAATCGAGAGATAGCTCCACATCACCATCTACAAAAAAAATATATCTCTTACGAGATTGTTTCAAACCTGCATTTCTTGCAATGGCCGCATTGACATTACCTGAAAGCTTTAGAATACTGAGGTTATTAATCTTCCCTATATAACCTTTCATTACATTTAAAGTAGAATCATACGAGTCGGAATCAACGCAAATAACTTCACAATTATCAAGAGGCATTAAATTAATTGCATTAAGACACTTTGAAACAGCATAAAACTCATTTTTTGCTATAACAACAAAAGAAACATTCTGTATCATAAAATAAACCAGTAATACTATCTTTTTTGAGTCATTTTGTATTTTGGAATTACCGAGATAAGAGCTATGCTTTGGGCAATACTTACGAATGCACCACTAATCAAAGAATGCAAAAAATAAACACTTAAAACAGGCAGAATAGCATTCCCATTGAACAAATACCTGAGCATTTGAATCCGAAGGCGAATACTTCTAGACAAGAAAAGTGGTGAAAAAAATAAAAAAGTACCAACGAATCCCATCTGGGATAACATATCAAGAATGAAATTATGAGCATATACCCTATCTGAAGAAAGATTATAATCAGGTATATTATATCCACCAATTCCATGACCTAAAAAAGGCTTATCTTTAATTAGTTGAAAAGCTGAACTAAAAACCCTTTCCCTGTTCAGTCGTTCATAAATATTATTAGAATTATCAGTTAAAATTTCATAAGTAGAAAATCCTTTATATATACCGTAAAAAAATACAACTAAAATTAGAAATAAAATAATAAGTGAAAAAACAAAATAACGTCGAAATCTTGTATGTAATTTACAAATATAGATACTTACAGAACCAAGACCTAAATAAAAAATTCCCTGCCTAGCACCTGACCAGCCAATCATTACTAAAGTCACCAAAATAGTACATGCAAATAAAAATATTTCGGACTTAGATAAAGGCTTATCTGCTTTGCTACCGTAAATAAACATAAACCCTAAAGTAGGCAAAAAGGCCGCTAAATGAACATAAAAATCTAGAGAAATATTAGTTTGAGAAGTCCGCAATGCTCCAATATCTAAAATGCTCTGAGGCAAAATTGACGAGTTAAGATTTCCAGCCCACGATAGATAAATTATGCCAGTAAAAATTCCCATTAAACCTAATAGGCGCCAATCAAAAAAATCGACTCGGAGACAAAAATAAAACCCAAAAAAACATAAAAAATAAAACTTCAAAAAGGATATAAGGAGAGAGAAGGAATAGGAGGTTTGAGGGCCATAAATATAAAAAATTATAAGTATAATAAACATCCAAAATAGCAATAATACAGAATGAAAACATTCTCTAATGACTTTTTCCAGAGGATAGTAAAAATGCAATATGATTAAACCAATAATTACAGAAATATTTCCACCAACTCCATAATATCCTAATGAGTTTAAAATAAATCCAAACAAAACCGGTCCAAATAGTAACAAATAAGTACCATTAACCACACGATCCGAACTAATAAAACATAACATTAATCCAAATGCTGAAAAATAAATCCCATAGCCAGTGCTTAATAAAATTATACTAAACAGAAAACATACAATTGAGCATAAATAAAAATAATTATTTAATAAACGATTTGAATTATATATTTTTGAAATAGTCATTGATTACAAATTTTCCAAATATAATATTTTAAAGACTTATTTTAGTGTTATATAGCGCCTTGGAAAATATGAGTATACTTTTTGCCTAACGATATTTTTGTAATACCAGAATGGCCTATAAATTTGCTCCTCATTTTTGAAAGGACATAGCTCATACTTATTTAACTTTAACATAACATCAATCATTTTAATATTTTTATTACAATAATCTTGAATATTAGGTATAATTCGTGAAAAGTTATCAGGATATTTTTCTAATTTTATTATTGATTTTGAATTTTTCATTTGGAGAATAGTGCCTTTGCTACCAAACAAAGGATGATGGATTTTATTCCAAAAACACACTTTACCATCAAAATAAGGCATTTCTAAAACACTACATAGTTTGAAAATAACGTCAGATGGATTTTTAATAAAAGCATCATAGCTAAAAGAAACAAATGAAATATTTGTTTGAAAAAATCTTTGATAATAATTAATGAAATGTTTCTCAAGTGAATTAATGGCAGAATAATTTCTCTTCCAGAAGGAATAAGCAAAACTAATAGGATTTTTATACAGTAGAATATTAAGAACTTTAATATCAGTATTTTTAAATTTAATATTATTATCGATTACCCAGTTTAAATCTTTAGAAGAATCAATCAAAAAATCAACATCGAGAAGTTGAAAACATTCATTGTAGAAATCAGCTTCCTTGATTTTTTTCAGCTTTTCCCATGGACATTGCTTCGATTCACAGGGACAATGAATTTGAAAATGATGGGTTCTATACGGACGAAACCAAGCATACACCTCCCCAAGAGAAAAAGCTTGATCACCATTGCCTAAAATTAAATCAAGCAAAGTAGATCCGCTTCTTGCCGGACTACATATATTTATTATTTTTTTTGTGGTCATATTTTTAAGTAAAATTAAGAAACCTGGTACATTTTCAATACTTTTGCCAGACTTTCAATAAATGCTGTACCATATTTCAAGTCTGGTTCCATATAATTACCTTCACCCCATTCATTCCAAGACTTTAGCATAACAATTTTCATTGACTTTTTCTTATTACTAATACTTTTGAGAACATTCTTGACATGCACTTCGAAATATTCAGGTTTAGTATCAAATAACACAATACCGTTACTATTACTACGAGGAGTATGATCCCAGTTTGGTATTATAGTTGGTATAACAAATTCATTACAATTTAAAGGATTATCAAAAACTTTTATGGCATCAATATAATTTACTATAAGTGGTTTTTTATTAACTTTTCTTATTAACTTTCTAATATTATTATTTTTTTGTTTAAAAGGAATACGGTGTGGGCTAAAATTGATTGAATCAAAACCCATATTTTTGAAATGATTTAAATCCTCAGTTTCTCTAGTATGTGCTACAAAAAAAACCCCATCGAAACCATTTTTTCGTGCCAAACAATTCCACATTTCGATGAAATGTTTTGGTTCAGGAAGAGAATGTGGATCATAAACTAAAAAGAAAGGTTTGTTTTCAATTTTAACATATCTACTATCATTAAATGCGTTTAATGCGTAATTAAAATGATCAATATAGTCTTGTTCACCAGGGTACTCTTGTTTAATAAGAATTTTATTATTTTTACACGTGATGTCATTATTCCATTGTTTTTTTTCCCAATTGTGATTTGCCCATCCCAAACAAAAAGGAAAATTTGGTTTACCAGTTCTCAATACTTCATTGAATGGCATTTCCAATAACCTTCGCCCACCACCAAGCCAATAATGCCAATAACAAAAAGCATAAATTCCAGCTTTTTTAGCTAATTCAACTTGCAACTCTCTTACTTCTGGTAATCTTAAATCATAATAGCCTAAATCTGCTGGTATTTTTGGTTGATAGTGCCCCCTAAAAAGAGGCTTAGCCTTTCCAACATTTGTCCACTCAGTAAAACCTTTTCCCCACCATTTATTATTATCGGGCGTTGGATGAAATTGAGGTAAATAAAAAGCTATAATTTTAGGTCTCATGATAACTTAATTTAATATTACAATGCTAATCTAATTAATGCTTATAACCTAGAAGACGATCAGCTACTTTATGTGAAAATTCTAATAATTTTGGGTTATTTCTGTAAGAATATGATTTGTCTTTGTTCACTTTCATTACGGCAGATTTTATTATTGTCTCAGGAGCATTTAAATTACAAAATCCGGCAATATCTGTAAGAATTTCTTCACAGTTTTCTAAAAGTTTTTCATATGTAATAAAATAATAATGTGATTCAGGTAGCATTTGTAGATGTGCACGACCTCGCTTTACATATTCTTCCCAGATATTAAATGCACCATCTAACGTTGCACATCTCAAAGAATGAAAGATTCTACCTGGATTAGAACGAAAATTGTTAATTTTTTTTAAATTTTCTACCTCATTTTTGTATAATTTATCTCGTCTAACTTTTAAGCTTTGAGCAACATCTACACCATGACGTTCTATATAAATTACTTTTGAATTTGGAAATATACGTAACCATATTGGTAAGGTGTAAGTATTCAGAGGATCCTTCCAGCCCCAAGAGAAATCAAGTTCATTTATACCCTTATGAATCAGGTAGTTCTTTAACCCAAGATAACTAATTGAATGAAATCCTTTAAGTGATCGTGTAACAACATTTTCAACTAATGAGAAAATTTCTCGATCTTTCAAAAGATTATCAAAATTTTCTGGTACATCCCACCAGGCGTTTGCCTGTCTGAACATCCATATATTTAAAGATTTAAAAAAAATTGCCTCATTATTACCTTCTGTTTTATTCCCAACAAACAGTCCGATCTCTTCTAACAATCGAGTAAGAAGACTCGTACCAGATCGATGCATGCCTATGATTATAATTGGTGCAAATCTGTTCATTCCATACTCACCATTTTAAACTGAGGATTTTAAAACCATATTAACCTTAAAAAATACTAGGACGTAACTTGAGACGCTGCACGAATTTTACCGCGAGAATGAAGTTCCATGTGAGCAATCCAAGTGCTGCGGCATACGCGGCACCCTCGGCGCCAAAGCGAGGGATCAATATTATTGCAGCCAAGGCGTTGCAAGCCAAAGCCACTAACTGGCCGAAAAGGGTATCCCGCTCAAAAC
>Ga0209270_1003766_pt1 | contig 12514 bp, 10 predicted proteins | sample MTBAKSrepl1MetaG_FD_187456 | JGI IMG/M metagenome (GOLD analysis project Ga0209270, IMG submission 187456) | Enrichment culture microbial communities from Arthur Kill intertidal strait, New Jersey, USA, that are MTBE-degrading - MTBE-AKS1... | ecosystem: Environmental > Aquatic > Marine >...
TCACCCTCGAAAACCAGAGGCGCATTTTTGAGGGCTTTTTTGTAACCCAGGAGACCATGAACTATTCAACAAAGCGAGAGTTTGATTTCAATGCAGGGGGAAAGGGCGCAGACCTGTTGCGCATGAAGATCTTTTCAGAGCGTTATCATTTCAAGCTCGATATGACGTCCGTTAGATGCCGGTATATACCGACGGACAATGACATCTGCCCCGGTAAAATTTCGAAATGTCGTTTCTGCACAAAAACGAGTGACTGCTATGAATCCGGGGGCACGACGTTTACGGTCTTTTTCCCCTTTGAAGCAGGCGCCGCTGGGCTAGAAACCGCGGCCAAGGAGAAGCGTTCTGACTCGATTCTGACCGGTTGATGGCTCAACCGCCCGAGCGATTTTTAACGGCTCCTCGGCCCGGCGTTTTTTTATCCGGCTCATCGCGGAATGGCATGCAACTCCGGAAGGCTTCCCAAAAGAGCATCACTCGAGGCAACGGAGGTTGCGGCTAAAAAAATGCCTTCACAGGCCCGGGGAGTGATCTTCCCTGCAAGTTTCAACCCATCGACAAAATTCGAAATCAAACCGCAGGGAGACCTGCAGCACATACACAGGGAGTTCACAATGGGTCAGGAGGTTTTTTCCGCGATTGCCGAACGCGTTCAGTCCGAGGGCTATGCCCGCAAACTAGGGCTGCAACTGCTGGAGGTTTCCGAAGGGCGCGCCGTCGTTGAGATGGTTCCCATGGAAGACGATGCCAATATCTTCGGTATGGTGCATGGAGGGGCCATTTTTTCCCTCATGGATGAGGCGTTTCAGGCCTCTTGTAATTCCCACGGAAGGGTGGCCGTGGCCCTTGATGTGAATGTGGTTTTCCATCATCCGGCCGAACCCGGACAAACACTCCGGGCTGAATCCAGGGAGATTCATCGCTCCAACAAGACGGGCGCCTATGAGATAAGAGTGACCGATGAAAACCATACCCTTATCGCCTCGTGTCAGGCCCTTGCCTACAGAAAAAAGGAGCGGTTGCCCTTTCTGGACGAATAAACACCCTTCGGCCCATCAGACGGGATGACCGGAGAGAAAAAGTGATGGATCCACGCCATCCTTTGGTTTCAGACATTTGACAACAACCGGTTATTTAAATATATAGGGAAAGCGGAATCGAAAAAAGAGTTTTTCTGCGATCCATTGCAAATCGGGCATCCGGTCGAAAGGCGAGGGGAGCACATTGAAAAGAGAGGTTCTGATACCGGAAGCGGACATCCAAAGGCGGGTCAGGGAAATCGCTGACCAGATATCGAACGATTACCAGGGAACGGAACCTATCCTGGTCGGGATTCTGAAAGGGTCTATCATCTTCATGGCCGACCTCATGAGGGCCATCCGCATCCCCGTCCAGATGGATTTTATGCGGGCGGCCAGTTATGGATCAGAAAGGCAGTCCAGCGGGATGGTCCGGGTGACCAAGGATATGGAGTTGCCCATTCTGGGAAGGTCTGTCATCCTGATTGAAGATATCGTGGACAGCGGGTTGACTCTATCTTACGTCAAAGGGCTGCTGGAAGGCCGGGGGGCTGCGTCCCTGAAAATCTGCGCCCTCATTGACAAATCCGAGCGCAGAGAGCAGGCTGTTTCGGTGGATTATTGCGGATTTCAGGTCAAGGAAGGCTTTCTCGTAGGTTATGGGCTTGATTGCAATGAAGAATACCGCAATCTGCCCGAGATTTGCGTCCTCAAAGAGTAGCCGGATATTCGCCGGTTCGGGGCGACCGATATCAGCTAATCTTTGCTTGGGCGATATGGATTTTGCAGGAGGAAATCATGCTCATCCAATGTGAAAAGTGCCACACCATATTCAATCTTGAGGAGACACTCCTAAAAAAAGGTGGATCCAAAGTCAGGTGCTCGCGCTGCGGAAATATCTTCATGGCATACCCGTCCGTGAACGGGGAGAAGGATGTGGTTGAAGACGCCCCTGTCCCATCCATACAGTCTGATACGGAGATCATCGATCAACTCATTCTGATCGGCGATGAAGAAGAACCCCGTGGCGTTGCAGAAAAAAATAAAGCCTTCGAGGAGGACCTTGAGAGCGTCTATGGAGATGTGCTTTCCGAACCGGTTCCTGATTTAGAAAAGATGGGACCGGAAATCGCCCCGTATAATGAAGGTATTGAGCCTATCGGAAAAATGGTCTCCCAAAAGAAGCGCTCCAAAGGGGGATTGCGCATTGTTCTTCTGGCGATTCTCCTGGTGATTCTGGGTGGGGCCGCTGCCATGACCTATTGGAACCCGGAGTTGATTCAGCCCTACCTCTCCTTTGAGTCGTTTCAGCCTTACCTCTCCTTTTTGAAGACGCCTGAAAAAGAAAAACCGGCTGACGCCGGGGTCCGTCTTCTTCAGCTTGAATCGGTTGCGGGTTCTTTTGTCGATTCGCACAAAAGTGGACAATTTTTTGTAATTCGCGGGACGGTGCACAGCCAGTACCCGAAGCCCAGGAGTCATATCCTGATCAAAGGCAGCATCCTCGACAACAAGGGGAAAGTGATTGAAAGCAGGGACGCTTACGCCGGGAACACATTTACAGAGGAGGAGCTGAAAACCCTGTCCGTCGAGGAGATTCTGAAGGCCATGAAAAACCGGGACGGCATGGCCAGACAGAATTTCAACGTCCCGTCAGGCTCAAGCATCCCCTTCATGATCGTATATGACAATCTGCCCGATACCCTGAGTGAATTTGCAGTGGAGGCGGTCAGCTCGTCTCCTGGAGCTTAGGAACTTTCAACAGACCGTGAACTGGCAGGGAAATGGGCTGGGAGAACAAGTGCTCGGGTTCACCGATCCAGAACGGTTGACCGGTAGATTTGCTGTGCCCGCTCGAGTGCGTCAAGATCATCCACGCCCATCACCTCTTCCTCATCTTCCGCAACAATGTACCCGGTGGAAAGACCGTCTTCATGCATATATTCAACAAGATCTGTGATAAAATACTCCTTGACATCTTTCAGCCTGCCCTCCACTTCCTTTCGCACCCTGTGAGGTCTTGAGGCAAGGACAGGCAGGTAACGGAGCAAAACCTCTCTTCTAACGACATAGATCCCTGAATTGCAGATGCGAAGCGACTCCTTCTGTTCTTCAGGATAGGTGTGCCAGTATTTCCATTCGATGATCCGAATCACCCGATCGCCCGCTATCTCAAGTACACCGTATTGTTTCCGTGATCCCGGTCTGAAACCGAGAACAACCAGGCTATGATCTTCCAAGCCTTCAATCATCCCCAAATAGGTGGATGTCCTGACAAAGGGGACATCCCCCATCGTGATGATGATACAATCCGAGGCTTCCGCCTTAACAAAATCCATGGCCGCGAGCAAGGCCCCGCCGGTCCCGTTGAGTTCCGGCTGCTCCCAATAGGTCACGCCAAGCTCTTTGGTGGCTGCTATCACGTCTTCTTTTGCGTGGTTTACAATGACGGCCCTGGGACCCGGAGGGAGATGTGTCAACATGTACCAGAGCATAGGGATATCCCCTTGATAAGGGCTTTTTCCAGGGACCAGGGGGAGGAGGGTCTTGTTGCCGGCATATCCCTTCATGCGGCTTCCCCTCCCGGCGGCCAGAATCACGGCGCCTGTTTTCATTTGAGAACCCCTTTTCAACTCCGCACACGGAGCTCACCACTGTTCGTTATTATCCAGGCTGCTATCCCCAGATGACCCGCGTGAACCCCCAAATCCCTGAATTCCTCAATCCCTAAATTCCTCAATCCCCTCTGTTCAACCCTGTCTCGCGCCGTAGAATCGGCCCTTCCATTCCAGCCCCTTCCCTTGCCAGAAACGGATGGCCGATGTCCAGGTCATGCTAAGATAGAGCGTCGCGATGACCGGAAGGAGGAGCGCCCACCCGAATGACAGGTTATAAAACCTCAAGGTCGGCAGGTAGGTCAGGACCATGGCGGCCAGGGCGCAACCGGAAATACTCTTCGACAGTATCGATGGGATGAAGATACCTCCAACCGGAAGCCAGAACACGATGATCATCATGACAGTGCACACTAAGAGGAGAAGCGTTGAATAGCGAAGCTGATGGAATGCAGTCCTCGCCACCATATCCCAGACGTCCCTGATGTCCTCATAGGCCCTTAGGCTCACCACCGAATGGGAAAGCCCGATCCATGTCCTGCCGCCGGCGCCTTTGATCCGTTTTGCCAGGGCGCAGTCATCAATCAATTCATTCCGCACGGCCCCGAAACCGCCTGATCCTGTCAAAGCCCCCGTCCTGAGGAGAATGCATCCCCCGGCGGCCGCGGCCACCCATGGGAACGTGGAATTGGAAAGACGGAACGGATAGAGCATCTTAAAGAAATAGATAAAGGTCGGCATCAACAATCTCTCCCAGAATCCGACCATGCGCAGGGCCGCCATCAGGGACACCAGTTGGAGGTCGCCTTCCTCCATCTTCCTTCGCAGGGCACAAAGGATACCCGGATCGAGCCTTATATCTGCATCCAACAGGAGAAGCAAATCGGTATGAACATGGCGCAATCCCTGTTGGAGAGCCCAGAGTTTGCCGCTCCAACCCTCAGGAGGGAGTTCACCCGCAATGATGCGGAGGTCTTTCATACCGGCGGATTCAGCGGCAACCGCGGTCCCGTCTGTGGACCGGTCATCCACCAGGATAACGGGGATATGCCCACCCTGTGCCTTGACCCCTGCCAGCGTTGCCTTGATGACGCCGCCCTCATTCCTGGCAGGGATGAGGACCGTTATATCGCTCAGATCCTCCCCGGTCAGATCCGCCGGGGCATCCAACGCCTCGGACGTGGCCCACGGGCGCCACGGCAGTAGGAATAGGATCGCCCAGGCGCAGGCCCCGGCGACGGCCAGGTAATTTAAGTCCATGCTCGTAACCGGTTCGGTTCCTCGTTATTTATTGTGGCGAAACGGAAATCGCGTTTTCAGCGGGACCGGTTACCGGATACTGGCTGATACGCTCGCAAGCCGATAAGCGGATGGGTGACGTTGCATCTCAACCGCTTAAGAGCCCCATCAGCCCACCCCCCTCGCGCCTCCCGCCTTGTACCTTGCGCCTTGTGCGTCACGCCTCACGCCTTTCGCGCCAGCTTGAGATACGCATCTCCCTCGTCGTGTTTCCCCCGCTTGATGCAGCCCTTCCCATAGATGCGACACTTCAAAGAGAGTTCTTCCATAACCGCCTGCCGCTGCTCCCTGTTGAGGCGCTCACCCTCCAGAAGCTTCAGGAGGGCCTTTATTCTGAACCGATCCATCCCCCTGTAGCGAGAGGAGAGTTGATCAGGATGTCCCCCCTCTTTGACAGTCAGTCGATCCTCGATCAGGTAGATCGGATGGCGACAGGCAATCCTGAGCCACAGATCATAGTCTTCGCATACAGGGAGGTCTTCATCAAAAAGCCCCACTTCCTCCATAAGGGAGCGTCTGAGCATCACGGCCGACGGACTGACAAGACAGAGCCTCAGCGATGGCTCAAAGATATCTCCCGACGGTTTCAGATGACGCTTTTTGGGATTGGCATACCGTCCGTTTCTGATCCAAATCTCCTGGGTCTGGCAGATGAGGGTCTCGGGCTGGCTCCTGAAAAAAGCCATCTGCACCTCCAGTTTTTGAGGCAGCCAGTAGTCGTCCGAATCGAGAAACGCGATCCACGGGGCTTGGGATTCCCTGATCCCCCTGTTCCTGGCAACGGAGACACCGCGATTTGAAGGCAGGGCGATATAGCGGAGCCTCCGGCCGAATCGGCTCAGGAGATCTTCCGTATTGTCTTGTGATCCGTCATCCACCACGATGATTTCATAATCCATATACGTCTGGTAAAGGACGGATGCGACTGCCCGGGCCGTCTTCACGGCCCTGTTGAACGTGGGGATGATCACACTCACCGCCGTCATCGCCAGCTCTGCCAGATCAGGGCCAGGAGCCCGGTAAGCAAGAAGTTGGTCTCGACGAGCGCCTCAAGGGTGATCCCGGGACAAAGCCACTGCCTTTCGTAGGCCATGAGCGAAAGCCATAGGGTAAAAAGGGGAATGAGGATGATATAGCAGAACATACCGGCGATGCCGAGGGCCGGACTGACAAGGAGGACGAAGGCCGTTATCAGAAAAACGATCCTGAGCAGCACCAGGGTGCGTCTTTCACCCAAGATAATCGGCAGTGTTTCCGTGCCCACCATGAGATCCCCCTGTACCTGCAAGAGGCTGAAAAAAATGGCCCTGGCATAACTCCATGTGAATACGACCAGCCCCGTCATGACGGTGGCGGGCACGTCCACCTCTTTGGTTTCGAGCACCGGCAGCAGGCTGATCACCGCTACCCAGGCAAGAGCCTCGGAAAGGCTCCTGGATCCCGGGATGTCCTTGATCTTGCTGTAGCGATACCTGTCGCGGATCCGCTCCGGAATCAGGGGGACGCTGTAAACAATGCCCAGGGCGCTGAGCCCAGTCAGGGCCAGGAAGGTGATCACGCCGACCCTGTAAGAAAGCGCCAATGCCATGGCCAGGGCGGTAATGCCGGCAATATTCAGGAGGACCTTGTGCGTTTTCAGAAAGGCCGTCCTATCGGGTTCATTATAGGCGCTGGCCCCCTTATCCAGAAAGCGATTGAATACATGCATGGCTAAAATATAGAGAAATGCCAAAACAGGGAAGGGTGAAACAGGGTCTCTTCCTTCCATGATGGCGGCGGCATAGGCTAAAGAAAAGGCACCCAACGCTACAAGGAGATTGCTCAACACCATAAATCTGAAGACCTGTTTCACCCAGCGGGTCAGGAAGGTCTCTTGACGGTCACGGATCGCCTCGATCTCCTGCAATACATTCCTTATCATCCAGTGGGGGGTAGATGCCCCCGCGGTCAGGCCGACGACACTCATTCTGGAGAGTTTGTCCTTATCCAGGTCCTGCTCGGTTTCCACATGAAAGGTGGGGAGGGATTCCTCCTCGGATATCCGTGCGAGTCGCTGGGTATTGGCACTGTGATATCCGCCGACTACCACCACGGCATCCACCTGATCCTTAAAGGTCCTCACCTCCTGCTGCCTCTCCTGTGTTGCATCACAGATGGTTTTAAATACCAGGAGATCGGGGAATCTTCTTTTCAAGGAATCAACGATCCCGTTAAACTTCTCTTGGTTCTGAGTGGTCTGGGCAACCACAAAAGGCCGGTCGACCGGGGGAAGGCCTGCCACGTCCGCCTCCTCCTGGATCACGTGGGCCGGGCTTTTGCTGTAACCCATCAGACCGATCACCTCGGCGTGGTTCGGGTCGCCCACGATGATCGCCGAGTGACCCTTATTAGAATAATGGCGGATGATCTGCTGTACCCGGGTTACCTTTGGGCATGTGGCATCGATCACCTTAAGCCCGGTCCCTTCAAGCAACTCGCGTTTTCGCGGCGGAATGCCATGGGCCCTTATGATGATCCGGCCCGATGTCAGTTCCCTGACGTCATCGGTTGCCTTGACCCCTTTTGCTTCCAGTATATTCAGGACCTGCCGATTGTGGATCAGGGGTCCGAAGGTAAAGAGGGGGCCTTCCTTCTTGTTGGCCTCGGCCATGACGATCTCCATGGCACGACGGACGCCCATGCAGAATCCCGCAGTCTTTGCCAGTATCACCTTCATGTCCCGCTTTGTCCCCTTGCAGAGGTAGCGTATGCCACGTGATCCGTCATCGATATGGGAGTCCCGGAACCGCTTAACCTGGGTGTCAATAAGGAGAAATAGCCCTCCATTGCGGCCATCATGGTATCCAAATCATGAATCGTTGTAAAGGCGGCCCGAAACCGGCTGCTTCGGGGAAGGCCCTTTGTATACCAGAGCAGGAGCCCCCGCATGACCTTTGCGGCCCTTTCTTCGCCCATGAGATCCACCAACAGGCTGAAATGGGCCAAGATAATCTCCATGCGCTCCCCCGATTCAGGGGGACGGGGGGGCAACCCCTTCTCCATGTCCAGGATCTCCTTGAAGATCCAGGGATTGCCCAGGGCGCCCCTTGCGATCATGACGCCATCGCATCCCGTCTGCTGCATCATCTCATGGGCTCGGGGCGCCGAACAGATATCGCCATTGCCGATGACCGGAATCCCGGCTTTCGATTTAACTTGGGAGATGATGTCCCAATCCGCGCTTCCTGAAAACCGCTGGGTCACGAATCTGGGGTGAATGGTAATGGCATCGGCGCCGCAATCCTCAACGATCCTGGCAATATTGCATGCGATAGGCTCATCCGGCGACCATCCGGCCCTGGTCTTTACGGTCACGGGAACAGGACAGACCGCGCGCACGGCCGACACAATATCTCTGACACGCTGGGGCGAGCGAAGAAGGGCGCCGCCCGAACCCGTTTTGACCACCTTTCGCGCAGGGCAGCCCATGTTGATGTCCACCAGATCGGCCCCTGCGTCCACAACCATCCGGCCTGCCTCAGCCATGACACGGGGATCCGCCCCGAATATCTGAACCGAAAGAGGCCGTTCCTCCGGATCGCTCTTTAGATATCTGAAGGTTTTTTCCTGGTGTCTGGCGATACCCATGGCGCTGATCATTTCAGTGGTGACGAGACCCGCACCCAACCGCTTTACAATGCGACGGAACGGGAGGTTGGTGATCCCTGACATGGGGGCCATGATCAGCCGGTTTTTCAGTTTGAGGGCGCCGATTTCCAGCATTTCGACCTGTGCGGTTTCAGGTTTCGGGTGTCAGGTGGCAGGCCGGAAGGAGGGGCTGATGATGGCAGAAACTTTCCGAACCCCTGAACCTTTGAACCGGTTAACGGTTATCAGAATAGAAATAGGGGCCGGGCCCTGGTTGGCCCGACCCCTATCCCGCGCAACGCTTCAGTGGATTTTCTGCTGCATCGCTATGGCATCGCTATGGGAGCGGCGTCAACTGCACCCTCCGGTTTAAGGCCCGGCCTTCTTTCGTATCGTTGGTGGCAATCGGTTGCGTTAAGCCGAATCCCTCGGCGAAGAGCCTGTCCTTGGCAATACCTTTTTTGACCAGATATTCCATCACGGCATTGGCCCTTTTTAAGGACAGCCCCATATTGTAGGCTGCCGGGCCCATATTGCACGTATGTCCCTCGATCCGCACCTTGAGCCCCGGATTCTTTTCGAATACCGCGACGACTTCGTCCAACAAATGGTTGAATTGCGGTTTGATGTTGTACTTGTCAAAATCGAACAGCACATTTTCGAGGACCCAGCACCCGTCCTTATTCACTCTGGCTCCTTTGGGGGTTCCGGGGCACTTGTCCAGGTTGTCAGGAACCCCGTCGCCGTCAGAATCGAGAATGACAGACTTTTGCGCCACCGGCGCGGGTTTCGGCGGGGCCTTTTGCAGAAACACCTTCTTCACGAAATCGGCCATCCCCTCGCTGGAGGCAATCTGATCCCCAGTTGTGTAGAATCCGCATTGACCCGTCTGCGCGACCTGCTCAAGAAGTTCCTTTCCTTCTGGATTATCGCCTATCTGCACCGCATAGATACAGAGCCTGTCCCCGTACTGCGATTTCAAGTTTGCCGCGGACTTTTTAACCGCGTCATATACCATGTAGTCTTTGTTGGCATCGGTGAAGATAATGACCGCGATATTGCCCTGGGCCGATTTAAAGTCCTGGGCCGTGGCATCAAGGGCCTCATTCAGCGGACTGTCGCCGACGCTAAAACCGATCTTGTTCAGGCCATCGTCAAGTGCCCCTTTTTCATAGGGCGCCGGACCCCAGAAAAGTTTGGTAAGCTGATTGTCAAAAAGGGCCGTCCTGCCAAAGATCCTGAGCGCTCCTGTCATTTTGAGGTCCGGAATGGTGTGATTCATCCGAGCCGCTAATCTTTTGGCAGTATCCAGCTCCACTTCCCCCTTATAAATTTTGCCCATGGAACCCGATTTGTCGAGAATGACGACGAAATTGTCAACCTTCGGCACATAATCCCCCGACCGGAGCATCGGGTTGAGATTCTGAGGGGTAAATGTTGAAACCGCCTGTGGGGCAGCGCAACTGACCAGCAGCAAGGCCCCCGTCACAAAGAGAAAAACCTTCCAATAGCCTTTTTTCATTACTCTCCTCCTCCTTTCAAATGAAACACTACTTTAACCAAATATTCCTCGGTATCGCCTCTCGAATACCTCGGTTTCAAACTTAACGAAAAAGTATACTCAAAACTTATGTAATTGTCAAGATCTACCGCTTGCTACCAGCAAAAAAAGAAGAACCGCCCGGTCTTCGGGTACATCCTCGTCCTGTAACAGCCTTTTTCTGTTGCCGCATTGGCATGGCGCGCTGTGCAGCGCTAAGGCCGTCTTGCCGCCCGGCCCAATCCGCCTGTCAGTACGCCACGGAGGGGAAAAGCTTTCGGTTGGTATGGGGTAAAAACAGGGCCGCGATATACTCCTCTGTAAAGGGCTGATAAGTGGAGAGTTCGATATTTGTCATCGATCTCGATACATTGATGCATGTCTCCATGGCCGATTCTGAAAGGAGGGACATGCGGGCCCCCGTCAGAGAGCTGTTCCCGATGAACTTTATTTTTTCTCTTGGAATATCCGGCAGAAGACCGATGGCAATGGACTTGGAAATATCCAGGAAACTGCCAAACCCGCCGGCCACATAAAAGGTCTCTATCATGTCAAATCCGAGTCCGATATAGTCAGTCAGGGACTTGATGGCGGCAAAAACTGCGCCTTTTGATTTGATGAGGTTGTCGATATCCGACTCTGTGATGACAACAGCCGCCCCCGATTCGGTTTCATCCGGAAAGGCGATGACATATTCGGGGATGCTTTCCTCAATCCTGAGACGATCATCCTTCCGATCTCTATGGAATTTTCCGCCCGGATCGATAATCCCATTTCTGACAAGCTCATAGATACAGTCGATCAGACCCGATCCGCAGATCCCCCTCGGCCTGGCATCGCCGATGGTCTGGTATTCGAGTCTGCCCTCCGAGATGACGACCTTCTCAATAGCCCCTTTTATGGCACGCATGCCGCAGCGGGTCCCCCCTCCCTCAAAGGCCGGACCTGCCGAGGCCGAACAGCACACCAGCCAGTCTTTGTTGCCGACGGCGATCTCGCCATTGGTGCCGATATCGATCAGACCCCTCACCTCTTCGTGTTCAGGGATGCCGCACGACATAACGCCGGCCACAATATCGCCGCCCACATAAGAGGCAACACATGGAATTGTTTGAAGGATGCCGCGGGGATTAATCTGGATGCCGATTTCTTCCGCACGGATCAGGGGAAATTCATCGGCCGTAGGCACATAGGGATCCAGGCGAATGGAACAGGGAGAAAGGCCCAACAAGAAATGACTCATGGTGGTGTTCCCGGCGGCTACAATCGCGTTGATTTCATCGAAGGGGACATTTTTCTCTTTGCACACCTTTCTGATGAGCTGATTGATATTCTTGATCACCGCCTTCTGAACCGGTTCCAGCCCGCCCTTTCCACAGGCAAAGATCACTCTTGAGATAACATCCTCACCGTAGCTCGCCTGTTGATTGTGACACCCTTCAGAGCCGATTAACCTGCCTGTATTCAGGTCCACCAATTGGACCACGACCGTGGTGGTACCCACGTCAACGGCAACGCCGTAATTGGCCTCAGATGTATCAAGGGGATCGATCTTCAGAATGCGGTAGCCATCTCCCTTTCTTGCAAGGGTTACGGTAATCTTCCAGTCATTCTGCCGCAGCTTGTCGGAAAGATTCTGAAGACAATCCAAACCGATATCAAAGGCGTGCCATCCGAATTGTTTTCGCAACTCCCTCGATATCCGTTCGATATCAGGTACATTGTCCTCGCTGGTGGGGGGCGGCAGCTCAAGGTAGATCTTTTTGACGATAGGCTTCAGTTCGGTCTTGCCGGTTTCCTCTGTAGCTCCTCCGATCATGATTTTCGAGTCTTCCATCCTCGATTCAGGCGGAATCACGATCTCCAGATCGTCATGGACCGGGGTCTGGCAAGCAAGAACGTATCCCTTCGTGATCTCATCCGGAGAAAAAAAGCCCTTTGCATGATCTTCAGCCTCAGCCCGCCCCTTTGTGACCTGAACGCGGCACCTGCCGCACACCCCCTCGCCTCCACAAAGGTTATTGATAAACACATCGACACGTTGAGCCGCCTCGGCGATGGTCGTGTCTTCCTCTACTTCAACAGATATGTCAGATGGAAGAAAATGAACGGTATGTGTCTTCATTGAGTATCTCCGGAAACCTTGCGACGTTCCAACCCCTTGATTCGGATGCGACATCCCGGGTTTGTTATTGACAGAAAAAGGCCTTTACGGCCCGAGGATCTTCTAAATTTTGAGCATACCGAGGATATTTGACAACTGGAGGTCAATATATTTATCGAGGGTGAGACGTCCCTTGAAGTGCCAATGCTTCAGTATCCACATATGAGCGGCAATGATGATATTATAGGCCGCCAGATCCACATCCACCTTTTTGAAAACGCCAAAATCTATCCCCTCCTGGATCATTTCA
>Ga0209270_1003768_pt1 | contig 12506 bp, 10 predicted proteins | sample MTBAKSrepl1MetaG_FD_187456 | JGI IMG/M metagenome (GOLD analysis project Ga0209270, IMG submission 187456) | Enrichment culture microbial communities from Arthur Kill intertidal strait, New Jersey, USA, that are MTBE-degrading - MTBE-AKS1... | ecosystem: Environmental > Aquatic > Marine >...
GGCTTGTCCCATGCACAGAGTAGACACATCCGGTTTAATATACTGGATGGTGTCGTAAATGGCCAGACCGGCCGTGACCAGGCCTCCGGGAGAATTGATGTAGAAATTAATGTCCTTGTCCGGGTCCTCCGATTCCAAAAAGAGAAGCTGGGCGATGACCAGATTGGCCACGTTGTCGTCCACGGGGGTCCCCAGGAAAATTATCCGATCTTTTAACAGCCGGGAATAGATATCATAGGCTCGTTCACCGCGGCTGCTCTGTTCCACGACTATGGGAATCAACATTGGCAGTACCTTCTATTCGAGTTTCTGACAGGTTCAGCTTCCGGCTTCATCCGAACCAGTGGATTCAGTCTGGTCCTCCTGGTCCGCCGTCTCCCGGTCAGTGAATTCAATATTAGCATTTTCCAGCAGATAATTCAAGGCCTTTTCCCTGAGCATGGCCTCATTTAGTGAGGATAATCTTTCGTTTTTACTATAAAATTCTTTGATAACCTCCGGGGGTTGACCAATCTCCCGGGCCAGGTGCAACAGCCGGTCGTTAATTTCCTCCGCCGAGACCTCCAGCCCTTTATCTTCAGCGATCTTAAGCAAGATCAAGGCCGTTTTGACCCGTTTGATCGCGTCCGGCCGGTAATCTTCCCTCATTTTGGCCTCGGCAAACCCCATGGCTTCCAGGTTCAGGCCGGAACGTTCCAGATTGAAACGGGTGGTGGAGATCATGGATTCGATTTCAGCGTGGACCAGGCTTTCGGGGGACTCAAAATCGACCAGTTCAAGCAGTTTATCCTTCAGTTGCTCGCGGACCTGGTTCTCGATCCTGGCCTCTTCGGAGGAGATCAGGTCCTGGCGCACCAATTCCCGCAACTTGGCCAGAGTCTCGACATTCCCCCCCAAATCCTTGGCAAAGTCATCGTTCAGCTCCGGCAGGACCTTTTCCTTGAGGTCGACCAGTCTGGCCTCGAATCTGACCGTTTGTCCGGCCAGTTTCGGATTGTAATGGTCGCCGGGAAAACTTACGGTTATTGTTTTTTCCTGGCCTTTGGTCATCCCTTCCAGTTGGGATTCAAAGTCCTTATTGAATCGGCCCGACCCGATTTCGATCTGATAATTAGGGTTGCTCCCGCCCTCGACCGGTTCTTGGCCGATGTAACTCTTGTAATCGAGGACGGCCAGGTCCGCGGTCCGGGCGGGGCGGTCTTCGGCCAGACTTCTGGTTGTGGCGTAGGCCTGGCGCAGGTCCTCCATTTTTTTATCGACCATCTCTTCGGTTATATTAAGTGTTTTTTTGGTCAAAGGCAGACCTTCATAACCGGAAATCTGGAACTGGGGTTTTATTTCAAAAGAGACGGTAAAACGAAAGGGTTCTCCCTCACTCAAGCGGGAATCTTCCAAGACCGGTGAGGAGGCCAAGGACAGGCCGGCTTCGGTCAGGGCCTTGGGTAAAGACTCGTTCATCAGGTTTTGGGCCACTTCCTGCTCAATCTGGGCGCCGAACATCCTTTTTACTATTTCTTTCGGGACTTTGCCCGGTCGAAATCCCTTGAGTTTAGCCGTCTTTCTCACCAGGTTCAAGGCTTGATTCAACTCGGATTGAACTGTTTCCACAGGCACTTCCACGGACATTTTCCGTTTGGTCGCGCCCAGGGTTTCGAGATGGAAATCCATGGTTTTCTCCAATGACTATAATTTCTGGTGCGAGAGAGGGGACTCGAACCCCTACGACCCATGGCCGCTGGCTCCTAAGGCCAGTGCGTCTACCAGTTCCGCCACTCTCGCTGTCAAAGACTAAAATTTTTTTTATAGGCCCCTATCGGGAAAATGTCAATATGAATTAGATTTTTTTCAATGAGGCCGACGGGTTGGATTTGGAGAGATCGGAGCAAAATCCGGGTGAATTTAACGCTTCTCTTCCTTCAAGATGACCTGACTCAACTGTTTGGCTTCCTCCAGGTCGGGATTGAGGGACAAGGCCCGGTGTAAGATTTTCCTGGCCGCCGTCCTGTCCCCTTTATCATAATGGGCTCGGGCCAGGTTGAACAAAAGATTTTCGTCATTTTGGGTAAAAGACAGGGCCTTGGTGTAATAAGCGATAGCCTGATCATAGAGACCCTGTCGTCTGAGTTCTATGCCCAGTTCGTTGAAGATATGCTTGTTTTTTTCCTCAAAAACAGCCTCAACGGAGGCCAGCTTTTCGAAAACCTCCAAGGCTTTTTCTTTATCGCCCTGAGCCAGGTAAACCTCGCCGACCCCAAAATTGGCCCTGACGTTATCTTCATCCAATTTCAAGGCCTTGTTATATTCAAATTCGGCGCTGTAATATTCCTTCCGACGGTAGTGGGCTTCGGCCTGGGCGATGGCCTTGTCGATCTGTTTTTCCTGGGGGCTGCGCAAATCCTTGGAAAAGTCGGGCAAGAACTTGAAACGCCGTTTGAAGTCGTCCAGCCCCACTTTTTCAAAGATAGGCAAGGGGTTGTAATCGATATCGAGAAGCTGGACCTGAATCAGGTTTTCTTCCAGGGGTTTGGCCAGATAGTAGTTTTGGAGGTCCTGTTTTTTGGCCGTGCTCCCGGTGCCGATGGTGGCGGTGGTGACTTCAACGTACACGCCTTCTGCAATCTCAGCCACGAGTCACGCTCCTTAAGGTTTTTGTCTCTGTTTGTTTATAGCCCCGGGCGACGGGCCGGTCAATCGGTTTAGCCGGTCGGAGCCCCTTTTTTTAGAACCGGAAAAAAGACTCGGCCCGGTTCTTTCATCCGGCCGGCTGCTGCTTCGGCTTCCTGGCCGTGACCCCAAAAAAGGTCCAGGCGCCCCGGTCCCTTGATGGCCCCGCCGGTGTCCTGGACCAGAACGAATCGGGAAAAATCCAGCCATTTGGTAACCCGGCCTGATTCGACCAGCGGTTTTCGGGACTCAATCCAGGCGAGGGCCCCTTTGGGAAAAAGCCGGTGGTCCAAGGCCACGGAACGACCGGGGGTCAGAGGCACATTAATATTACCTAAGGGTCCGTTTTCCAGGAAGCGAAAGAAGACATAACTTTCATTATAGTCCAACAGCTCGATGGCTCGGTCCGGATGGGCCGCCAGCCAATCCTTGATGGCCGGCATGGACATTTCTTGGCGATCGAGCAGGCCCATTTCGATCATCCGGCGGCCGAGACTGCGGTAGGGCCGGCCGTTCGAAGCGGCATAACCGATCTTGACCACCTGTCCGTCGGGCAGACGAAGGCGGCCCGAGCCTTGAATGTGGAGGAAAAACAAGGCCACGGGGTCATCGACCCAGGCCAGTTCCAGCCCTTGGCCGGCCAGGGTTTTTTCCCGGTCGATTTCGCGGCGGGTGTAATAGGGCACCAGCCGGCGGCCTTCCAGTCGGCCCCTGATCTGAACGCCGGCCAGTTCGGACGAAAATTCGCCCAGGTTTGCGTCGATCAGGTCGTCGGGTCTGGCGTAGATGGGCCAGATAAAGGGGTCTTGCCGGGTCAAACTGCCTCTCAGCTCCGGTTCGTAATAACCGGTGAACAAGACTTCGCCCCGTCCGTTTTCGCCTGCGCTCTGATAGAGGGCAAAGTCGCGGAGCAGGGCCTTTTTCAGGTCCGGACCAGGCCCCAGGGTTTGGAAAAGCGAGGCGAATCTGTCCAGGGAGGCTGAGATGTGGGCGGCGGTATAGACGTCCGGGCCATAACGAAAGATGGAGTCGGGCGGGAGTCGGCGGAGGTAGGCCCGGGACTGGTCGATGGCCGGGATCAGGGATTCAGGTTCTAGGTCGTCGGTAAAATCCGGCCAACTGTTTGTTTTCACCCGAACCATGGCTGTTTCGGAAGTGACGGGTTTGGGTGGAGGAACGGCGCATCCGGCGATAGCCAGCCCCAAGATGATCAGGGCCGTTACGATGATATAGCGAAGCGACATAGGTCCAACCCGGTTATGATTAAGACAGCCTCCAAGAGGTTCATTTGAATATACACCAGTTTCGAATTCCGGTCCGGATTTTAACCGCCGGCTTAAGACTCTTGATTCTTAAGAGGTTTCGTGATACTTTCCCGCCAAAGGCGTTATTATGTCTAGAGAGGCTTTTTTATAAACATGGACCGATGTAAATTGCTCTGGGCGTTTTTTACCGCTGTTAGGAGAAACGGCGATGTACATGATTAATGAAGTGTCCAGACAGGTCGACCTGTCCCAAAAAAGAATACGCGAATATGAAAAAGAAGGGTTCATCAAACCGGAACGGGAGGCCAAAACCAACAACCGGCTTTACACGGATTTTGAAGTCCAGCAAATCAGGCGGATAAACTATCTGATCCACGAGCGGGGGTTCACCTTGGCTTGTCTGCGCAATCTTCTGGTTTTGGCCCCTTGCTGGAACGTTTTCGAATGCGAGGTCAAGACCGATTGCCCGGCCTATTACCATCCTCACCGAACTTGCTGGGACGTAAGGCTGGAACTGGAAACCAAATGTCCCGGACCCTGCAACAAGTGCGCGGTGTATTTGAATCGCGATCATCGTCGGGATAAGATTTTAGAAAAACAATATCAACAATAACAAGGTTTAATTTTAAATTTAAACAAATTTTTTACTTTGTGCGAACGACCTATCGCCCTGACGGGTTTGATTTTAGTCGGAGGCGCTTCTCGACGGATGGGGCGGCCCAAGGCCGGCCTGGAGTTAGGGGGCAAGCCGCTTGTCCACCATGTCCTGGAGACGGCTTCCAGCATCTGCCGGGAAATAATCCTGGTCACAGGTCGAATAACCGAACTTCTTGATTTCAGACACAAAATCGTCCGGGACCTGGTTCCGGGCCAGGGGCCGCTGGGCGGTCTGGCCAGCGGACTTTTCTATGCCCGCTATCCCTTGGCCCTGACCCTGGCCTGTGATCTGCCTTTTCTTCAGGCCTCTCTTTTGGCCCTTTTGGCCCGGGAAGCCTCAAACGCTCCTTCCGGACCCCTGGCCGTAGTCCCTCGAACCAGTTCCGGGTGGGAGCCCCTGGTCGCCGTATATTCGAAGGACTGCCTGCCTATTATTCAAAAACTTTTGGCCGACGGGCGGCGGAAAGTCGAAGACCTCAGAATCCCGGCCGTCCGGTGGCGGGAAATTCCGGAAAACGACCTTCGGGCCGTGGACCCTGACCTCAGTTCCTTCATCAATGTGAACACGCCGGGCGACCTGGAACGGGTCAGGGCGGTCGTCAAAGAAAGGTCTGAGGGGGGGTGTGGCCGAAACAACACTATCTGATGGTCTGGTGTGGCCGCTCGGCAACATTTCCGCCGGCTTTTTAAAATCCGCCGTCAAGAGCTACAGGAAAAAAATTCATAAAATAGCTACTATTACTCCAAGTTATCGAGATAATATCTTGAGTGGTACGATTGTTGCCTGGAAAGGAGCGGATTTGTATGAGCGAGGTCAAGAATGGACAATTTACGCCAACGAACTCTGAAAAACGAAATATCCTGCACGGGGATAGGTTTGCACACCGGCGAAAAAATAAGGCTTACTCTGCGGCCGGCGCCGGAAGACAGCGGGATATCGTTTGTTCGGGTTGATATATCTGGAGCTCCGGAAGTCAAGGCCGGCCTGGACAACGTCATTCACACCAGACTGGCCACCACCTTGGGAAAAAACGGGGCGGTGGTCGGAACGGTCGAACATCTTCTTTCGGCCTTATCCGGTTTCGGGGTGGATAACGCCCGGATCGAACTGGACGGCCCGGAAGTCCCCATTATGGACGGTTCCGCCGCCCCCTTTGTCTTCCTTCTCAAGACAGCCGGGCTCAGGCTTCAATCCAAAAATAAAAAATTTTACATCGTCCGCAAGCCCCTTTCCCTGAGTGACGGCGAAAAAAGAGTCGCCGTTCTGCCGGACAGAGATTTTTCGATTCATTACACCATCAATTTTGATCATCCCTTGGTCCAAACCCAAAGCCTTAATTTTCGGTTTTCGGTTTCGGCCTTCGAGAAAGAGATCAGTCGGGCCCGGACTTTCGGTTTTTTGCATGAAGTGGAATATTTGAAGAAAAATGGCTTCGCCCGGGGCGGTTCCCTGGCCAATGCCGTGGTCGTGGATCGTTTTCGCGTCCTGAACCAGGACGGTCTGCGCTACCAGGATGAGTTTATCCGGCATAAAATATTGGATTTCATCGGCGATATATCTCTTTTCGGCGCTCCGATCATCGGGCGGTTCGTGGCGGTCAAGGCCGGCCACACCTTGAACCACCGGCTTTTGACGGAAATTCGGGCCAATCCTTCCGCCTGCGATCTGGTTGAATTATCTCATCCGGTTCAAAGGGAGCCTCAAAACGGTCATCTCCGGGCTTGGGAAGTCTTGGGAGCCGTTCCGGCCGCCGTTTGATCCTCCCATCGGACCTGACAAGCTAGTTTCCCATAAAATTGAAACCCACCGGCCTTTCGTCTCCGCCGGAACCGGGGGCCGGGAATGCTCTTGCTTTTCGGCCTAAACCTAGACTATTTTTATATAAACTTTGTTTTGTCTTGATCGGGACCGAAAGGGTTTGTCGGCATCTGAGCTCATGTCGTCCCCTTGAGTTGATCCCTCCGGACGGGTAAGCTTAAGATTAAGACCTATGATCGGGGAGTTAAAAGTCGGGGCCGCCGCAGAAAGGCGGAAGAGACGTTTGGAGCGGTTGCTGATCGGGGCGACCGTTTTAGTGATCATCGGTTTGACCGTTCTCCAGACGTACATCGTCCGGGCGGGAGCCGGCGCGCCCAAGGTCAACAGCATCCTGGTCTTCGCCCTGATCAACATTAACGTCATCCTCCTTTTCTTTCTTCTTTTTTTAATTTTACGCAATCTTTACAACATTTTTTTTGAAAATCGGGGCGAGGTCATCGGCGGAAAACTCCGGACCAAGCTAGTGGTGGCCTTTGTCAGCCTGTCCCTCATTCCCACTGCGCTCCTTTTCTTTGTTTCTCTTCAGTTCATCACGACCAGCCATAAGTTTTGGTTCGAGACCAATGTGGAACAGTCCTTGGTCGATTCTTTGGAACTGGGCCAGGGGTTTTCCGATTTGACTCAGGGTTTCGCCCTGGATTTCGGGGACAACATCAGGACGGAAATCGAGAAAAGGGGGCTGTATCAACCGGACCGCTTATCGAAACTGGAAGAATTAATTCAGGAAAAACGCCGGGAATATCATTTTTCCCTGGTCGAGGTCTATTCGCCCCGCCTGGAGCTTAAAGCTTCAAGTTCAGGGCCTGAGCTGTATTATGAGCCTTTGACCGCTTTGTCCCATGATATTCTTTTTCAAACGCTCAACCAGGGTCAGCCCCAAATCATGGTGGATGCTCTCGGCGGATCGGACCTGATTCGGGTGGCTTGGCCTTTGGCCTCGCAACAAGGGATCGAGGGCGTTCTCGTGGTGGGTTATATTTTCGGGGTGCCGTTTAAAGAGAAAATGGAAGCCGTGGCCAGGGGCCTGGAAGGCTACCGCCAATTGGACCGGCTCCAGGACCCCATCAGAATCAGCCATTATATAACTTTGACCATCGTGGCCTTGCTGATCATTTTTGTTTCGACCTGGATCGGGTTTCATTTGGCCAAGGGTATGACCGGTCCGCTGATGGACCTGGCCGAGGGGACCCAAAAGATCGCCAACGGCGACTATGATTTCACCATCGAGGCCCAGTCCAGCGACGAGATCGGGACTCTGGTGAACTCGTTCAACCAGATGACCAGGGACCTTAAGGCCAGCAAGGAGGAGCTCACCCGGAAGAATATCGAACTGGTCGAAAGTTATACCGAGCTGGATCAGCGGCGACGTTATATAGAGATCATTCTTCAGAATGTGGCGGCCGGGGTGATCTCGGCCGATGCCGAAGGCGTCATTACCACGGTCAACGGTTCGGCCGAGGAAATCCTGCGTCTCAATACGCCGATGGTTCTGGGCCGGCGCTGGCAGGAGATCATGGCCCCGGACCACAAGGCCATCCTGGAGGACCTGATTGACCTGGCCCACCGATCGCCCAAGGGCTCGGCCGAAAAACAGGTCAGGATAGAAATTCGTGGTCAAGGGAACAGCCTCCATGTCCATCTGACCCTGCTCAAAGACGAGAGCGGTCAGGACGTCGGGCTGGTCATTGTTTTCGATGATCTTTCCCACTTGGAAAAGGCTCAGCGCATGGCCGCCTGGCGGGAAGTGGCCCGGCGCATCGCCCATGAAATCAAGAATCCCCTCACCCCGATCCAACTGTCCGCCCAGCGGCTTCGGAAACGATACGGCGAGGTTTTGGGCGACGGCGGGCAGGTCTTTGACGAATGCACCCAGATGATCATCCGTCAGGTCGAGGAGCTCAAGCGCCTGGTCAATGAATTTTCCAACTTCGCCCGGATGCCCGAGGCCAACCCCGCGCCCGATGACCTGGCCGAGATCGTCGAGGAGACCTTGCTTCTTTACCGGGAAGCCCATAAAGACGTGAAATTCAACTTGCATCAAGACTCGGAACTCCCGATTTTTAATATTGATCGGGAACAGATGAAGAGGGTCATGATCAATCTTTTGGACAACGCCGTCTCCGCGGTTGCGAATCAAGGCGCCGTGGAAATAAAGTTGGCCTTTGACGATTCATTGAAAATGGTTCGCCTGGAAGTGTCCGACGACGGCGTGGGTATCGGACCCGCGGACAAAAACCGATTGTTCGAACCCTATTTTTCCACGAAAAAATCCGGGACCGGGCTGGGTCTGGCCATCGTCAGCACCATTGTGGCCGATCACAACGGCTTCGTCCGTGTTCAGGACAACAGCCCACGCGGGACCACCTTTATTATCGAATTACCGGTCCGAAACTGAGGACAGGGGCATGAACAAAACCGTTTTGGTCGTGGATGACGAAGCCGATATTCTCAAGTCCCTGGGCGACATTCTGCGGGACGAGGGTTTCGAGGTCAGGGAGGCGGATAAGGGTGCTAAAGCCTTGTCCATGGTGGAAGAAGCCATGCCCGACCTGGTTCTGTTGGACATTTGGATGGAAGGGGCCGAGCAAGGTCTGGAGGTCCTGGGGCGTCTCCAGGAAGAGTACCCCTATCTGCCGGTCATTATGATCTCCGGCCATGGGAACATCGAAACCGCGGTCAAAGCCACCAAGATGGGGGCCTTTGACTTCATCGAAAAGCCTTTGTCTTACGACAAGATACTCCTGACCATCAATCATGCCCTGGATTATCAGCGTCTGGCCGAAGAAAACCTTTTCCTGAAGAACAAGACGGCCAAACGGTTTCGGCTGACCGGCCAAAGTCAGATGATGCGCGAGCTGAAAAAACAGATCGAACTGGTGGCCCCGACCAATGCCTGGGTTTTGATCACCGGCGAGAACGGGACCGGCAAGGAACTGGTGGCCCATACCATCCACCGACTGAGCAAGCGGGCGGACCGGCCCTTGATCGAAGTTAACTGCGCGGCCATACCCGAGGAATTGATCGAAAGCGAGCTGTTCGGCCATGAAAAAGGGGCCTTCACCGGGGCCGGCAGTCTGAAACGGGGTAAATTCGATTTAGCCAACAACTCAAGTTTATTTCTTGATGAAATAGGGGATATGAGTCCCAAGACCCAGGCCAAGATCTTGCGCATTCTCCAGGAGCAGAAATTCGAACGAGTGGGCGGGAACAGAACGATCAAGGTGGACGTGAGGGTGTTGACGGCCACCAACAAGCAATTGGAAGAGGAAATAGAGAAGGGGACTTTTCGCCGGGACCTGTATTATCGGCTCAACGTCATCCCCATCCATGTGCCGCCCTTAAGGGAGCGCCGGGAAGATATTCCCTTGCTGGTCCAGGATTTTCTGGAAGAATTTTCCAGGGAAAACAACACGGAGTTGAAGCGCATCTCGGAGGCGGCTCTGCGGGACCTCATGGCCGGGGACTGGCCGGGCAACGTGCGGGAATTGAAGAACGCGGTCGAGAGGCTGGTCATCATGACGCCGGGACCGGTCATCGAGTCGGGGGAAACAGTGCTCGGGCCTTCAGCCTCGCCCGTTCCGGCCGCGGAGGTTCAGAACCTTTTTATGACGGATACTTTAAAGGAAGCCAAGGCCAGGTTTGAACGGGAGTTCCTTAAATCCAAGTTGGCCGAGTTCGGGGGGAACATCACCCAGACCGCCGAGGCCGTCGGCCTGGACCGGACCAGTCTCCATAAAAAAATGCGGTCTTTGGGACTCAACGGGGTCAAACATTGAAGGGCTGACGATCATCGGGCGGGAATTTACTATCCTTATGAACTAGTTCAGACCCGGCAGCCACAGGTACATCAGTCGGGGCGGCCCGGCCAGGGCCGGCAGGTCCGGGGCGCCGAATCCGGCCGGGTGATCGGCGGTTTCGGCGTAGATGTTGGCCCGGTAAGCACCCGGCCGACGATAGACGATCAGACGAGCCTCTTCCACCCCGGCCATTTTTTTCACCATCTCAAAAGCATCTTCGGGATAGCCGATCTGGTCGATCAAGCCGAGACGCAGGGCCTGACCCGCGGTCATGACTTGAGCCCGGGTCGCTTGCTGTAATTGTTCGGTGTCCATGCCCGGCCGGTTCTCGCGGACCGTGGTTTTGAACCGCTCGAAAAGCTCGTCGATCAGGTCCTGCATAATCCGCCTTTCTTCCTCGCCGGCGGGTCGGAAGGGCGACCACATGTCTTTCAGCGGGGCGGATTTGACCGTCTCGGTCTTCAGGCCGTAACGGTCCATCAATCCGGCCAGGTTCAATTTGAGGCTGATTACCCCGATGCTTCCGGTGACCGTGGTGGGCAAGGCCACGATCCGGTCGGCGGCCAGGGCGGCGTAATACCCGCCCGAGGCGGCCACCCCCATGAGGGCGGCCACGACCTTCAGCCCGGTCTGCCGGCGGAATTCTCTGATCTGGTGATAAAGGAGGTCGGCGGCGGCCACCGAACCGCCGGGTGAGTTGATCTTGACTAGGAGACCCTTGATGTGGGGGTCCCGGCGGGCCTGATCCAGCTCTTCGGCCAGTCGGGCCAATTGGTTTTCGCCGGCCGGCCAGGGCCAAGGTCCCCGGTGGAGCGAATCTTCCAAGAGCAGGCCGCTGACGGTTACGGCCAGTATCTTGGCCTGACCGGACCCGGCGATGGTCTGTTCCTCCAAGGGGGCCATCTTCGGACCAAGGTTGATTTGGACCAGGGTGCAGCCGGACGGAAAAAGGCTCACCAGGGCCGGGACCAGAATCCACAATAAAAGCCGGTTATATTTCATCATCATCATCATTAACTTTGTCCTGCTCATCGGATCAAGGGGTCACGGGCTGGGAGGCCGTATCGTCTCCTTTTTCTTCTTCTTTTTCCGCCCAGTCTCGTGCGGTCGGACGGCAGGCGGTCACCAGGCGCTGCCAGACGGCCTGGCGGCCTTCACCGGATACGGCGGAAAAGATGAGCGGCGGTTCGGCCAGGCCCAGGGTCCTGGCGGCGGCGGCGGCACGTGCGGCCCGCCGGCCCCGGGAGACCTTGTCGGCCTTGGTCAGGACGACCAGGGTGGGGACTTGCCGAGCGGCCAGCCAGTTCATCAGGTCTCTTTCCTCGTTTTGGGGGTCCCGCCGGATGTCCAGCAGCAGGACCACCAGACGCAGGTCCCGCCCGGCGGACAGGTATTTTTCGACCATGGGCCGCCAGGCGGCCCGGACCGAAAGCGGGACCTTGGCGAAACCGTAACCGGGCAAGTCGACGAAGTAAAGCTCCTGGTTGACGTCGTAAAAGTTGATGGTCTGCGTCCGTCCCGGCGTCCGGCTGGTTTTGGCCAGATTCCGCCTGGCCAGAAGCCGGTTGATCAGGGATGATTTGCCCACGTTCGAACGCCCGGCGAAAGCCGCCTCCGGCCGGTCCGCCGGCGGATACTGACTTGGCTCCACGGTGCTGCTCAGGAAAGAAGAGTGGCGGACCGGGTGAACGATCTTATCGGGCGGCTTAGGCACGGGTTTCCAGGTAGCCTCCGAGACGCCGGAGACCTTCAGCGATTTTTTCCACGGAAATTGTGTAGGAAAAGCGCAGGTACCCCTCGGCGTTGGTCCCGAAATCTATTCCCGGGGTCACCCCGACCCGGGCCTTTTCCAGAATGTCGAAGGCCAGGTGGTAGGAATCGGGGTGGAGACGCCGGGCGTTGACCAAAACGTAAAAAGCGCCGGTCGGTTCAACCTTTATCTGGAAGCCCAAGTCCCGGAGACCCTGAATCAGGAACCTGCGGCGCTGATCGTAAACGGCGGTCATCCGGTCCACGTCGGGCTGGGCCTGGTTCAAGGCGGCCAAGGCGGCCCACTGGGAGATCGAGCAAGCCGAGATGAAAAAATTCTGTTGGATTTTTTGCAGGGGCCGGACGAATTCCGGCGGGGCGATGATGTACCCCAGGCGCCAGCCGGTCATGGCGTAGAGTTTGGAAAAGCCGTTGATGACAAAGGCCCGGTCGGTGAATTCGAGAATCGAATGTTCCCGCTCCGGGCCGTAGACCAAGCCGTGGTAAATCTCGTCGGAGATGACCAGGGGGGAGATTTCGGCGATCCGGCCCATC
>Ga0209270_1003778_pt1 | contig 12449 bp, 14 predicted proteins | sample MTBAKSrepl1MetaG_FD_187456 | JGI IMG/M metagenome (GOLD analysis project Ga0209270, IMG submission 187456) | Enrichment culture microbial communities from Arthur Kill intertidal strait, New Jersey, USA, that are MTBE-degrading - MTBE-AKS1... | ecosystem: Environmental > Aquatic > Marine >...
TCCTCTATCGTAGGCGGCAACATCGTTAGCTGTTCTCTGTTTCCTCTCTTAAATGCCAACTGCCCTTCTCCCTTCTTACCTTTTTTGCCATCTATTATATCACCTTGCCAATTGTGACACAGTCTGTTAGCCCGGGATGACAAAACAGTAAAGATATTCAGACGACAGGACACTATAATCCTTGACTGCCGGAAACCTTATGCGGAAAGAATGCACGCTGTTGATCTAAACAGTTTTCTGGGTATTCACGTTAATCTTCTCAACAAAATTAGTGTCGTAATCGCCGGTAATAAATTCCGGATTGCTGATGACCTTTTTGTGGAAGGGAATTGTTGTGTTAATACCCTCTATGATAAATTCGTCAAGTGCCCGACGCATTTTGGTAATCGCTTCTGCTCTATCAGCGCCGTGTACAATAAGTTTTGCGATAAGGGAATCATAATGAGACGGTATTACATATCCGCTGTAGATTGCGGTATCAACCCGAACCCCCTCGCCTCCGGGCAGTGATAAAAATGTAATTCTACCGGGCGATGGAATGAAGCTCTCAGAATCTTCTGCATTAATGCGGCATTCAATGGCATGGCCCGATGGTTTTATCTTGCTCTGTTTGAACTCGAGGGGAAATCCAGCTGCAAGTTTTATCTGCTCTTTTATGATATCGATGCCTGTAACTGCTTCTGTTACCGGATGTTCTACTTGCACACGTGTGTTGATCTCAATAAAATGTATATTGCCTCTCGGATCAACAATAAATTCAACCGTCCCGATATTCCTGTACTTAATAGCCCGGGCAGCCTTGACCCCCAGTTCACCTAACCTCTTCTTAAACTTTTCTGTTGTCGAGATGGGCGATGGGGATTCCTCAATAAGCTTCTGGTGTCTTCTCTGTATTGAACAGTCCCGCTCCCCGAGGTAAATTACATTGCCCTTATTATCTGCCATAATCTGAACTTCCACATGCCTCAGTTCCGGTATGTACTCCTCTATATAGAGCTCGCTATTTCCAAATGCTGTGAGAGCCTCTCTTTGTGCAATGTAAAACGACTGTTCGAGATCTTTTTCTTCTTTCACAATCTTCATACCATGTCCTCCGCCACCTGCAGAAGCCTTGATCACAACGGGGAATCCTATCTTCCTGGCAACTTTCATAGCTATCTCCTCTGTAGCAACAGGTCCATCACTACCTGATACAACAGGGACGCCCTTCCTCTTCATCGTCTGTCTCGCTTTCGCCTTATCACCACCAAGGCGTATATTTTCAGGAGTTGGCCCGATAAAAGTAATGCCGGAAGTAATACATGCCTCGGCAAAATGATAGTTTTCGGCCAGAAAACCATAACCGGGATGGATGGCGTCGGAGTCTGTTATTTCAGCTGCGCTGAGGATCGCCGGGATATTCAGGTAACTCTGACCGACGTTTGCAGGGCCGATGCAAACCGACTCGTCTGCCAGCCTTACGTGAAGAGCATCTTTTTCAATATCAGAATAAACGGCAACGGTTTTTATTCCAAGTTCTTTGCATGCGCGGATTATTCTTACAGCAATCTCACCACGGTTTGCTATTAAAATCTTCTCGAAGAGTTTCATCTGTATTCAATCACGGCACAGGGCAGAGAAACATTCCCTATGCCCCTTCCGGAGCTTATTCACAGGGGCTCAATAAGAAATAACGGTTCCCCGTATTCAACCGGCTGACCATTTTCCACCAGAACTTTTACAATAGTTCCATCAACGTCGCTTTCGATTTCATTCATGAGTTTCATAGCTTCAACAATGCAGAGGACAGTACCTTTATTGACGCTTTGTCCTACCTCAACAAACGTCTGAGCCTCTGGTGAAGGCGCCCTATAAAAAGTCCCTACAATCGGTGAAGTTATTGTCACAAGTCTCTGTGTTTCGTCCTCGAGCTCAGCTACTAACTTCTCCCCGGGAAGAGGGGTCTTTTGAACAGGCATTCCCATGGGGGAAAGGATCTTTTCCCGCTTTATTTTTACCTTGCTGCCATCCTTTTCTACTTGTAGTTCAGTGATATCAGTCTCCTTGAGAAGTTCGATAAGCTCTTTTAAATCCTCAAGTTCCATTATTTTACCCTTTCAATATATTCCCCGGTTCTTGTATCAATCCTGATAATATCGCCTTCATTAATATGGAAGGGAACTTTTATTACTGCTCCTGTTTCTAACGTCGCTGGTTTGTTCCCTCCTGATGCCGTGTCTCCTTTAAATCCTGCGGGGTCGGTCTTTGCAACAACAAGTTCTACAAAAATTGGGATATCTACAGTCAATGGCGACTTGTTGTAGTAAAGGATTCCGACTATCATGTTTTCCTTGATAAATTTCTTTGCATCACCAAGCTGTTCAGTTGTAAGAGGAATCTGCTCATAGGTCTCCATATCCATAAAATAATAGAGGTCATCCTGCGAGTACAGATATTGCATTTCCCTTTGCTCAAGCTGGGGAGTTTCAATTTTTTCGCCTGACCTGAACGTATGTTCCAGAATATTTCCTGTTCGAAGACTCTTCATCTTCGTCCTTATGATTGCGCCCCCTCTTCCTATCTTTACATGTTGAAAATCGACTATCTCACAGGGTTCGCTTTTAAATTCTATCTTTTTCCCTTTCTTGAAATCACTTGTTGATATCAAAATAACTACCCCCGTATGCTTATGAATTTTGACAATTTTACCATATTTTAACCCCAAATATGCATTTATATAAACTAATGACAGGGCACATATGCAGAAAAAGCTTTCTCATCGCCACCTTTGCAGGACGTAAGTTACGCTGTAAACCTGTCCTCCTCAGGCGGAAATCACCCTCATCCTTATGTGATTATGTCTAATTGCTTTGGAAGAGTTGTCAGGACAGTTGGTCTCACGGGTCTTACCACAACCATGTCTTCTATCCTCACACCACCGAGACCCGGCACATAAATACCTGGCTCAATGGTAAAGATCATATTCTCTCGAATAATTTCGCTCTTGGCCCATGTTATACGAGGCAGTTCATGTACCTGTAATCCTACCCCGTGGCCGGTTGCATGTCCAAAGTATTGACCGTAACCAGCTTTTTTGATAACCTCTCGGGCTGATAAATCAACATCCCTCGATCTTTTTCCGGGCAACACGCTGGCAAGCGCTCTCCTGTTTGCTTTTAAAACCGTTTGATAGATTTTCTTTTTTTCCCTGAGGCCACCGCCTTTTACAAGTAACGTCCTGGTCATGTCTGAATAATATCCATCAGCCTCTCCACCCCAGTCGACAATGATAAAATCACCGGGGGAAATCTTCCTCTCTGTTGGCTTGGCATGGGGCATGGCAGCGTGAGGACCCGATGCAACAATAATGTCAAACGGAATCTTTCTGCAGCCATTCTTCTTCAATTTCTCCTCAAGCCTTAATGCTATAGCCCGTTCTCGCACACCATGTTTTATGTGCGGCCTGACGCTGAGAAAGGCAGCCTCTGCAAGTTGTACCGCCTCTTTTATTCTTTCCAGCTCAAAAGTGTCCTTGACTGTACGCAGTCTTTCAATAACTCCATCATACGGTCTGACATGCAAACCCCTTTTAGACAAGTTCCGGAATAATGCATATGGGAGAGAAGCTTCTAACCCGAGTATCCGCACGGCAGTTTTTTGGGAAAGGGTTTTAATCGTTTTGATTATATCTTCTTTTGCAATGATAATGTCTCCCTGTTTCAGTTCTTTCTCGGCCTGCTCTTTATAGCGGAAATCAGTAATAAAAAATGTTTCTTTCCCTGTTATCAAGAGTATCCCTGATGATCCGGTGAACCCGGTAAGATATCGTATATTATCCAGATTCGTTATGAGGAATCCTTCACAGGCACTTTTCCTTATAAATGTCTTCACGTTCTCCAAGCGGGAAGCATAAAAGTGCAGGAGTGGCTGTTCCGAAAAGGGGACAGGACGCCGACTCATTGAGTAAGAATACTTGCTGCAGCTCTCAGTGCAAGGAGATAGCTCTCAGGGCCAAAGCCGCTGATCTGACCGACTGAGACTCCTGTTATAAATGATTGCCTCCTGAATTCCTCGCGGCGGGAGATGTTTGACAGATGCACCTCAATAGCAGGCTTTCCGATTGCTGCGATAGCATCCCTTATTGCTATGCTGGTATGGGTATAGGCAGCCGGATTGATTACCAGGGCATCGTAGTCTCCTTTTTGAATAACGTCTACAATCTCTCCTTCACTGTTCAATTGTATTGCTTTTACACGGATACCGAGCTCTGAAGCAAGCACGGATATGCTTTTATTAATTGTCCTTAATGACTTCGTTCCGTATATATCCGTCTCTCTCCTGCCGAGGAGGTTAAGGTTAGGTCCGTGAATGACTAATACTCGTTTTGCTTTGTGTTTCATAAAGGTGAGTTTACACTCAGAACTCAGCTTCTAATTTCGGTATTGCGGTCTTGAGGATATATCGTCCCTTCCCATAGTTACCATCCGGCTTTATGATAAGGGCAATATAATAGTCAGCATTGATTTTTCTCATGATAATACCACATCTATCGGAAATGATCGAAAACTCTCTGGCTTCACCAAGCCTCAGATTATCCGCAGCCGTACCTATATCTCTAATCATTGCCGATGCTTCAGCACTCAGCCCTGCAAGGTCTATGAGTTTTTCCGGTGCATATTCTTGGACTGAAATCCCGTCTGTGCCGATTATCATTGCAGAAACAGCACCGTTAACCTTATCTACGGCCTCTTTAAGTACTTCTTCGAAACTCATCATGCCTCTTCTGAAAACGTTCTTGCAAATGATTCAATCTCGCTATCAATTCCCCTGTATCTTTCCCGAGCAGTTTCAGAAGGGTCTTCAGTTCCTCGATACGCTGCAATACATTTTTGTTCCCTGGGTCCTGTAAAAGAATTTTCCTGTAAACGCTCATGGCCTCCATAAACCTGTTTTGAACTATAAAGGTGTCTGCATCATGCACACTGAGAGGGTGTTCTTCGGATACCCCCTCTTCTGTAACAATCTTTTCCTCATCAAAAATAGCCTCTGAAGGTTTATACACTTCTTCTACGCGTCCCTCCTCAGTTACCTGCGTGCCTTCTTCCTCCCCCCCGAGGATTTCTTTCTCTGACCCGGAAAGAGGCGGACCCTCCTCCGCAGTTCCTTTAGTGATTTCAGGTATTATCTCCTCTACGGGCTCCATCAATTCTTCGCCTGCCTCCGGGAATAATTCCTCAACTTCTCCCAAGGCTTCTTCCTCTAATTCGTAAGAGATTTCCTCGATTTCTTCCAGGGGTTCTTCTTCCACTGCTTCCGGGGGAATCTCCCCAATCTCTTCTAACGCTTCTTCAATGTCTGAAATCTCTGAAATCTCTGAAGGCTCCGCTTCGACGACTTCAGTAATCTCATCGGGCGGCTCTTGTATTTCCGGTGCTTCTTCTGTTTCCGGAACAGGCTTTGGTCCTGCCTGTATATCCATGAGACTCGTTGCTGCCCAGTCATCCATCGGATTCAGGTTTAATACTGTCTTAAATTCTTTTACAGCCTTATCTCTCTCACCAAGATCCCTGTAAATCTCAGCGAGCCTTTTGTGTGCATAGAGATTATCAGGGATGGAATCCGCGACCTTTTCAAATTCACCTCTCGCCTCTTCGAGCATTCCCCGCTCCATATAAACCTTTCCAAGGGAAACTCGTGCGCTCATATAATCAGGCTGCCGTTCAAGACCCTTTGTCAGGACTTCAATAGCCTCGTCAAACATTCCTGCTTTCTTGTATTCTTCAGCGAGAGGAATGAAGAGTTTTGAATTCGGATCTTTACTGACTTTGTCTTTTAATCTCTCAATATCTTCAAATGCCATGATATGACCAAATTTTCAACGAAAAACAAAAAAAAGTCAAGTTTTGACTTCAAGGAGTTTATCTAAAATTGCATCTGCAACCGAATCTTTACTCATAAGCGGCAACTCAGTTTCTTTTTTCCTGTCAATGATGACGACCCTGTTTGTATCAGTATCAAATCCTGAACCTTCTTCCGTAACATCATTGAAGACTATCATATCCATCTTCTTTTCCCTTAATTTCTTTTTTGCACGTCCGATTTTTTTCCCTGTTTCAGCTGCAAACCCGATAATAAACGGCCTTTTTCTCTTTCCGGATATTGCTGAAATGATATCAGGGGTTGGACAGAACCTCATGATCAAGTTGCCTGTCTTTTGAATCTTGTCGATATGTTTTTCTGCAGGCATAAAATCAGAAACAGCAGCAGACATTATGAGCACAGTCGATGCACGGACTTCTTTTTCAACAGCTTTAAACATTTCGGACGCTGTCTCGGCAGAGATGAAACGTGCTCCTTTAGGTTTTTCCAGGAACGTATGACCACTGATCAAAGTCACTTCCGCACCTCTCCGTAAGGCTGCCCGGGCGATTGCATACCCCATCTTTCCTGATGACCTGTTCGAAAGAAATCGCACGGGGTCAAGATATTCTCTCGTGGGACCCGCTGTCACGAGTATCTTCTCACCTCTCATGTCCTTTTCTGTTACGGCAGAGAGGACCGTATCAACGATATCAGAAGTCTCAGCCATCCTACCCATGCCTTCTTCTCCGCATGCAAGGCTCCCTTTTTCAGGTCCGACCTGAATAACTCCCATTGATAAAAGATGCTTCAGGTTTTCTTGGAAGACAGGATTTTCGTACATCCTCCAGTTCATCGCAGGAGCAATAATAATCTGCCCCCTGAACGAAAGGAAGCTCGTACTCAAAAGGTCGTCAGCAATTCCTCGTGCACATTTACCAATGATATTTGCTGTTGCAGGGGCTATAACCATGACATCTGCCCCGGCAGGCAAATAAACATGGGCCATCGGGTCATGAAAGAGGTCTGAATAGACTTTTTGCTGGGATGCAATCCGGAGAGATAAAGGCGTTACGAAATACTGGGCGGCCCTGGTCATAATAACGGCAACCATCAGGCCTTCCTCCCTGAGTCTTCGCACCAAATCTACAGACTTATAAGCAGCAACCCCTCCTGTTATGCCAAGCAGTAAGGACTTATTCCTCAGCGCTTTCCTCTCGTTTTTCACTGAACAGACCCTCCAGAGCTTTCTTGTCCATCGCCTCCTTTTCATGGAGATAGACCTTTAAATCTTTCTCAAACTCTGTAAGATCTTCAACGTTCATGTCTCTCTTTTTGTCTTCAAGGAGTTTCCTGTAGTCAAATTTCCTTGCGTCTTCTTTTGCCTTTCTCGCACTCTCTCCTGTCAGAAATTCCAGGGTGTTGCTTATTGTCTCCTCAAGTGCTATCGTACCGACCTTCCGTGATTTTGTCTTAATTTTAGGCTCAGCACCTGCAGCAAGTTCTTTTGCCCTCTGGGCAGCGATGGCAATGATCCTGTATTTTCCATCAATCTTATCGTTATCAACTTCTATCGGTAGAGAAATTATATCCATGTTGACCTCCTCTATTTAAACGTTTCTTCAATCCATTCCGGGTTAATCATTCTGGTGCTCACTTTCTGTGCAATGATAATTGCCTCAAGCTGCTTGAAAGCATTATCTATTTTATCGTTAATTATAACATAGTCATACAGGGGATAGCTTTTTATCTCGAGGACTGCTTTCTTCAGTCGTTCATCAACCTGTTCTTCAGAATCGGTCATTCTCTGCTCAAGTCTTTGTTTCAGAATCTGCATTGCCGGTGGTACTATGAAAATATACACACCCTCCTGATATGCCCTCCTTATCTGTGCAGCCCCCTGTGTATCAATATCAAGCAGGACGTCAATCCCTTTATTAAGGCTCTCTTCAATTCTCATCCCGGATGTGCCGTACAGTGCACCGTGCACTTCAGCCCATTCTACAAACTCCCCTCTGTCGACCATCGCAAGAAACTCATCCCTGCTGATAAAGGTATAATCCCTATCGTGTACTTCACCGGGGCGCGGGTCCCTCGTTGTAAATGAGACTGAAAAATGCAGATTCGGCATTGACAGAACAAGTTTCTTGCATAACGTTGTTTTGCCTGTACCGGATGGTGCAGAGACGATAAAGAGACACCCCTTACTCTTCCACTTCTGCAAGGACTTCCTTCCCTTCAAGGAATCTCTGTGTAATAGTTTCTGCCTGAATTGCCGATAATATAATATGGTTACTGTCTGTCACGATTATCGAGCGCGTTCGCCGTCCTTCGGTTGCGTCAATCAATCTGCCGGCCTTTTTCGCCTCGTCGCGAAGCCGTTTCATCGGCGCGGAACTCGGTGTTACAATCGCAACAACCTTCGTGACCGCCACGACATTTCCAAAACCTATATTGACGAGTGCCGGGCTTAGTGTACCTTTTTTCATAATATATTCCTTTCATTGAATATTCTGAACTTGTTCCCTGATCTTTTCAATCTCGGTTTTCATCTCCACGACGAGTTGAGCTATGGAATAATCATTTGACTTATAGGCCAGCGTATTTACCTCTCTGTGTATCTCCTGGAGAAGGAAATCAAGCTTTCTCCCGATAGCAGTATCACTATGGAAAATATGAACAAACTGCTTGACGTGGTTTTCGATACGACTTACCTCCTCTGATATATCGCTTTTCTCAGCCATAACAGCTACCTCTTGCAGAATTCTGTTGCTATCGATTGCTTCATCTCCGAGCATTGTGCTTATGCGTTCAGTTAGTTTCTTCTGCAATCTCGTAATCTCTTCCGGTGCAAGTGCTTTGATTTCGTTATGCATGGTACGGAGCTTTTCAACCCTGCGCAACACATCCCGGGCAAGAAGTTCTCCTTCCCGTATCCTCATCGCTTCAAGGTCAGAGATGGCTCTATGAAAGACATTATAGAGTTTATTGCTATCATACTCAGGTTCTTTTTCTACAAGGAGTTCCTTGTATTCTGCGAGTGTATTTATAGTAATATCGCCGGGGATAGAGAGTTCATTCTGTAACGTCTTTAAAGCCTTATAAATGCCTTTCGCCATCTCTATATTGAGATGCAACTGACCCGTGCCCTGATTGCCCGTAGAGATAGCAATGTCAAATTTTCCCCTCCGGAACCTTTCTTTAATAATATTTTTTAAAGGTATATCATACTGGTTCAGATAGGAAGGCATTTTTATAGATATGTCAATATAGCGGTGGTTAACGGAACGGATTTCAACCCTGAAATTGTCATCCCCTGCCATACCAAAACCTGTCATACTCTGTACCATAATTTTTAATAACTATAAATGAGTTAACCGATTTAGTCAAACAGTGATAATGGCCTTTTTCTGTTACGATTATGCATCTGCAATATAAAAAAAATGACGTTGACCTTCCATTTCATCAATTTATCTATCAATTCAGCAAACAATCTATCCACAAAGCGATCCATAAAGCTTGAAAAAAATAGGGGATTGAATTATTATAAATCAATTATCTTTCTAAATTTATTAGATTTTTTAAATCGTTAGTTTTAAAATGTAGCATCACCGGGAATGGCGTAGTGCCGGCACATCGCTCGATTCAGGTGAATATCAAATCTATTACAAAAAAGTATTTAAAAGTATATACTTTCTAAAATCACATATATAATATGGAGTCTTTTTATGAAACGTAATAAAAGACTTACCCTGGTAGAAGATCTCGCCGCTCTTAGAAATCTTATACAAAAAAGGGGGGTTTTAGATCCCGGTAAAAAAAGGATCAAGGTCTGTGGCGGAACAGGATGCAGGACTAATCACTCCATAAAAGTAGTAGAAGAACTCTTGCGAGAGTCTCATGAACGCGGCACTGAAGTCGAAATAATTACGACCGGGTGTCAGGGACTCTGCCAAAAAGGACCTGTGATAACAATAGACCCCCTGAACTATTTTTATCAGAAGGTTAAACCGGAAGACGCAAAAGATATACTATTCAAGACGATCACCCAGGAAAAACCCGTCTGGGATCTCCTTTTTCGCCCTTCTATCGGTGAAAAACCTTCACACAGTATTAATGATGTTCCCTTTTACGGCAAACAAATAAGGATTGCCCTGAGAAATAACGGGAAGATAGACCCTACCAATATTCATCATTATATTGCAGTGGGTGGTTATAGTGCATTGGAAAAGGCATTTTCAGGGATGACCCCTGAACAGGTCCTTTCTGAAGTAGACAGGGCCAATCTCAGAGGTCGCGGCGGCGCCGGTTTCCCTGCCGGAAAGAAATGGCGGCACACAAAAAATTCTCATAGTGCCGTAAAGTTCGTTATAGCTAACGGAGACGAAGGTGACCCCGGCGCATTTATGGACAGGTCCATCATGGAAGGCGATCCCCACAGTCTATTTGAAGGCATGATTCTTTGTGCTTATGTGCTCGGTGCACAATATGGAATTATATATGTACGCCATGAATACCCTCTTGCTGTCAAGAATTTGAATTTAGCAATAAAACAGGCTGAAGAGTTAGGGCTTCTGGGCAAGAATATCTTAGGAACCGGACTGGATTTTACTATAAAGGTGTCTGAAGGCGCAGGTGCCTTTGTGTGCGGAGAATCTACTGCTCTGGTCGCTTCAGTTGAAGGGGAAAGAGGATTCCCGAGGCCACGACCTCCGAGACTTTCGGAAGTAGGTGGAGGAGTCTGGGGATACCCATCAAACCTCAACAATGTAGAAACCTATGCGTGCGTTCCTCCCATTGTAGAGAAAGGAGCTGACTGGTTCCTCGGTCTCGGGACAAAAACTTCACCCGGCACAAAGGTTTTTTCTCTTGCAGGAAAAGTTAAGAATACCGGATTAATTGAGGTCCCCATGGGAATAACCCTGAGAGAGATTGTTTTTGATATCGGCGGGGGGATTCTCGATGACAGAAAATTTAAGGCAATACAGACAGGAGGGCCTTCGGGCGGCTGTATCCCTGAGCACTATCTCGATACACCGGTAGATTTTGATTCCCTGACAAAACTCGGATCAATCATGGGATCCGGCGGCATGGTCGTCATGGACGAGCATAACTGCATGGTCGATGTTGCTAAATTTTTCCTCTCTTTCTGTCAGGCAGAGTCATGCGGGAAATGTCCTCCCTGCCGCATAGGAACATATCAGATGCTTCAGATACTGGAAAAAATTACATCCGGGAATGGTGAACCAGGTGACATTGAGAGACTCGAGCAACTGGGTAACCACGTTAAGGCCAGCTCGCTCTGTGGTCTCGGCCAGAGCGCACCGAACCCTGTTCTCACTGCTATTAAATATTTCCGCCATGAATATGAAGAACATATTTACGATAAATACTGTCGCGCTGATGTCTGCGTGGGTCTCGGTTTATTGTCTATAAACACTGATATCTGCTATCAATGCAAGCATTGTATCGACGCATGCGCATTTGATGCAATAAAAGAGGACGAAGCTGGTAATTTCTACATAGACCAGGTACTTTGCCAAAGATGTAAAGCCTGTTACCTCGCCTGTCCTTTAGGAAGCATTGAGATCAATGAGCAACCGATAGTCACAATCGACAGGGACCTCTGTTATCTTTGCGGGCGCTGTAAGGATGTCTGCAGGGTCAATGCGATTAAGGAAACGAAAACGGGTTATATCATAGACCGTTTTGCATGCAGAAAGTGTGGCGATTGTTATTCAGTATGTCCGTTAGGTGCCATCAAGTTTGAGAAAGTAGCTGAGGCAATACCTATGTCCGAAGCCCGAAAACCTTCAATAAAATGATTGAACAGACAGATATTGAACAAAAAGAAAAAAATCTCGAGGACATAAGAAAAGAGGCTGAAGAGAAATCATGCCCCGTGCAAATGGTCCTCTATTTCATCAATGAGTTCCTCTCCGGCCCGATGTGTGGCAAGTGTTTTCCCTGTTCCCTTGGAACACAGGAGGCAAAGATACTGCTCATAAAAATCGCCCAGCATTTGGATAACACCACCGTTTCTGATATTGCTGCTCTCAGGCGGATTGCAGAAATTATGATCCAAGCCTCACGTTGTAAGAAAGGAAAAGATGCAGGGAGATTTATTGCTGAGCAGCTCAACAAGTCACCTGCCGAGTTCTCATTTCATCTCGACGGCCTCTGTGCGAAAAAGGAATGTCTCTTCCGCACTGAATACATTATAAATCCGGATCTCTGTATCATGTGCGGCAAGTGTTTAGAGGCATGCAAATACAATGCAATCATAAGCAATTTGAAAACATCTCTTGTCCCTCATTCTTTGCCGTTTGAGATAAGACAAAAAATCTGTACTCGCTGTGGAGAATGCCTGAAGGTTTGTCCCAGCGGAGCTATTGATATTATCACGATTGATATTGAGGAACTCGTAAGCACTCCTCAGCAATTATAAACGTTTTTTAAACAAGAGGTCATTTATGAATAAAACAGTCAAACTCACCATAGACGGGCAAGAGGTTCACGTACCTGAAAATCTCAATATCATCGATGCAGCGGAGCACGCTGGTATCCACATTCCGAACCTCTGTTATCTGAAGGGCATGAAGGGCATCGGC
>Ga0209270_1003782_pt1 | contig 12425 bp, 10 predicted proteins | sample MTBAKSrepl1MetaG_FD_187456 | JGI IMG/M metagenome (GOLD analysis project Ga0209270, IMG submission 187456) | Enrichment culture microbial communities from Arthur Kill intertidal strait, New Jersey, USA, that are MTBE-degrading - MTBE-AKS1... | ecosystem: Environmental > Aquatic > Marine >...
TCCTTTCATTTCTGAAATTCAAGGCCAAACTCGGTCTTTCCATGCAGCAGATATTGCGCTTACTACAACTGAATCTCTTTGAAAGACGCAATTTTATCGAACTGTTCAAGCCGCCTGACATTCAACCCATTGTTTCTCCGCAGATTTTATTATGGGCGAAATTGTGAGACAGCAGTGATTCAGATTGAAATAATACTCCACTAAACTCAAACCTTCTACTCACAACAGCTTGCTAACCCCGAACGTATCTTCCCTTTTTGCCAGATATCTCAAAGTGACCGGAGCTTTTCCCGTAGGATGTCACCCCTAAAAGGTAGGCTACTTCTGATAATGCTGTAGCAGAATCCTTTTCAACATGGTAAAAATGCGACTCAATCTTCATTATAATTTCAAAATATAGCGGGGAATTTGCGTGTTATTTTCACCTTCGCATTCTTATTCTAACAGCCTAAGTATCTACTCGAATAACGGTTCGACTTAACTGTATTATGAAATAAGTTGAGACGATAGAGTAAAGGTAAAGCTTTGATGAAAAGTACCCTATGAACTCTAACCTTGCCTATAGTGCAAGGTTTCTGCGTTGAACTAATTTAGCAGGATTGATATGAACGTAAAGAAAAAGCTTGGAATTGTTGGAGGGATGGGGTCTGTAGCAGCATCTTACTTCTTTAGCCGCCTGGTCCAACTCACTCCAGCTTTAACCGATCAGGATTATATCGAGACTTTCATTCATAATAATGTTGCCGTTCCTGACAGGACTTTGAGCATATTGGGAAAGGGCAAGAGCCCCCTGGATGAATTGAACAGGTCCGTGTCAATACTCAGCAAAATGGGGGCTGACTATATTATTTTTGCCTGCATGACCTCGCACTTTTTCATTCCGGAAATCGAAAAATTTCACACAAATGTTAATATTATTAATGGAATCTCAGAAACAGTGCATTATATCCAAAAGAATTATCCAAGAGTCCGAAAAGCCGGTATCCTTGCTTCCACCGGCGCTATTATGACACGAATTTTCCAAGAAGCTCTGGAAAGTGTGGGCCTTGAGCCGATTATCCTGAATGAACAGGATCAGAAATATTGTTTCATGGAACCAATTTATGCTGATTGGGGAATTAAGGCAGGAAATGTTAATGAAAAACCGAAGAAGCGTATACAAAATGGACTTCAAATTCTGTCAGATTCAGGAGCTGAAGTTATTATTGCAGGATGTTCGGAATTGCCACTGGTCATTCATCCTGAAATGGTCAAAATTCCCATCGTGGACTCAATTGATGTTATGTTGAACGTTGCCATAAAAAAATGCCTTCCAATCGAATAAGGCGATTGCTAAAAAAAAATTGTGATTACCACCAATCCTCATTTGCGAATTTGGCAGGATTCGTAACACATTGATTTACTATGTTTTTGTCATTTCGACCGCAGGGAGAAATCTCACGTCCTCAACGCAAGGAGATTTCTCACATCCGTTCGAAATGACAACATTTTCTTCGCTCTGGCAATAAATTTGCTGAGGATTGGTGGTAATCACAAAAAAAATTGAAAAATTGCATTCCCCGACCCTGAGTAGCAAAACCTGCCAATTATACCACCTCGGCCTTTCTTTCATAATTTTAACCGAAAAATTAAAATATAATTAAACATGGCATGTTTTTGGCATGCATCATGCTTGCGCATTTGCTTCATGGTTTTATAGAATCTGATCTAATTTTTCTTCCAGGATCCATGTATGAAAGAAACGTATCGATTACTCATTGGAAGCATAGGGGACGATTCCCATTCGGTCGGCTCAAGTTTGTTGACTATTGCGTTTAAAGAAATTGGCTTCTGGGTCAAGAATCTCGGGATACTCAATTCTCTTGATGATTTTTTCATCCAGGCCAATAACTATGATGCCATCTTAATTTCATGCAACAATGGCCATACCGATCTCTACCTCACTGACTTTGAAAGAAAAAAACACGTATTTGAACTCGGGTACAATTCTCCCATCGTGTGGTCCTTGGGGGGGAATTTATCCGTCCAGGAGGATGAATACACAGTAATCAAACGATATCGTAAAATGGGGTTCGATTACGTATCCCCCAAACCTGTTTCATGGGAAATCGTTTACCAAAATCTGCTCAAAGAATTTTCCAGAAAAGAAATACAAAAGAAAAAAGTATATGGGCAGCCGCATGAAAATTTTCTGGAAATACCTGGCCTCGATCACATAAACGACCTGCCGATTTCTGATGAGCTTTTCACTGGTTTGCGTAATGAAGTGCTGGCTTCGTGGCATACAGGGAATAAGGTGTTTTCAACGAATATCATTCGAAACCATTCAAACCCTCACAAAAATTTTCACTCTACTATTTTGGCAAATCAAAAAAATGGCGCTAAACCCTTGGTGCAGCCTCGTACCGGTGTCGCCCATGTCAAAGACCAGATAGAACTCCTGCAATATTTACGTAAACACGGTCTTGACATATCCTCAATTCAACTCGATGCTGCCAGTCGAAAAAAAATGTTTAAACAAGCCGAAGAGGGGGTCTGCAGGACGAATCAGGGGGGGAAATCATTTCTGAACGGCTATCCGGTCCCAGTACACGGAATTGACGGCATTGAACGCATTGTTCAGTCAATCGACACACCCTTTCAGATCCGTGCAGGATCACCAGATCACAGACTTGTGTATGAAATAGGCCTGGCAGGAGGGGTCAGTGGACTTGAAGGCGGCTTTATCTGTTATTTATATCCATATGATAAGCATACCTCGCCTGTAGAAAGTCTTAATTATTGGAAATATATTGATAAACTTTCGAGCTGGTATGAAAAAAACTATCGAGTAATAATTAACAGGGAATACTTCGGCCCCTTAACCTGTTGCTTAATAGAGCCGACAATCCCCATTTGTATAAATATCGTGCAATCTCTCCTGTCAGCTTTATCAGGGGTAAAGTCGATCAGTGTCGGCCTTGCCGAACAAGGCAACAGGGCTCAGGATATAGCCGCCATCAGAGTTCTCAAGAATCTGACCCGTTTATATCTAGACAAATACGGCTACAAAGATCGTTCAATTTCCACGGTTTTCCATGAATATATGGCAGCCTTTCCAAAGGATTTTGACAAAGCCAGGAATTTAATTCTGCAATCATCTGTTACCGGTACCCTTGCCAGAGCAGACAGAATTATGACTAAAACCCATGTAGAATCAGTTCGAATACCCGCCAAAGAGGACAATGCAGAAGGGCTCACACTTACGCATCAAGGCATAGAACACGCAAAAGATATACGTATTGACACAAAAAAAGTTATGCATGAAGAACAACTGCTCACAGGTCAGGTAACAAATATTATGAACTGGATAGAGTTACACGGTCAAGGATCCATTGCCCGGGGTGCCATCAAAGCCTTTGTAAAAGGGATACTCGACATACAGTTTTCACCTAACGCCTATAACCGTAACCACTTAATATCCGCTCGAGATGCGGATGGGGCAATAAGATACATCAACCCAGAAATCCTACCATTTCCCGAAGACACGATAAATTTTCACAAGGAAAAAATGCACAACAGAATGATGCTTGAGCGAACGAACAAAGTAGCAGAAATATTAGAAAAAGATCTTACCCGAATCTGGAAGAATGATTTTAAGATATGGCCCCTGGATGGAAATTACATGGAATAAACAACCGACCCCAGAGGGGCCGGTATTGATTAACCCCTGAAAGGGGATTAATTGCTTTGCCCCTGAAAGAGGCAAAGCGAGTTGCCCCCAACATGATTAAAATAACTCAAATTGTTCTCGCTTCCGTTCCTGATCCTCCTGGTATTTGACATACTTTCGGATCATTTCGGAATCAAGACCAACGGTATCAACGCAATACCCACTTGACCAGAAATGATTACCCCAATAGGGCTTCTTCTTCAGGTGGCGAAACTTATTAAGCACCCGAATCGCTGTGCGGCCTTTTATTGTGCCGACAAAACTGGAAACTGACACCTTAGGAGGTATCATTGCCAGCAGATGAACATGGTCTATCTGGACATTCAGCTCAACGATCTCTCCCTTTTGTTGCTCACAAAATGCCCGGATACAGTGCTCCACCTCCCTGGCTACTTCGCCGACAAGTATCTTAAACCGATACTTGGGCACAAACACAACATGATATTGGCAGTGCCATATCGTTTGTGATAACTTTCGAAAACGGCTCATTGTTTACCCCATTTGCTCGGTTGTGGGGACAACTCTGCAAATGTTGTAGCAATGAGTCGTTCATAGGGCAAAGCCTATGAACTCTGGCCTTGCCCTGAGGGCAAGGGTTTCTACGTTGGACTAAATGGAATATTTTCACGGAGAAGACAAAAAGGTTTCAAATTTTCCAATAATGGTAATTTATACAGTGTGATTATATATTCTTTGCTCCCTGCGGATACCTTTCTATGGCAATAACGCTTACCACTGAAATCAAGCTCCTAGCAAGACATTCCTTAATATATAGTTTAGGGAGTTTTATGCAACAAATTGTATCCTTGCTGTTGCTTCCAATATATACAAGATTTCTCACTCCTCATGATTATGGAATAAAAGAACTTGTCGGCCTCTCTATTGATATAATTAGTATCTTGATTGCCACTGCAATATCCGGGGCTTTTTATCGCTTTTATTTTGAGTATGATTCTGAGAGGGAAAGAAATGAACTGTTGAGCACATCTTTTATTGCCATTGGCAGCTTTGGACTTGTTGCAATAAGCTTAATAGCTTTTGCAACCAAATTAATGGCATCAGCTATTTTGGATGACCCGGGGCTCTACCATTATTTTTTGATAGCACTTGCCAGTCTGTGGTTCAGAACAATGAACCACATCACATTCAACTATCTGAAAGCAAAACAAAAGTCTTTACTTTTTATAAGCATTTCATTTGTCAGCATGGTCATGACAATATCCTTGAACATCTATTTTGTATGTTTCTTAAAAATAGGTGTTCTCGGAATCTTAATCGGCAATTTAATAACTGTTATGCTTATATCGCTTGTAATGACAACTCCACTTATCCTTAAAATAGGCTTACACTTCTCTATTGCCAAGTTCAAGGAAATGCTCCGCTTTGGCTTGCCGTTGATTCCTTCTCAATTTGGGGCATTTATTGTCCATTTATCCGATCGTTTTTTCATTAAAGAATATTGTTCAATTGCTGATACAGGCTTATATTCTTTAGGTTATCGTTTTGGTGCTATTCCCGGTAATTTCATATCTGGACCATTTAATCAAATATTCCAACCAAGAAGACTTGAACTATACAAGCAAGATAATTCGGAATATATATTTGGGAGGATTTTTACTTATTTTTTATTTTTAATGATTATAGCTGGCTTGATCGTTTCAGTGCTGACGAAAGACATATTAATGATTATGGCTGATGAACGATTTTGGTCAGCCTATCAAATAGTCCCTATTATTGTTCTCGCCACAACAATTTTTTCCTTTCATTACCACTTGAATATGGGGATCATTATATCTAAAAAAACAAAATACCTTGCCTACATAAATGCGTCTAATGGATTAATTGTATTAATATTGAATTTTTTACTTATACCAAAATATGGAGTTTTCGGTGCTGCTTATGCTACACTTTTAGCATTTATATACAAGATATCATTAACATACTATTTTAGTAGTAAATTTTTCAAGATAAGTTTTGAGCATATCAGAATAGCAAAACTAATCATTGTTGCTGTAATCATATATGCATTTCTACATTTTTTATCTATCAATTCTGCATATATTTCAATTTGCGTTAAATTGTTCATTATAATAATCAGTTTTCCATTGATTCTGTATATGACACTTTTTTTTACAGATAATGAAAAGCATAGAATTTCAGATTTTTTACGAAAAAAATTTAAAACCCATACGACCAGTATTTGAACAGCTTATTTTACGTGGATGTGCGCTTATGCATTCGTCACAACCGAACACCGAAGAACATTTTGAATAGACAGCTCAAGAGACAATATTAAGGCGCTTCACAGAAATGTTTATACCATCCGTGTTCAGCGCGAGTAAAAACTGAAGACACAATGGAAAAGAAAATACTCATTATTTCATATATTTTTCCTCCAATCGCATATGGCGGTACTTTTCGAAGTCTTCGATTTACAAAATATCTCAGCCTGTTAGGGTATAAAATTTCAGTCCTAACCATCAACATTCAAAATGACTTGCATAATGATTTTGATCTTCTCAAATCTGTTCCTGCAAACGTTGACATTTACCGGACTGGAACAATTGATTTTTGGCGCATGTATCAAAAAATAAAATTATCTCTCCTTAAGACTTTACCAGGCCGTGTTATAAATAATGCAGCATGTTTTTTACTCTCCATCGTAAATCAACCTGACCATATGATTTTCTGGACTCCTTTTGCTATATTAAAAGCAAGATCTATAATAAAACAAAATAATATTTCAGTTATTTATACCACATCTCCTCCACACTCTGTTCATATAATCGGATTCATACTAAAAAGAATGTGCCCTGTTAAATGGATTGCTGATTTTAGGGATCCAATTATTGGAAATATAGTCTCATCGAATTGGAACTGGTATGAGCGAAAAATTAATTTTTTCCTGGAGAAATTAATTTTTACTTATTCTAATCATATTGTGGTTAACACTGAATATATGTGCAAACAGTTAATGAAAAGGTACCCGTCATCGTCTGTTGAAGCAATCCGAAATAGTTTCGATCCGGATGATTATAAAAACCAACAATTAAAACATGACATTTTTACGGTTGCTCACATCGGTTCCATGTACGCGTTTCGCAAAATTGATATTTTATTAGAAGGCTTACATAAACTTGCTATCAAGGCTGAAGTCAATCCCGATAATTTTATCGTCCGCTTTGTGGGCCTTACCGATGCGAGTATCAAAAATAAAGTTCAGCACAGTGAAGCGCGTGATTTGATTTCAATTGAAAATGCCGTTAATCACTCGGAGGCTATTCAACTGATGGAAGAAGCAGATCTCCTCTTGCTCATCAAAGGATTTGGCGACAACAGCGCAGGTCAAATCCCGGGAAAGCTTTTTGAGTATATTGGAACAGGTAACAAGATTATTTATATCGGCCCGGAAGATTCTGAAGCTGCAGAAATAATACGGGAACTGAAGAGAGGATATATTGTTGGAGATGATCCAGATAAATTGGCTGCCGCATTAGAGGATGAATATCATGATTATATCCGGAACGGCAGAAGACCGGCTGACAGTCTGAAGCATGACGATCCCTCCATTGCTCAGTTCAGCAGCCCTGTCATGTCTGAAAAATTGCACCGGATTATTCAAATACTTTAAGAAAAAATGGACCAATGCTTCCCCACCCTGATTCTATTAGAATAATCACACCAATCATTGCCATTGGCTTTCTCTTCCTAGGCTTAAAGCGGCCCGTCTTTCCCGTTTTGGGATTCATGTATTTTTACTATTGGTCAATAGCGTATTTCTTTCCTTTCTTCGTTGCCATGAAAGCTGAACTGCTTTACGGGGTGCTTGTGATCGGTATCGTTTTGTTTAGTTATCCCGCAACCGCTAAAAATTTAAAAAATGACCCGATAGTAAAATATTTTTATTGGTTCTTGGGCGCCTATGTCATTTCTTTTGCGTTCGCTTGGGACCACGCTTATTCCTGGGTATCTGTCTATCATTTTATTAAAGTCCTCATCATTACATTTGGTGTATTATCAACAGTTAAAGACGATGCAGACATCAAAATAGTCATATGGGGCATTGTATTGATGTATGTATACTTGTCGTATGAGCCAATGTACAGGTTTTTAACACAAACAGAAGCCAAGGAGCAAATGTATGGGGATGTTTATGTCAGCGACGTTGGCATCCTGTCTGGACATGTTTCCCTGGCAAATAATATGAACCAGATGATTCCCATAGCGACATTCCTCATTTTTACTGTAAAAAACAAGTTGCTGCGAATTTTTTCGTCCATCCCTCTATTGATATTTCTGCTTTGTCTGGTCGGCAGCAAATCCCGTGGAGGGATAGTGGGTTTTATTTTCTTTCTCCTACTCATCCTGATCTTTGCCAGGAATCTGTTACGCTCCGGGTTTGCAGTGACAATTATTGTAACAATATGCTTTACGTTTGGAAGTGTTATAATGGGTACATTCAGTCGCATTGACACATCGAGTACTGAAGGACGGTTAATACGGATTATCCATGGAATAGAAATGGTGCGCAAGGGGAACATCCTCGGTGTTGGTCCCGGTTGTTACACCATGGCTTCCGGCAGGTACTTCGGCCACACCATGGAATCGCACAGCCTCTATGGGCAGCTTGTCGGAGAATTGGGAATTCCGGGTACCATTACGTGGTTTCTCTTTATTAAGGCCTTGTTGATACGCCTGAACAGGATCAGAAAGGAGTCCCTGGTTAATTTAACAACGGAAAATAACCTTTGGTATTATCTTGCCATCGCTCTGCTGCTTTCCCTTATCGTCCGTTTGTTTGTTGGATTGGGCTCACATAGTCTTTATTTTTTTAACTGGTATGTTTTTGGCATGCTGGCAGTGCATATCTCGCGCTTTCATGAAGAAATGAAAAACGAAGCAACCGTAAGGGACCCTTTGTGAAAACTTGTGAAACAAGACCGGTTCATATTCTTGTCCCTGTCAAATACCCAGTGGGAGGAATACGGACGTACCTGAAATACACGTACGGCAAGCTGGATAACAAAAAATACAGGTTTTTCCTCGCCTCACAGGACACAAAATGGTTGAAAATCATCAAGGAAGATTTGCCGGATCATCAGGTTGAGATTGTACCAACACGTTTTGCAAATCAATCCCTTGCCCTGGCTTATGCCGTTGGCAGGGCATTGGTCGGGTCTAAAATCGATATAATACACAGCCAAGGATATACAGCCGGAATAATCACCTGTCTGTTGAACCTTTTTTTCAGAAAACCGCATATCGTCACTCTCCATCATGTCTTCAGGGCGGGGCAGTTTTCAGATTCTTTCTGGGATACCCTTCCCAGGGCAAAACGATTCTTTATTGAGACAGTTCTTAAAACAGCAAGCCGCATTCAGCCTGTCAGCAATGATGCCAGGGAAAATCTGTTAACCAATTTTCCTGGCCTGAAAAGCGTAGATAGACGAATTGTGGCCATACCGAATGGTATCGATGTCGAACGGTTTATCCAGAATACACCGGAAGGGCACCCGGACCTTCCTGAGAACACTTTTCTCATCGGTTACCTGGGAAGGTTCATGCCGGAAAAAGGATTTCAATATGTAATCGATGTCGCCCAATCCCTGGTGAACAACCACAAAGTAAACGACTTCAAGGTTGTTGCAATAGGAGGATTCGGTGGTTTTGTTCGAGAATATCGGAAAGAAATAGCAAAACGAAACTTAACCGATCATTTCCTTTTTCTTGGATTCACAAAAAACGTCTATAATACATTGAAACATCTTCATGTGATTCTGATCCCCTCGCTTGGCGAGGCATGCCCTCTTGTGCCCATGGAGGCGTTGATCGCGGGCACCCCGGTCATAGGCTTCTCATGCATCGGACTGCGGGAAGTGCTTTCCAACACGCCGGGGATTATGGTACCGGTCAAAGATGTTAGGGGGATGACCAATGAAGTCCTTCGGATAAAAGGGGACTACGAAAAAATAAAAAATGTGTTTGATGGTTTCGTGGCTGAGGCGACAAAAAGATTTGATTCCTCAAACAGCGCCAAACAGCTTGAACAACTGTACAATGATGTATTACATTAAAATACCTGATTACCACTATTTTCTCAGCCATCTTCAGATTCAAAATAGCTGATGAATGAAAGTTTAGGTAATAGGAAAAGGAATATCCTATGGCCATATATGACACATTGAAAATCTACGATTCTCAAAGAAAAATTCATCTGGAGTTTGATCGAAATAGGTATTTAAATTCTCAGGTAAGAGGAAAAACTGTTCTTCATGTTGGTTGTTCTGATTTCCCAATAACTCAGCAGAGAATTGATCAAGGGACATTGTTGCACTCATCTTTACAGGACAATGCTAAAACTATTGTGGGAATTGACCTTTCTAAAGAAGGAATCGATAATCTAAAAAAAAATGGTTTTGACAATGTTCAAATAATGAATGCAGAAGATATCAAGCTAACAACAACCTTCGACATTATATTGGCTGGAGATGTTTTGGAGCATCTCAATAATCCTGGTTTATTTCTTAGAAGTGTAGACTCATTGATGAATTCGGGCGGAGAGCTTATCGTTGCTGTCCCAAGCGCACTTACATTTAACAACCTAAAGGCATGGTTTCTTGGCTGGGAGCAAGTTCATGTCGATCACACTTTTTATTTTTCGCCAAAGACGCTTTCCGAGCTTTGTTCCAGATTTGGATTACTACCAACAAAACTTATATTCACTGTGCAACCCGCAGGCCATACGGAATCGTCATTATTTGTATTCTTGCGAAAGACAATCTTAAAACTTTTTAGAAATATGTCTCCCTCATTCATTATGCACTTTAAAAATGCTGAAGATGTGGTCAAAACGGAGTATGTAGAATGGAAATGAGAATGCATAACCTCATCAACTCGGGCCTGGCAATTCCGCTACGCTTCATTGCCAGCCGATTACCCCGCGGCGTTAGACAAAGTCATTGATGAGCGATAATTACTGACTACTACTATAAAAATCCGATGCTATACGGATCTCGAAGGGGATCAAAAGGCTACATAAGATTCATTTTCCAAAACTTTCATTCCGAAAATAAGTACGGCAATGCGTTGTTATTGGTAAAAGGGTTAATGTTCAGTTTGTAAAAGTCTGCGTGCTTACATTCTGAAAATTAATGGTCATCAGCGCTAACGGAATATATTGTCGACAGAGCCATGACAAGAATTTTAACGAGAATTGGGAACAGTGATGGACCTGTATAAACCTGTTTATGCAAATATTGTCCAACCACTGTGGCTGAAATACAAAAGACAGGATTATTTACGGTATCTGCCTGAACTCCGACGGTTTCACAAAAAAAATCCAGATGAAATTCGAAGTTATCAATTCGCAAAAATTCAAGAGATACTCAATGAAGCTTACAATTTTGTTCCATTTTATAACCGGGAATGGAACAATATCGGGTTAAAACCAAGTGATATTAAAAAACTGGGAGATATAAAAAAAATACCCATCCTGACCAAGGAAAAACTGCGAGCCCACACTGAAGAATTCATCTCAAGAAATGCCAACAGGGATGAATTGATCGTGAGCGGGACCGGAGGCACAACCGATTCCCCCATACAACTCATGTACGACCGCGAGCGGCTTTTGTTCAAAACCGCTGAGATGGATTTTTTCAGGCTGTGGTGGAAATGGGAATTGGGCGACAAGGTCACTTACCTTTGGGGAGCTCCTCAGGATATCCCCAATATGAAGAGCCTGAAATGGAAAATCCTGAATACACTCTTAGGGCGAAAACTGTTTCTGTTCTCCTCGCTCATGGATGGACCAATCATGGAGAGTTACGTCAGAAAGATCAATCAGTTTCAGCCCGACATTCTGCAGGCATACACAAATCCGGCTTACATACTTTCCCAGTATATTATTAAAAATGGCATTGATGTCTTCAGCCCCAAATCAGTTGTTCTCACGGCGGAACCCTGCCACGATTACCAGAGGCAGAGCATAGAAAAAGCTTTCCGTTCACCTGTCTATACTTTTTATGGATGCAGGGAAGGCGGGTACGTTGGGGTCGAGTGCACTGAACATCATGGCTATCATTTGAACTGCTCCAGCCTATATACCGAAATTGTCCGTGACAATAAAGATGCCCAGGCAGGTGAGATGGGAAGCATCCTTTTTACCGACCTGTTGAATAAACAGATGCCGTTTATCCGCTATCAGATAGGCGATATGGGAATACCAGACACTCCCTGTCCCTGCGGTTCCACGCTGCCGAAAATGAAATTTTTTGCCGGGAGGGAAACCGATGTTTTTGTCACCCCTGAAGGCAAATACATTCCGGGAGTTTCTCTTTGTGACAGAATAATCGAAGATTGCCAAGGTATCAGCGCGTTACAGTTTATCCAGGATGAACCTGACAGGCTTACAGTCAAAATCGTCAAGGGAGCAAATTTTTCCAACAAGGACATGAACGAGTTGGATAAACGCATATTCAACTATTTTCAGGAATCAATGCATGTCTCCAAAATTTTTGTGGACACAATTCCAAAAGAGAAATCAGGCAAAACACGCTTTTGCATCTGTAATGTGCCCAAGGAAATCTAATTCCAGTTTGCAATCAAAATGATCTTAATATATAATATGCCTGTATCCACCAGCAGAAGAAGCCAACTTATGGAGGCACAGGCAAGCTATGGCAAGACCAGCTCAACTTACCGACGACATGGAAGA
>Ga0209270_1003795_pt1 | contig 12408 bp, 10 predicted proteins | sample MTBAKSrepl1MetaG_FD_187456 | JGI IMG/M metagenome (GOLD analysis project Ga0209270, IMG submission 187456) | Enrichment culture microbial communities from Arthur Kill intertidal strait, New Jersey, USA, that are MTBE-degrading - MTBE-AKS1... | ecosystem: Environmental > Aquatic > Marine >...
CCCACCATACTGGCCCGAGCCGCAAAAACCGTGCTGGTGCGGAGATTCATCAGATCCACCACATACGCGATAAAAAAAACCAGGGCGGGGCCTACAAGCCACATGCCGATATTCATGGCGATAAAGATGAACGGGAGGTTGATCAATCTGCGTCGGGCCTTTTCAGCTATGTGGGGCGGAGGATCCTCGCCTTGCTTCACCCGGATCAGACAACGAGAAATGGGGTGCAGAAGTTGGTGCATCACCAGCAGCGTCGGTGAACCGATCAGGGCTATCAGGAAAAAGAGGCCGGCCAATCGCTTGACGACTTCAAAGGAATAGTCAAAACCCGTTTTCTGAGCAAGGTCTGCAAACTGTTTTAAGACAAAATCCGTGGGTGTGGCAAAGTTGAGCACAAAAACCACGCTGATGCCGATACCCATGGCCAGTACGCTGATCACATAGAGACCGCGAAGGGATATTCCGGTTGGGTCCGGCCAAGGATCGCTTATGGATGGGTTCGATTCTGTCATATTCGTATATCTGAAAGGGCCATCTGTTTTAGACCATAGCCTACCATACTTGCACCCCCGTCGCAAATCTCGTTTGTTTCTTCCAATGGGTGCGAAAAAAATGATCGATCAGCCCAAAAAAACCTTTGACAAAAAAAATTTTTTAAGTTATGAGACACACTTTTATTGCAGATGTCAAAGATATCATGTTGGGGGTGTCATTCAAACACGTAATATGGAGACAATGTTATCCCTCTGAGGTGCGCACGTCAACGGTGACCACCTTCATCAGCAAGGCATGAGCCCCTGCGTCCCCATCGTCTAGCCAGGTCCAGGACACCGGCCTTTCACGCCGGCAACACCGGTTCAAATCCGGTTGGGGACGCCATCATTAAAATCAAGTGGTTATGGTAATTCCGCAACCCTTTTTTTGCCAAAAAATTCAATACCCCAAACTATACCCCGCAAGAAGCGAGTATTTTCGAAGGATCTTTAGGGCAGAGTCCCCAGTGCCCGCTCTACCCACCTATTCTGCGCATTTCTTGACCCGTTCGGGTTTGAAGTGAAGGTATAAAAAACCGCCCGAAGGCGTTGTTAGTACATTGAAATCCGTCGCCGGGGTGGGGCATTTTGAAGTGGCCATCGGGGAATCCGGTCCTGGAAGAATTCGATGACGCCCCACTCCAGGACACCTCAAGGACAAAGAACTCCTTTTTTACCCTCGTTCCAATCTGGATCTTGGAGCGAGGCGATAGGGAAAATACGTACGGACATGTCATGTACATCTAATCTATCCTAACCCCCATGAAGGTCAGCTATTCCTATCAAGGCATCCGTTTTGAGTGGGACAGCCTGAAAGCATCTGAAAACCTGAAACAGCACGGAATCCCTTTTGAAACGGCATGCGAGGCCTTCCTTGATCCCTTTGTATGGATGGTAGATGACGAAGGTGGACAAAAAAACAGAGAAAGCACCCAAGGCGGCATCCTCAATGCTGTAGTGGCAGTTTGAGCCTGTGCGTTTATCAGGAAAGCCAGACATTGTGGCGAGAAGGCAGCTTACCATACTATCGAAACTGAGTGGTTGAGGATCGTTCTTTTGTCGTTTTGCTGGAGGCATTTCCGTTTTCGAGTAATAGAGGGTTCCCTTACCCAGTATCTATTATCATCAACGGATGTCCAGAAAATACTATTATAGTAATACCAATATGTTAAGTCCAATAAAAGAACGCATCAAAAATCGGATGGCAATCTCAAAAGGACGTACAGTCCAAAATTAGAATTGCTGGTTTGATTTTATCATCATAATGTGAAAAATAGGTTTCCAGCTCAATATGATCTCTCGGCCGCGCTCATTTGGCCGAAGGCCGGGGGAAAAACGGAGAAAACACAATATGGCTTACAACGATAGCGTAACAGGGCAGATCCTTTCCTCTCATCTCATAGAGGGAAGAATGGCGCCCGGCGAGGAGATCGGCATTCGAATCGACCAGACTCTCACCCAGGATGCCACCGGGACCCTCGTGTATCTGGAGTTTATGTCCATGGGGCTGGATCGGGTGCGGACCCGATGTTCGGTCTCCTATGTGGATCACAATACCCTTCAGACCGGCTTTGAAAATGCCGACGACCACCTCTTTCTTCAGAGCGCGGCCGCCCGCTACGGCGTCCGCTTCTCAAGACCGGGAAACGGAATCTGCCACCAGGTCCATCTGGAGCGTTTTGGGGCGCCCGGCCAGACGCTCCTGGGTTCGGACAGCCACACCCCGACTTCGGGGGGCCTGGGAATGCTGGCCATGGGGGCCGGGGGTCTGGATGTGGCCCTTGCCATGGCAGGAGCCCCGTTTTTTATGGTGGTTCCTCGGGTGACGCTCGTTCGCCTGAGCGGCGCACTCCCGCCATGGGTGGGGGCCAAGGACGTGATCCTGTATCTGCTTCGGGACCTGGGAGTCAAGGGAGGTCTTGGCAGGATCATGGAATACGGCGGTCCGGGGATCGCATCTCTCAGCGTACCGGAGAGGGCCACCATCACCAACATGGGTGCGGAACTGGGGGCGTGGACCTCCATATTTCCTTCCGACGATGTGAGCCGTCGGTTTTTAAGGGCAGAGGGCCGGGAGTCGGACTGGATTCCCATGACCGCCAGAGAGGGGGCCGCATACGACCATGTCATTGAGTTGGATCTTTCAACCCTCGAACCCCTGGCCGCATGCCCTTCCAGCCCGGGTGCGGTCAGGCCGATAAGGGAGCTGTCCGGCATAAAGGTGGATCAGGTGGCCATCGGAAGCTGTACCAATTCCTCCTATAGGGACCTCAGGATGGTTTCGATGCTTCTCAAGGGAAAGCGGATCCATCCGGATGTGAGCCTCGTGATTTCTCCCGGGTCGAGGCAGGTGCTGGCCATGCTTGCGAAAGACGGCGGTCTGTCCGACATGATCGAGGCAGGGGCGCGCGTCCTGGAGGTGGCCTGTGGTCCCTGTATCGGCATGGGGCAGGCGCCGCCCTCCGGCGGGGTGAGCGTGCGTACCTATAACCGCAATTTCCCCGGAAGGAGCGGCACCCCGGACGCCCGGGTCTATTTATGCGGTCCCCAGGCAGCAGTGGCCGCCGCACTCAAGGGATACCTGACAGATCCGCGCGAGATGGGCGCGCCTCCTGTTGTTGAGGAGCCCCAAGCCTTTTTGGTGGACGATTCCATGATCCTGTCGCCTCCGGAGGACGGCAGGGAAGTAACGGTTCGCCTGGGGCCCAACATAAAACCTCTCCCCACGCTGGACCCCCTGCCCGATGAAATGAACCTCGAACTCCTGCTCAAGGTGGGGGACCATATCACTACCGACGATATCCTGCCGGGCGGCGCCAAGGTTCTCCCCCTTCGATCCAACCTTCCCGCCATATCCGAGCACGTCTATGCCCTGAAGGCCCCTGGGTTTGCTGCAAGGGCAAAAGAGCATGAGGCCGTGGCCATCTTGGGGGGCGAGAACTACGGCCAGGGCTCCAGCCGGGAACACGCCGCCCTGGCGCCCAGATACCTGGGGGTTCGAATGGTGCTGGCAAAATCCTTTGCGCGGCTTCACCGGGCCAATTTGATCAATTTTGGTGTGTTGCCCCTGCTGATTGAGGAAGAGGCATACCAACGACTGGAAGAAGGGGACCGTATCATGCTGTCAGGCCTGCAAAGTTCCGTCGAGGCCTCGAACCGGGTGCCCGTGAAGTGTGAAAAGACGGGGTTTGCCTTTGAGGCAAGATTGGAACTGTCGGTCCGAGAGCGCAAAATTCTCCTTGCCGGCGGTCGCCTGAATTATGAACGGGGGCGCGTCTCCGGAGAGGCATAGCCATCCAAATGATGGGGATCTGAGTCTTGGATCTTGAATCTGAAGAAGATAGGGGAATCGGAAGTGGAAACAGGAAGACGCATTGAATGGGATGGAGATGGAAGCCCGATAGTGCCTGAGACCCCTGAGATCGGATATATTGAGGGGGACGGCATCGGCCCTGATATATGGGCCGCGTCACGGCCGGCGCTGGACGCGGCAGTTGAACGTGCCTATGGTGGAAAACGATCCATCGTGTGGCAAGAGATCCTCGCTGGCGAAAAGGCCCAGAGAAAATTTGGCAGGGAGAACCCTTTGCCCGATGAGAGCATTGAGCAGATTGCGCGATACGGGATCGCCATCAAGGGTCCCCTGACGACCCCGATCGGGGGCGGTTTTCGTTCTCTGAACGTGACCCTGAGACAGCGGCTGGACCTTTATGCATGTGTGAGGCCGGTCCGGTATTTTCCGGGGGTGCCGGCCCCCGTGGTTCACCCGGAGAAGGTCCATATCGTCATCTTCCGGGAGAACACGGAGGATGTGTACGCCGGGGTGGAATGGCCGGCAGGGTCTGAGGAGGCCAGATCGGTGCTAAAACACGTCAACGAGAAGCTCAGGAGGGCCGGTGCTGCAGAACTCTCCCTGGAGAGCGGCGTGGGCATCAAACCGATGAGTGCGTTCAATACCAGGCGTCTGGTGAGGCGGGCCATTGTGTATGCCCTGGAAAACGGCTTTGACAGCGTGACGCTTGTTCACAAGGGAAACATCATGAAGTACACGGAGGGGGCCTTCCGGGACTGGGGGTATGCACTTGCAAGGGAGGAATTTGCCGAAAGGACCGTCACCGAGACGGAGCTGTACGATCGGTTCAACGGTCGCCTGCCGGATGGCAGGATTGTTATCAAGGACCGTATCGCGGATGCCATGTTCCAGCAACTGCTCCTTAGGCCCGAGGAATACGGAGTCATCGCCACCCCCAACCTGAACGGCGATTACCTCTCCGATGCCGCGGCCGCACAGGTAGGAGGCTTAGGCATGGCCCCCGGCGCCAATATCGGGGATCAATGCGCCTTGTTCGAGGCCACCCACGGGAGCGCACCCAAGTATGCGGGCATGGACAAGGTAAACCCCGGCTCCTTGATCCTCTCAGGGGTGGAAATGCTTCGGTTCATGGGCTGGAGAGAGGCCGCGGATCTTGTGGTGAAGGCCGTCATCCGAACCATCGAACAGGGCACCGTCACCTATGACCTGGCCAGGCAGATGACAGGCGCCAGGGAAGTCAGGTGCTCAGAGTTCGGCGCGGCCATTAGGGAGAATATAGAAACAGAGGGAGAAGGAAGAGGATGATGACGTACAAGAATATTATTTTGGAGAAGCGGGACGCGATCCGCATCATTACCGTGGACCATCCGCCTGCCAATACCTGGGACCTGGTCACGGTCGAGTCGTTCGAACAGGCGATCGATGCGGTGGAAAACGATTCACATGCGCGCGTCGTGATCCTGACCGGTGGGGGCGATACGTGCTTTTCAGCCGGCTTTGATGTGAAGGATGCGGCCAATGCCGCCCTGATCGGCCCGAAGGCCAAGGCATTGTGGACCCGAATCGACCGGTTTCCGAAGCCGGTGATCGCGGCCCTTAACGGTTTTGCCCTGGGAGGAGGACTGGAACTGGCCGTGTCTTGCCATTTCCGAATGATGGCGGACGCTCCCAAGGCGAGGCTCGGACTGACCGAGCTGAATCTGGGGATCATCCCGGGATGGGGAGGGACCCAGCGTCTGCCCCGTATCGTGGGACGGGCAAAGGCCCTGGATATGATCCTTTTCAGTAAGACACTGAATGCCGGGGAGGCCCTTGAGATCGGGTTGGTGAACCAGGTGACGACGCCGGAAAGGCTGATGGATGATGCCCTGGAATTGGCTCAAAGACTGGCGGAACGACCCCCCATCGCAGTCGGCTGCGTGCTCAAGGCCATGTCGGCCGGTGATTACGAAGGACTCGAGAGGGGCCTCGAGGTGGAGTCTGAGGGGAGCGCCCGGGTGCGTGACACAAAGGATCGTATGGAAGGATTTCAGGCCTTTCTGGAAAAGCGAAAGCCCGTATTTACCGGGAGGTAGGGGGTAAGGAAATGGAAAGCTGCTCGACATGGCGGCTTTCCTCTTCGATAATCTTGTCAAGGCCGTTCAAGATCTCCCTGTCATCGATAAACGATCCGAGCATTTGGTAAAAGAGGATCGTATCCTTTTCAAACTCGATCGAAAGCTCAAGAAGGCTCTTTAGGTTTTCTATCCTGGAAAAATCGGCATCGGTGATTGAGAAGGCCTGGTCTCCCAGTACGTTTTGTAGGATCCCCCTTCCCATTTCCTCCAATTCCGGGGCTTGTGCCGTGGTCTTCGCCTTTTCCTTCAGCTGGGTGAACCATTTCTCGTGTTCAGCCTCATCGTCCGCCAGGCGCTGGAGCATGGATGCAACAGCATCACTGGGGACCTTGGCCTGCGCCTTTCTGTAGGTATCTTTCCCATTCTTTTCGATCTGAACGGCTATATGGATGATGTCGGCCAGGCTGAACATCTTACCCTCCCTCTCCTTGAGTTTCTCCCCATGCCTTCCTGCTCCTGGCTATCTTTTTCTGCACGGTTTTCCATGTGCCGGTGGTGAGAAAGGATTCGGTCCAGCGCGAAGCCATGCGAAGGTACATCTCATAGGGCACCGTTAAGGTGATCTCGTCTGTCTTGAAGTATTTGCGGGCAGACGGGTCCCAGCCCCCGAGCACGGCCTTGAACTGGCCCTGTGCAAGGTAGTGGAGCGGCCAGGTGACGATGTTTGAGCATCCCGCGCCAAAGGGGGACATGACCGCCTCCACATCGTTGGTCACGAAAGTAACGAGCTGATGGAGCCCCGATATGACCTCGGGACGGGCGAAGAAGATGATTAGCTCGGGTTTTTCATTTCCCTGAAATTGTCCAAGGGGTTTGAATACGCAAAACCGCGCCGGCGCGGGTCGGGGGTCAATGGTTTGGAAGAAATCGTGGGAGACTTGGGGCGATTCCAGATAGTGCTCTCCTTCCACGGTGCCCGGTATGCCGGAAGAGATATAATGTGCAATAAAATCGAGCTGGGGTTTCAGAAAACCGAGATAGAATGCACCCCCCAGACAACCGAATCTCTCCCTCTCAAAGACGGCCACTCCCTTCTTTTTCCTGGCCCGCCAGATATTACCGATCACGCAGGAGAAATTACCGAAGATGGCATTCCAGTCCACCTCCCCCCTTTTTCCCATCTCCACGGAGGGCAGCCGCTGGGGCCTTGGCGAAAAAGCCCCGCCAGGATCTTCATCCGTGTAAATCATGCCCATGGGTTCTTCATCAAGTCCAAGGACTTCCATCAGACCGGCGAGATCAGGCCCCATATTCCCCTCCTGTCCATAAAAGGTCTTTAAGATGTGGTTGGCAGATCGTCAGGAAATCCTGCCTTTCCCCTATGTCTGTCCGGCACGATGGCGTCATGCGGAATGTTCAAACAGGGCCATCCTATATGAGTAAGATTAGCCTATTTCATTCCCTTTTACAACTGCTGATTGCCTTTTTTATAGGTGAAAAGATCATTTGTGTAATTTGCCCTATTCGTGGTACAAGCTGTTTGCTTCAGGCCGGGTTTGGTGTTAAGGTTAAAAACGTGACGAGTGACAACCTATCGGGAAAGAGGAGATGGAAGAGGCATTTCATATTGACACGGTCAAAAGGCTCATGGATGAATTTGCCCGGGGGACGGGTCTTGAACCGGTTGGCGAAACGCCGCGACGGTATCTGTGGACCGATGCATTTGCCGTGTGCAACTTTCTGGGGCTCTATGCTCGAACAGGCGACGAAAAATACGAGTCTTTGGCCTTACGCCTCATCGATCAGGTCCATGATGTGTTGGGAAAACACCGTGGTGACGATTCTCGAAAAGGTTGGATCAGCGGATTGGGCGATCCGGAAGCCAGAATGCATCCCACGCAGGGAGGGCTTCGGATAGGAAAAAAGTTGAGAGAGCGAAAACCGAAGGAGCCATTTCAAGAAGACCTGGAATGGGATCGGGATGGGCAATACTTTCATTATCTGACCCGATGGATGCACGCGCTCCATTGTGCGACCCGCGTTACGGGTGACGACCATTTTAACGAATGGGCCATAGAATTGGCGAAAACGTCCCACGCGAGGTTCACGTACGCACCGCCTTCAGTGGAAAAGAAAAGCATGCACTGGAAAATGAGCATCGATCTCTCCTTCCCGCTTGTACCCTCCATGGGGCATCATGATCCTCTGGATGGCTGGATTACCTATCACGAACTTCAGACAGGCGTCGAAAACGGGAGCGGTTCGCATGGCTTGAATCTCGATGCGGAGATCGCTGATATGTGGACTATTTGTGAGGGGATAAAATGGGCTACAGGAGATCCTCTCGGCTTGGGAGGTCTTCTTGTGGATGCGTTTCGAGTCGCGCAGTTGATCCTTGCCAAGGAACTTAAGACAGAAGACCTTCTGGAAACCGTCCTAAACGATTCCCTCCTTGGACTCAAATACTATGCACAGAACAACACCCTGAACCTCCCGGCCGAATATCGCCTCGCCTTTCGTGAACTGGGACTCTCCATTGGTTTTAGGGCGTTTGAAAGGCTGGAGGAGTTGGTTGACCAAAAACTGAACGTCTTCAATAGACGGAATCAACTCCAATATGCGATACATGCATTGACACAGTACAAACCCCTCCGTGAGGTCATTGAAAGGTTTTGGCTGGAACCGAGGACACAAACGTCTGACACCTGGAAGGAAAACCTCGACATCAACATGGTCATGCTGGCCACCAGTCTGGCGCCGGACGGGTATTTGAGCATCTGACCCTCCAGGTCTTCGCGGAACATCCGTAAGCATTTTTAGATGAGTAGGCGGAGGGCTTTTAAGGTAAAAACGTTGCAGGTTTATGTAAGTTAGGGTCTTTTCCATGCAGATTCAGAAAGAAAGAACGATTCGAGATCATTTACTCGTAGATGACCGAGACGATGGCGGTTGCTGAAGGCGATCCAATGAAAGAGGAGAGGATATTCTTCAAATCCAAGGGGCTGAACATCAGGGGCCTGATCAACGACACTCAGGGAAGGAAAGGCGTGGTTGTGACGCATCCACATCCCCTGTATGGCGGGTCCATGAACAATAACGTGGTTGAATCAGTGGTGCAGTCCTACAGGGAGAAGGGGTATACGACGCTGAGGTTCAATTTTCGAGGTGTTGGCGAAAGCGGGGGCACATACACTGACGGAACAGGGGAACAGGAAGATGTCAAGGCTGCGGTGGCTTACTTGACGCAACTGGGAACGACGTCTATCGACCTGGCGGGATATTCCTTCGGGGCCTGGGTCAATGCGCGGTGTATTGACAGTCTGGGAGATGTCAGGAGGATGGTTATGGTCTCTCCCCCTGTGAACTTCATTGATTTCTCCTTTCTTAAGGACTGCCCGAGGATTCGGCTGGTGATTACCGGATCCGAGGACGACATTGCGCCTCCTGGTACGATCGAAAAGATGCTCCCTGCCTGGAATCCAGACGCAGCATTCAGGATTATTCAAGGGGCCGATCATTTCTACGGGGGGAAGACCCACGAGATTAAGACGGCGATCAACGGCTGGATTGAATTGGAAGGGTAGGGGGTGGGGTGAACAAATGAACATCGAACATCGAACATCCAACATCGAACGCCGAATGCAAAAAGTCCATTTCAAGGTAGCCAGATGGATAAAATCGCGCTTCTAAAAAACCCGGTCCAGGAATATGTATGGGGATCCGGGACCGCCATCCCCTCGTTGCTGGGTCTGCCGGTCCCGTCTGAAAGGCCGGTTGCCGAACTCTGGCTGGGGGCCCATCCCAAGGCCCCATCGCGCGTGCTGGTGGACGGTGTGTGGCAGCTGCTCGACAGGGTGATTGAAAGAGATCCGGTTTCGGTGTTGGGCAAAAGGGTTGCGGAGAGATTTTCCCATTCGCTGCCATTTCTGTTCAAGGTCCTTGCGGCCCATCGTCCGCTCTCCATTCAAGTCCACCCCAACCTTGAACAGGCCGGAGCGGGATTTGCCAGGGAGAACCGTCTCGGTATTGCCCTGGACGCGGCCGCGCGCAACTACAGGGATCCGAATCACAAACCCGAGATCCTGTGCGCCGTCACGCGGTTTGAGGCCCTCAAGGGATTTCGACCCCCTGAAGATATACTGAGTCTTTTAGGCAGAGTTTGTGATGAAGACCTTTCCGATGAACTTGCGCTGTTGAGAAAAGAGCCTGACAGCCTCGGTCTGAGACGCCTTTTGACCTCACTCCTCTCTATGGATTCGTTCCGAAAAGGGTGTGTCCTTGAGCGGGCGGTGGAGGGTGCAAGTCAGTGTGCGGATATGGACCGGGCATTCTGGTGGGTGATGGAACTCAAGGGCAGCTATCCTGAAGACATCGGCGTGTTGTCCCCCCTTATCTTCAATCTGGTGGTGCTGGAACCGGGGGAGGCCATTTTTATCCCGGCGGGTGAACCGCATACCTATCTGAAAGGTATGGGAATGGAGTTGATGGCCAATTCCGACAACGTGTTGCGAGGGGGACTCACCCCCAAACATATAGACGCACCAGAACTGCTCAGGATTGTGGATTTCAGATTCATGCATCCTAAAAAACTCCAGCCGGAACCCGGACGACAACCGGCCGAGAGGATCTATGAGACACCCGTAGCGGAGTTTGAATTAGCCGTGATTACGGTTTCCGACGGCATTTCTTTCCAGAGCGAAAGGGATCGAAGCGTCGATATCCTGATCTGTATGGAAGGAAGCGCGCGCATCCAAGGCCTGAAAAACAGTGATTCCGAGAGCGTAGAGAAAGGGATGTCCGTGCTGATTCCTGCGGCGGTGGGTCCCTATCTGATCGTGGGAGAGGCAACCCTATACAGGGCCACAGTCGGCAGGCATACCTGAAAACGGTCAATACCCCCTTTCAAAATCAACCACGTATTGAAGCGATCTTTCGGCCACGAACCGGCGACAGTTCGCTGCGAAGATCTCCACGACGCGATTCGGAAAACTGACTGCTGCATGCTGCGGCGTGATCAAGAGGTTGGGCGCTTCCCAAAAATGGCCGAGGCGATGTTTGCACGGATTGCTGAGCTGAAGGCATCCCAAGCCAAGACCGATGCACAGATCCGGGAGTTGAAGGCATCCCAAGTCAGGACCGATGAACAAATGCGAAGGACGGATGCAAAACTGGATCGTATCGGGCCTACTTGTCCGATGCCCTCCCGTTTTGATCTACCATTCATTTGGATGGCGCGCTGCTATAATTTGCACCCGCAATCTCCATAAGTTCCCTAACTTACATCCGTGTCTTCCAAAGCGGGTCTCACCTGCCAGAGCAGCCTGACGCCATAGCGGGCAAGAATAGAATCGCCGCTTACCAAAATGGCGTTTTCGGCTCTGGCTTGGGCGATGAGCAGACGGTCAAAAGGGTCTTTGTGGTGCGCAGGCAGACTGTCGAGCGCCAGCACGTGAGCCAATGTGATGGGGAGAATGAGCAACCCGTTGGTTTCCTGTTGACCTTTGATAACCTCGGGCAACGGCATCCGGAGCTTAAGCTTCCCCAATTGACGCTTGATTTGAATTTCCCAGACACTCGCCACACTCAATAGAACCATGTTGCCGCGATCCAGACAATGCTCTCGTACCAGCGACGGCAACCTGTCTGGCTCGCTGTCCCACCAGTTGAAGGCGTGCGTGTCAAGGAGGAGTTTCATGGGCCGGTCACCCAGAAATCATCAGGCAACGGATCGTCAAAATCAGCGGATACCTGAATAGCCCCTTTGTGCAGGCCCGGTTGTCGCGGAGATGGGGCCGATGTCAAAGGGAGCAAACGCGCAATCGGCCGGTTGCCTTCTGCAAAAACAATTTCTGTTCCTTCCATTATCCACGGCAAAAGGTCCTTCCACCCTGGTTGTGCCTGCTGTACGTCAATCGTCTTTGTGGCTGGGGTAGGGTCTCCCATATTGTGTTCCCTTCAATTGAGGGTTACTCTGGAAAAACATCCTGCACAGATACAAAAGTGCGGGAAAGATCTATTCGGACCGTGCGCCGGGCCTATGGCCACACCTAACTATAGATCATACCATTAGATAAATAGACAAGCAAGGCTGTATTTGCTGAGCCTCATGGTATGCGAAATCAACCCCACTCCTCCTCGTTGAGATCACTGATGATGTGCCGCTTGGCCATCCGGCTCCCCTTGTGGAGACGGGCGCTCACGGTCACGGCCAGTCCGTTCCAGCAGATCACCGAAAACCGGTAGAAACGCTCGTTCTTGCCGTACCGGTTGTTGACGGCGACCGACATCTTGGCCACCGCCTTTTGGCCCGTGGTCGTGTGCCGGAGATCCACATCCGCGCTCAGCGTCCGATGATGTTCACCTGGTTCATGATCGTTTCTCCTTCCGTTGGGTGGCCAGATTGGCGTGGGATGGGTGGCCGACTTCCTCTGTAATCAGAGGCCGCTTTGGTGTGAACTATGTGATCATCTTGACATCTTGGCCATTTTGCAGGTATTGTGCATGC
>Ga0209270_1003805_pt1 | contig 12368 bp, 18 predicted proteins | sample MTBAKSrepl1MetaG_FD_187456 | JGI IMG/M metagenome (GOLD analysis project Ga0209270, IMG submission 187456) | Enrichment culture microbial communities from Arthur Kill intertidal strait, New Jersey, USA, that are MTBE-degrading - MTBE-AKS1... | ecosystem: Environmental > Aquatic > Marine >...
GCGCGCCGTCGAAAAGGCCTTCGAAGAAGAGTTCGGCATCACCTTCCGGCAGGACGAGCCGGACGGCTGGGAAAAAGAGACGATCGACCGCTTCATCGAGGAGCGATACACCCAGGATGAGTGGATTTTTTCCCACAGGCATCCGCGCGTCCGCATGGGGGTGGGGCAGATGAAAACGCCCGGAGGGCTGCTGGAAGTCTATCTCTCCCTTTCGGGAGCCGCCATCGAGCAGGTGTTGATCACCGGAGATTTCTTCTCGACCTCCGCGGACATCAAACGGCTCGAGGACGCCCTTAAATGGTCCTCGGCCCGCCCCGAGGCGATTCAGCAGAAACTGACCGAGGTCTGGCGGGACGACATGATCCACGGCATCGATTTGCCGACGCTCACAACGGCGATCCTCAAGGCCAAAGAAAATCAGGTCCGCCTGTAAGCATCCGGCGCGCCCGCAAAACTTGATATTCAGCTTTAAAGCATCGATTTAATGCCATGAAAAAAGAAGAAAGTCCTGCTGTTGCCAAGATGAGCCAAGCCACGGCGATCTCCCTCGATCTGATGCGCGGGCGGATGTACCGTGGCGCGGTAAACCGCTGCGTGAATCTTCTGGTGCACTACCCCGAGGGCTGCGCGGCCAACTGCGCCTATTGCGGCCTGGCTAAAAGACGCCCCGGCACCTACCGCGAGAAAAGCTTCATTCACGTCGAGTGGCCTGTCTTCTCCATGGATGAGATCATCGCAGCGATCAATCGCGCCCCCCGCTTCGTGCAGCGCACCTGCATCTCTATGATCACCAACGGCAAATGCACCCGCGCCACGCTCGAGATGACGGAGCGCCTCAGCCATGAAACAACCCTGCCCATCTCCATCCTGATCAGTCCCACGATCATGAAGGAGGAGGATTTCGGCCGCATGCACGAGGCAGGCGCCGACAAGATCGGCATCGCCATCGACCTCGCCACGCCCGAGCTCTTCGACCGCTACCGCGGCAAGGCCGTCTCCGGCCCCCATCGCTGGGAGACCTATTGGCGGGCCCTCGATCAGGCCTTGACCGTCTTCGGCCCCCTGAACGTCGGCGCACACCTGATGGTCGGCATGGGCGAGACCGAGGAGGAGATGGTCTCCCTCATGGATCGCCTGTGGCGCAAAGGGGTCGTGAACCACCTCTTTTCCTTCTTTGCCGAGGAAGGCTCCGCGCTGGGCAACCGCCCGCAGCCGGCCTGGGACACCTACCTCAGGATCCAGCTCGCGCGCTACCTGATAGAGAATGATCTGAGCAGCCACAGCCGGATGCATTTTTCGCCATCGGGGCGGATCACGGATTTCGGCCTTTCACCGGAGGAACGCGACCGTGTCATCTCGCTCGGCACCCCCTTCATGACGACCGGCTGCCTCGGCCCCGACGGCGAGGTCGCCTGCAACCGCCCGTTCGGGAACTGCCTCCCCGACGTGCAGCAGTGGAACTATCCTTATCCGCCAAACACCGAAGAACTGGCGCTCATCCGCGAGGCCCTCGATTCCGGCAGCCCGGTCCTGGAACGTAATCGCGCAACCGCGCAGGGGTCCTGCTGATGCACTACACCGGCTTCCTTCGTGAACGCCCCAAGACCCCTGAAACCCAGCGACGCCCGCAAGTGCCCCGCTTCGCCCAAAAAACTTTTGACATACCGGCGGTGACTTGCTAGATTAAATTTTTCGTCGGGCCGTTAGCTCAGTTTGGTAGAGCAGCGGACTTTTAATCCGTTGGTCGTGAGTTCGATCCTCGCACGGCCCACCAGCAAGATCAAGGGGTTGCGGTCGTAAGCTGCAACCCCTTTTTGCTCACAGCCCATTTTATACAACCCCTGTACAACCTTTTCGCCCTCAGGGTTCCAAATCGCCACGGAAAGCAACGATCTCTGGATCGGATATATCTCACAACGCGGAAAAAAAATGACCATCCCTGATTTTCAGACAATCATGCTGCCAATGCTCAAAATGGTATCTGATGGGGAAGCACATGAACTCCGAGAAATCAGAGAGCGGCTTGCAGAAGCTTTTGCCCTGACAGATGACGAGCGAAAACAGCTTCTTCCAAGCGGGAGACAACCTGTTTTCCACAACAGGGTCGCATGGGCCAAGGTCTATTTAGCACAGGCTCTCTTGCTGTCGTCTCCCAAGCGTGGAGTCATGAAAATAACTGATCGAGGACGCGAAGCTATCAAAAATCCACCAGATCGGATCGACATCAAATTCCTCGAACGGTATCAGGAATTCGTCGATTTCCGAAACTCTGCGAAGAAGAATCGGGAAGACGGCATTTCAGGCCAGAAGAAAGAAGATGCCGGAGAGACGCATGAGACCCCCGAAGAATCCCTGGAATCTGCATATCAGAAACTACGCTCGGCTCTTGCAAATGATCTGCTTCAAAGGGTGAAACTGGCTCCCTACCAATTTTTCGAGAATCTGGTTGTCGAGCTGATGCTCGCTATGGGGTACGGAGGCTCTCGTAAAGAGGCAGGAGAGGCTATCGGTAAATCAGGAGACGAAGGAATAGATGGTATTATCAAGGAGGATAGGCTTGGTCTCGATGTCATTTATCTTCAAGCGAAGCGATGGGATGGCACCGTAGGACGGCCAGAACTTCAAAAATTCGTGGGAGCTCTTCAGGGTAAACGCGCGAGAAAGGGAGTTTTCATAACAACAGCTTCTTTTTCAGCCGAGGCTGTCGATTACATCTCCCGTATTGACCCTAAAATAGTTTTGATAGCAGGGCATCAATTAGCTGAGCTGATGATTGATTTCAATATAGGTGTAACCACTACAGCTTCATACCATGTTAAACGTATCGATGCTGATTATTTCGGCGAGGACTGATATCATCCAGAATATCGGCGCATAAAGCAGCCGCCTCTTTTCGCCGCTGTCCAGCCTCTGCAATCCACTCGATCAGTTTTCTGAGATCCGGATCCTCGAAGGCATAGGCAGGATCTTCATCTACATGACTGCTCCACCCCCTCCAACGTCGCATGCGGTGTTCCATCCGAGGCACCTCCTCAAGTTCTGTTAATATCTTCTCGCCACCAAAAACGCCTCTTCGCAATACCGCATAGTGAGACCTAGATCAAGGGGAGATCGCCTCTCAGTGTCCATCCTGGGTCGCTTTTATCAGTTCTAAAGACAAGAAGAAACCCGGGCCAGCAAAACGATGGGCCGAACTTCACAGATGCTCTTTTTCTTTTCGAACATCACTTCGGCGCAACATTTGAGAACGTGTAGAAAAAACCGATTATAGGCAAACAGACAGAACCTATAATGAGTATTATCCCATACATTGTACGTCCTTTTACAATCCCAATTATGCCAAGCACAAAAGATGTCAAAGCAAAAGCAAAACCAACCAAACCACTCCCAAAACTCCAAACTAAAAGTGCTAGCCCAATCCGGCAAAGGCGTAAAGCCTGATATTCATCTGTGCCTTTTTCATGTGGGTTTTTTGCGCTTACAACATATATTGTTACTATTATTGCAATTATCCAAGACAACCAATCAATAGCCGTAACATCCATTCCAAACATCGCTCTCCCCCATCAACAGTTCTAAAGTACAAATTTTATTTATGGGATAACCTAATTTTATTTCAGTGGGAAAACATAAGGCAAATAAAACATTATAGAAATTAAATAACTTATACATGATTCGCTCGCTGTGAAAACGCGCCGCGCAGGATATTAAGATATCCTCCCTGACGATCCTGTGCTATCATATTTGGTTTTAAGAGGAAAAATAAGCCACGGCTACCCAAGTTATGATTCGCGATCTTTAGATTGGGGATCAAGGAAACCTAGCAATAGGAAAACCAGGCCAAAAATAGAAGTGATTATAAGTTACAATGCCGAGTCTTAAAAGTACGCAGAAAATTGTAGCGTACCTTTCTGCTTATTCTTACGCTTGTATCGCTTGAAGTTTGACCACCATACTTGTAAAATCGTATTGCTCTAATAAAGACATATTCTTAATCGAAAGATTAATTCCCCACTCTGGCTTACTCTTCTTACCATCGTATTCATGATCTACAAGCAGCGCATTTGGTGATTTCCATGCTTCTGAGGGTACAAGATATAGCCGAGGCTCTTTTCCTTGATTGAGGATTGCTAAAGCCAAATACCAATCTGGAGATATTTCAAACTTTTCTTTGACTATGAAAACATAGCCCTTTTCTCGCAATGACTTGACTTGAACAGAAAAATACGGACCGTTTTCATACTTACACACAAAATCAATACCACGATCGTCGACCTCAGCAGAATACACCTGAAACCCATACATAGTGAGTTCCATTTTGACAAAGTACTCAGCGAAGGCACCTACTTGCTGCCGATTTAATTTTTTCCAGTCGTAGCGCATAATTTTTTATTAATCAAGATGTCTCGCTTCACCGTAATTTAGGAATGCCTGGTTGATTTATTCCTTTAGATAAAGCCTTAATACATTAAACAAATGGCGCAGGTTAGTATCAAAAGCGATCTGCATTTGCCTGTTTTGTAAAGTTTTTCGGCATAACTTAACTAATGATTTTGATCAACGTATTAAATATCTATTGTACCCTAGTCTTTCAAATAAAGCATCATCTGTATTAGAGCAAAGACAGCACCCCTTATTTGAATGGTTGATACAGTGATCAGCTGCCATTATCCATTTTATGTCTTGTCTACATTCAGGATAAAAATCTAAATAAGCTTTATGAATCTCCTTTTGCTTTAATACTTGCCCTTTATATCTCGTCAGTGCTTGTAAAATTCTATCGTGATACTTGGTTACCTGATTCGTCATTGACAAACTCATTGTGTGCCTCCAATAACGAACTTTTAATCATGTCGCAACTATGCCGCATAATACGATAAAAAGTTAGGCAGCTACATCTACAAATAGTTTATTTTAAAGCTTATTAAATATTAGCTTACACGATCACTAATGGCGACGAACGGTGCCTATCGATATTTGTTCATTTTCTAAACCTATCCATATTTTTTGAAAATTTCAATCAGATAATGAAATGATAAAAAAGCGAGATATATTAAAGAATTGCAATAAGATCAAGCTTCTTGTTAATTCTTCAGGTAGGGCTACTACAGAATCATGGGTTTTCAGGCAAAATTTTTTGATATCGGATAGGATCTGTAACGAGAAGGGCGAGGGCGCACAGCTTTTGAACCTCCAGGGCGTCAACGGACGTCTCAGGGCGGGGCTGGTATCTCTCACACGGACAAGGAACAGACGGAAGGTCGAGCCGGGCGGCTTCGGCGAGGCAGGTGGGGTAATTGATACACTCTGGTCGTTCTTTCATGGCGAAGGGAAAACGGACCGCCGCCCCCTCGTGGTCGCTTTCGAGAGGACGGCAATCCGGGCCGTCGCGGGCATCGGCCCCTTTTCGATGAACCGATCTAACCAGCGCGCCGCGCCGCGCACCAAATAAGGGGTCCTACGCGGGCATGGACTAGGGAACCTCAACCCTTCCGGGCTGCCCGCGTCGGTCAAAGCCGCCCCCTACGGCTCTGAAGGTGCCCGGATTTCTTAATAAATCTGCTGGATAGGCTCGCCTCGGTTCGCTCGCTCGATGTACTCCCGATGCAGCCGGGGGAACTTTCGCGCCGCTTCCTGAAGGGCGTCCGCCTTTGACATCCCGCGATTATCCACAAAAAATTGGGCGGCCTCCTCGTAAGTTCGAAACCAGCCTATACCCGCGCCGGGAATAACATTTTCCTTCTGGATAGATTCACCCGTCATACCATTCACCCCTTTGAGTTTTTGCAATAGTTCGCGTCCTGACCGCCCCGTCTCGACGCCCGCCGGTCGCTTTTCTGGGGTCCTGTCGGGCGTCGGAGCCTTACCAAGGAACTCCATCATCGACCGCATCTGTTCGGGCGTCACACCGGCCTTGACCGCCTTGTCGAGTCGATCCACGTCAGGCCCTGGTCCACCGACCGCCCGCGCAAAGGCCAGAATCCGCGCCCGCTCTTCCTTCCGCGCCGCCTCGACCGCCGCGGCGATCTGCTCCGGGCTGGCCGTTTTTGGGGTCTCGGTTGCCGTTTTTGCGCCTTCGCTGGCCGTTTTCGCGCCCGAGTTGCGCCTCTTGGCCTCTCGGAACTCCGCTTTGACTCTTTCAAACTTCTCACTGTTCATCATCGTTGCCCTCCTAATCAACCGAATGCCCCGGATGCGCCGCCGGGGCGTCGGTGCGCTGGTTCACGTACGCGCCTATCCCGAGCGCCCGGTACGCTTCCTGTTCCTCCGGCTGAGACAGGCGCAAGGCGTAACCCTGTGGCCCCGCCGGGGTTCTGCACGACCGTTGCAGCCGCCTCCAGTGCGCCGCGAAGTCGTCTCGGACATCCCCGACGACCTTGCCGCCCGCCGCGATGACGAAGTAACGCTCCGGTGACAACTCGTTGATTTCAGTCGTGATTTCCGCCAGCCGTTCCTCGATAGATTCAAGCTCGGCTTCTCTCTCCGCCAGGGTTTCCCCGAACACATCTCCCTCGATTCCCGCCACGGCGGCTTCGACCTCCCCGAAGTCCACCTGGACCGGCCACCGGTCTAGCGCGACCCTTCCCAAGATCCACGACGCCAGATCCCGCCCGCCTGACCGCCCGCGCCTCTGGATGTCACTGACGATGTGCTGCCGGATCGCCGCGATCCGCTTTTCCCGTTCCGCCTCGAAGATTTCCCTAAGCTCCGCGAGCAATTCTTCCCGTGCGAGCGCGGCGTTTCTCGTCAACCGCTTGTTCTCCCGGAGCCTCTTGGCCTCGCGGCGGAGGTCCTGGAGCCGGAGCCAGTCTGGCACCCACCGGTAATTCCCCTCGCTTACCAACAGCCCGTATCCCGGAACCGACTCTTTACTGATTAGCTGAATGTGGTTCGTAACCATCTATAGGCCCCTCCTGGTTTTTTCGCCAGAATACCGCGCCCGCTGCGCCCCGTTCAAAGACTCCTGTCGCATCATGTCACGTTTGGCACGGAATCTTCCGCAACTCCGGTTTCACGCTGGAAAAGGGCAATTTGTCTCCGCACGTATGCTCTCACGGCGCTTTCACGGATCCGAAGTGACCCTCGCACTCGGAAGGCTTCTAACTCGCCTTCTGCCACCAACCGGTACACCGTTCGTCTTGAAACCTTAAGAATTTCGGACACTTGATCCGGCCTAAGGACTCGGTCTTTTTTCTCGATCATTGTCAAACCATTGAAATACATCTGTTTTTTAGTTACATGTTGAAATTACTAGGAAAAAGTACGATTCATTCGCGCCGCCGCAAAACCGCATGCCGGTCCCCCCTCCGGGAAGGACCCGCGCCGGTCGCCCTATTGCCTCTCAGGATTACTCATCGCCACTCAGAGCGGCGATTTCGCCTTACCCTAGGTTCCTCTATTCAGCCGGGCAGAAACACCGCTTTGAGACAATCTCCAGGCCTCAGCCTCATTCCTCCCGGGCAGCGTTTTCGAAGCGTTGATGCTGCCCATCGAACACGACGCGCACAACTCCGGGCTTCGCGTTCCGGCCTTTCGCAATGACAAGCCGGGCGTCGCTCTCGGCGTATTTGTTCGAATACATCCCGGGCCGGAAGATGAAAACGACCACGTCGGCGTCTTGCTCAATCGCCCCGCTTTCGCGAAGATCGCTCAGCAAGGGCCACGGCAATTTATCCTCGCCTTTTCCACCGCGCCGTTCGCTTTCCCGGTTTAACTGGGACAGGCACACCACAGGAACACGAAGATCAAGCGCCAAGACCTTCAACCGGCGGCTGATCTCTGCAACCTCGCGCTCCCTGGACTCGCCCCGCTTCCTGGTCCTCATAAGCTGCAAATAGTCCACAACAATCAGCCCAACGCCTTCCCTGAGGACATAGCGCTCCGACACGTCGCAGACGTCCTCTACGGTGAGGCTCGCTCGTTGTTCGAAAAAAATCCGACGCCCGGAAAGGCGGTTCGCGGCCTGAATTAGCCGTTCCCAATCCCCATCAAGAAGATTACCTTCGCGGATTTTCCCGTAGTCCACACGTCCCATGCTCGCGAGCATACGCTTTCCGATCTCCGAGCTGGTCATCTCCAACGAAAAAACGAGCACTGGCTTCGTGCAACGCTCGGCGATATTCGCCGCCCAGACGCTTTTCCCCATGCCGGGCCGAGCCGCTATAATAATTAATTCACCTGGCCGGAGACCTCCGCCGAGCTTCCGATCCAGGTCGATCAACCCTGTTTGGATCGCTCCGCCGTCGTCGCCCTTCGTGCTGGCCTCGATCTCCTTCACGGCCTGGGCGACTGCATCCCTGACCGGGACGACCGCACTCCTGCGGGCGGACACAATTTTCAGCCCAGCGTCGCGGATCATGGTATTGATCGCCTCAGGGTCGTCGCCTTCATCGACACCCCGTTTAATCCTGTCAGCCAACTCCAGAAAGGCCCGGCGCTGTGTCGCCGCCTGGACCTCTCCGACGTGATAGGGCAAACCCGCCGTCGTGCTCACCGCGTCGATCAGGTCGGCGAGATATGCTTTCCCGCCCGCCGCCGCCAGGTTCCCGGAGCGCTCCAATTCACCCACGATGGCCGGAAGATCAAGCGGAGCGCCCGCTTCATGAATAACCCGGAAAGCCTCGAACAACGTCCGATTCCGACGATCCGCGAAGTCATCCGGGCCGAGTTCCGCCAGGATTTCTGAGAGCGCGTCCTCTCGCATCAACGGGGCTGCGATAACCATTCTCTCGCTGTCAATCGCCGTCGGATATGTCTTTGTTTTCATTGCATTTCACCTCTCAGATATGGTCGGAAAAACTCCCCATCGTCCTCCGGCCCGTGGTTTTCCACCTCGTCATCCCATCTCCCAGCGTTGAGCCATGTGGCTGGGTGGGGAATGAATCGCCCGCCGTCTCTCGTCCATTGATCCGAGGCCTTCTGCGCCTCCAGGGCCGCGAGGACCTCCGGCAGGGGCGGGCGGATCGCGGCGGTCTTTTTCCAGGCCCTCAGCGCTGCCTGCTTTGCGACCTTGCGGGGGTATTCCTGCCAGAAAGAATCGAACCAGCCGTCAGCCCCTAGGGGGGATTTAGGGGGGTTTCTTAATACTTCTTGTATATACTTCTTGCTGTCATTAAGCCTGTCATTCAACGCCTCAGTTTGGTTGTCATCCCCACCGCTATTTCCTTTTCCATCAACCGCACACAATTTTTTCAAGCAATCGTTTTTATTGCGCTTTTCACTCGCGCCGGTTCCTCCTCTTTGCTCGGTTTGGTTGTCATCGAAAACCTGAGTTTGGTTGTCATTAAACTTGTCATTTACTTGTCGTCCTCCATCATGCCCAGCTTGGTAAGTAATCCAATTCACTAGAGAAACAACCGTAAATTGGTTGTCACTCTGGAGCATCAGGCTGCCCATACGTTCGAGTCGCTTTATACGTTGATAAACCGTCGTCGGTTTCGATCCAAGCTCCCGAGCCGCAGCCGCTCGCTGGTAGATGAATTGGCCGGGTTCGAGGTGCACGCGAACTGACCCGCGCCCAATTCTCACGCTCTCGGTGACGGGTTGGTATTGAGCTTGACAAATGCACCACAGCCACGTTTTTAGTAGCTCAGCATCTTGAAATACTTCTGACTTTGTGATTTTTCGAAAAATCTTCACAAAACCGCCCCCGGCGGGTCCGGGGGGGTTCTCGGGCACTCTTTTAGGAGCTGGGATTTTTTGGATTTTTTCAGAACACATGGCCGCCCCCTCCACCATCTTTAGTCGAACGGCGGGCAGGGGCGAAGCGGCGGGAGCCTCGGGGCAAAAAAACTTTCCTCATGGGAAACTTTTTTCTTGCAATCCAAGGCGAAGAGATGTATGTTTTTATTAGGTTTGTGATACATCTTTCCACCGCCCCCGACACGGTGCCCGCCGTCACGGGGGGTTCTTTTTTTATCTATCATCTTCGATCACCTCCCCTGCTTTTTGCATTAACCAGTCGATGAAACCGTCTCGGTCGTACAGCACCTTCCTCCCGATTTTCACGGCGCCCCTAGGACCCATACCTGCGCTATCGTAATTTGCAAGGCTCTTCGGATTCTCGCCCGGAATGAGCTTGCTGACTTCTGTTCTGTAAAACGCTGGTGGAAGCTCGCGCCTCATTTTCTCGAACACATTCATGATTACGCCCCCTGGAACAATTCTTTTTTATCCATCCCCAACGCTGTTGCCCAGGCCTCCTTTTTGGTCTCATTGAGCTGCTTTCGCCCGTTAACCACGCAGGATACAAGGCTGCCAGAAACACCTATTTCCTGCGCAAAATCCTCCTGGGTCCCATAACGTAAAAAGATCTGGGCTTTCAATTTCTTGTTCTTCTTCATGCTGTCACCTACCTTTCAATCGGAATCTGGTTCTGTTTCCTAAATTTCAAAAAATTATTTCTGCATTTTTTTAGTGATGGGTTTGAGGGCAACCACCAACGCCGACAAATCGCGGGACGTCAGCCGGAGGCCTACCCTATCACCATCCGTACCTCCTCCAATCATGATGCTGGTGACGAAGCCGCCACTCTCGGTCCGCAACGCCCGGAAGAACAGGTTTCCCTGTTTCGGAATCCCTTTTTCCGAGTCCCACCACTTCTCCTCGGCAGCGTCCAAACTCTCAAGCAGCGCCCGAACGACCTCCAGCCGGGGGCTGTAGTCGAGCAGGCTGACCAGAAACCCAGTCCGAAAGACCTGCCTGCCGGAGAACCTTCGAACATTCCCGCGCCCTTCCCCACTATTGATGTCGGGTCTAATGATCCCCTCGTCCACATAAAATTGGAAAGCCCTCGGCGTCAAACGCGGTCCGAAAATTTTCACTATATCTTTTTTGGTATAATCCTTTTCGTTCATTGAAGCCCCCTGTATGTAACAAGCGGAATCAGTTTGCGAGTCATATTACAGCATCTTTACCGGGGCGTCAATAAATTTTTGTTACGAATTAACTTTTGTGGCGCCGCTGGCCCTTCTTTTCGACGAAGCCTGATCAAGCCGTCGGACAGCGGCCTGGAGGGCCCCGCTGGTCAAATGGCTGTACCTCTCGGTCATAGCGATAGACCGGTGTCCTAACAGTTCCTTGATGACCGGAAGGCTCACTCCGTCGATAACGAGCCAAGATGCAAAACTGTGTCTCAGTGAATGGAATACAATCTTTTGCGTCGGCTCAGTTACCCCGTCATTGAAGCCGAGTTCGTTCACCGTTCGCATAAACGTCGCGGAGACCTGGCCCATCCGGCCGCCTGTCTCGCTGGGGAAAACGAGGTCGTCCCTCTCACCCCGCTCCATCCCCTCGAAAGCGGCCCGGGCCTTGTCGCTCAGGAAGGCGGTCCTGGTCCTGCTGTTCTTCGTATTCCGTAGGGTCAGGATCCCCCCGTCAAGATCGACGTCACCCCATCGAAGCGCTGCAATCTCCCCGAAGCGAAGGCCTGCATACAGACTCAAGGTGCTGATCCGCCATAGCTGCAAGCTCTTCTCCTTCAGCGCTTCGAGTAGGACCTCGGCTTCCTCCGGGGAGAAAAATCTCATGCGCCGGTTATCCCGGCGGGGAACCTTCACATGGCGCGTCGGTGAATCGCCATCGACGTAGCCGTCGCGTCGTGCCATGTTCCAGACCTGACGGATAATGGCGCGGACATACTCGAAGGTCCTCGGGGTCCGGCTGGCGTCGAGAATGTCTTTCTTGATGCGCTCGACGTGGATCGGCGCAACCATCTTGATCGGCATATCCCCCACCACGGGGAGCACCCACTTCCGAATGTATCCCGCTTCTGCCTTGACACTCCCCGGCTTTTTGCTGCGCTCAGCGCTCGGAAGGTACTGCTCCGTAAAGAATCGGCCGAAGGTCATGGAATCCTTTTCGGCCTGGATCTGCTCCGCCTCTCGCTCCTGACGGGCGTTCTCGGCCAGGGCGCGTTTTTCCTTCAACGTCCGGGGCCCCTCTCCCCGTCGGTGATTCTCCTGGAGTTCTGAGAGGATCGCAGCCGCCTTTCTCTCGGTCCAGCCCTTGGAAGCCCACCCGACCGCCTCCGAGACAGTTTTCCCCTCCAGCTTGTAAGTCAGCACGAAATAACGATCAAACCCGACTCCATGTTTTCTGGAAGGGTGCTCGCGCCACCTCACCCCGGGATATCTCGATTTTGTCCAGACCGGCATTTTGTACAACCCCAGTACAACCGTTTTCAATGAAACCTGATGTTTTCGAGGGATATTCTTGGAAAGAGAATAAAACGTAAGAGCCTGAATTGCAAGGGCGTTTTATGGCGTAACGGGATGTAACTGGAATAACGCCAGAAGAGACTTTTAATCCGTTGGTCGTGAGTTCGATCCTCGCACGGCCCACCAGCAAGATCAAGGACTTAGGGAAAC
>Ga0209270_1003817_pt1 | contig 12340 bp, 8 predicted proteins | sample MTBAKSrepl1MetaG_FD_187456 | JGI IMG/M metagenome (GOLD analysis project Ga0209270, IMG submission 187456) | Enrichment culture microbial communities from Arthur Kill intertidal strait, New Jersey, USA, that are MTBE-degrading - MTBE-AKS1... | ecosystem: Environmental > Aquatic > Marine >...
GCCTCCATAAAACTTGTGCCTGTAATCGGGCTTGGAAAATCCCTCATGAAACCGGCAAGCAACTGATTTCGTCGAATCGGTTGACACCCCGTGTACAAAGCTTCTTCCGTCAAGGTGTTATGAAGGCCCCCTGGATTTTGGATTTCGATACGATCGGAAAAAATGCGAATGATGATTTGCGATCCGGTAAGCTCATAGTCACGATGGACAACCGCATTGACAACGGCCTCCTGTAGGGCGGTATCGACATAGGCCGGCAGATCCCTGCGGCCCATGGCTTCCTTTCGTGAGACGGTGGCAATCAGTGGCGACGATTGAAAGTACTTGAGCACCCGGACGATCTGTTCGGGCACAGGGCCGTAAATGCGTTTGGTGTCGGCCGTCTCACCATCGGCAACAGTTCCCTTGTAGGCTGCCATATCAATATAGGCTCCTCCCAGGAACCGTTCAGGTTGCTCAGTGAATAGAATCACGCCAAGATTGGTCGGCAATACGCGCCCATCCATTTCGACTGCGAGCTTCAAATTGACGAGCAATCGTTCGAGCGTTAATCCATCCGACGCGAAAGTGCGTTTGAAGCGATTTTGATAATAGCTATCCACCCGCCCTGAGTCGATGATATCCAAATCGGCCCCCAACGCCGGGCGTTCTTCAAACGATATCAGAAGGTTTCTTGTAGCGAGCAGCCGTCCCAGTTGTTCAGGAGGGATCGGATGGCGATGGCTGCCGACCCGTTTCAGGAATCGGCCATCGGAAGTCTGGTGGACATAGTAGCGGGATTTGGGGATATCCACCTTGAGGCATAATTTCAGCATCCGGTCTTCATCGGGCAACTGCATCCAATTCAGAATGGGTTCGATAATGGGCCTGCAATTGTTCAAACCGACATTGACCACGAATTGCTCCAGGATATCTCTTTTCCCCGACGGGATACCGACAACGGCCCCGTCCTTCCTTACTCCGAACACCACGACACCGCCCTCGGTGTTGGCAATGGAGCAGAAAACTTCCGCGATCTCGGGCGCGGCCCGTCCCCCATCGCCGATCAGGATCTGATTTCCCCGAAACACCACCTCTTTGAGTTCCAGGAAAGTGTCCTCCCCGGCGACAATTTCGCTGAGCAATGCTTCAATATCTTCATACATAACTGGTAGTCCCTTATTCAGAAATGGTACTTTTCCTGCCGACGTCTGAAAGCCTCTTCAGAGCCTTCCATGATGTCAAGTACGGCTCGGGTCACATCGGAGCGATCCAGGCCGCCCTGGCTGAGGCAGACGCCTCGGCCGCCTTCCGCTTTAAGGGCATAGACCAGCTCCGCATCGGCATTGACCGGAATATTGGCGTTGTGGGTGACGATGATCAACTGCCGTTGTCGCTTGGCCGACCTGAACAGCGGCACCAGCTCCTTGTAAAGAAATTCGCTGTCCAGTTCGTCTTCGGGTTGATCGATCAAAACAGGCCCTGAGCCGCGCGCAAGCAGCAAAGAGAGAACCGCCGTGTTTTTCTGCCCGGTGGAAAGATCTCCCTTCTGGAAGGAACCCGCTTGGCTTCCGTCGCTTCGCAGCAAAGTCAAATCGGCGGCATCCTGGATGCGGGTCAGCATCAGTTGGAACCATTTTTCACTCTTTTCTTCACGTACCCGCGCAATATCGTCACGATATTCCCTTGCAATCAATGGCCAGGCGTGATCATTTTCCCAATTCATTTCCAGAAATTGTATTGGATTGCCGGCTATTCCTTTATTTTGGGATACTTCCTGGTCTCCCTCTTCTATTTTCGCCTCATTCCTTTGTTGTACAGGGCTCCCCAAGAAGGCATCGAAAATTTTATCACCGATGTTGTCCTCCGCGCCGTCACGAGAATAACGATCCCACAGTCTACCGACCTTGGTGTTGCGGGCCGGCGACAGTTCTCCCCAGAGCTTCAAAAAACCTTCCCGGTCGCCGGAAAAATTAAGGGTGGTTCTCACAATCGCTTCTCCACTGCCTGTTCGCGGCATGGTGCCGCTGGCGGTAATTTTATCGAGAACATTCTGACGGGTTTTTGTCTCAGAAAGCCAGCACTGGGTGAGGTCTTTCAATAATTGTTTGCTGTCAGGCCGTTCTTTTGCGGCTTGATCCCGCTCTGCCTGTTTGGCCTGATAGGCGGCCATTTTTACCCGATGTTGTTGCTCGGTCTCTCGTAATTTTTCAGCTTCCTCAACCGTCAGGCCTTTTTTAGAGCAGGCGGCATGAAAATCCTTTTCGGCTTTTTCAATGGATTGTTGCACAGCCAGCCAAGCTGCATGACCGGATGTTGCCTTGGAGATGCTTGTCACCAAGGTTTCGGCCGAGGTCTTGAGATTACGGGCAAGCTCCTGATAAGCAGCGGCAATCTTCTCCTCGGCTTCTTTAAAAAAATCTGAATTCGGATAATTCTCGACGCGGCTTCCCAAAGGTGGTGGCTCCACCGCCAGCTCTTCAGCGATTGCCTTCAAACGATTGCTGGTGTCTTCGGACTTGATGGCAATCTTTTCCAGATACCGCTTGGCTTCCTGGGCCGCGCGATGATTTTTGAGTTCCTCCTGAACCGTTGTTTTAGCGGCAAGCTGGCGGCCAAGCTCTTCAGCCTCCTGTTTCAAGACTGTCAATTCAACATCCAGCCGCCGGATTTTTTCATCCACCTGACGAGATCTTTTGAGTTGCTCGATGATTTCCCTCGCTTTGTTTCGGTGGGTTTCAAGCCAATCTCTGGTTAGGTTATCGATAAAATCAAGTAAGGACCTTTGCCGGTCGGCCAGTTGGGTGATTTCTTCCTGGCTGAAAATGAGCGCGTCAAGACGTCGGAACACCGTGGCGGCATCGGAGACGTCCCGGTTTTCCACCCGGCTGGGCGAGCTGGAATTGTCAACGATAAAAACGTCTTCGAGCCCATCGTGAAAAACACTCAGCCGAATGGCGGTTGCATTCGTAAAGGTACCACGCAACCGTTTGATTTGGCGCGCCGCCACGTGTTCTTTTTCCGATACATCCTTGAAAGCGGTTTCACCGCGCAGTCCCAACCGCATGCCTTCGAAAAGCATGGATTTGCCGCTTCCCCGTCCACCGATCAAGCAATTGAGATGAGGCGACAGGGCCACGGTCTGGTCTTGCAGGAATTTGGTGCCATTGATCTCGATGCATTGAATGTGGGTATGGCCGACCTTGGGCGGTTCGGGCTCAAGATAAATGCGGGAATCCGGGTCGAGAAATGCCTGGCGCAGGGATTCGATGGAGGGGGATGACATCTTGATCCAGGAAAAGCGGCATCCCAGATTGTTGGCACCAGAAGCGTCTTCCAAGGATTTGCAGTCCGAACCGCAAAGAGCAGCCGGTTGGCGGTGCGGCTTTGTGCGCCTCCAGGTGTCATTCGATCCTTCTAAAATTGATTTTGCCTTTTCGTGAGGTGGCCAGGTATTCACCTCAACGGCGTATAAATCCCAATTTTCAACAAAGTCTCGACTGTTTGCGGTATCATTGCAGATGCCGTCGTTGCTGAAGGCATGGGCAGCGATGACGATTCCGCCAAGATCGTTTTGCACCTTGTCCAGAACCTCTCGTAAAGACCAGCATTGACCATGGTGCTTGGGTTGCTGGAAAACGCCATTGCAGCAGCGTTGACTTACCGAGAGGTCCATGCCGGTCAGCGTGTCGCTGAGGGTCTGAAGTTTATTTCCGTTTTTAACGGGATTAAAGAGGCAAAGAACGTGATAGCGAATATCGAGTTGAAACCCTGGAAAAATAATCAGTGGCGGCTGTTTTATTTGTTCAGCAACGGTTTTGTTTTGTTCGATTAAATGGGTCAAAAACCAAAGCCGATGGTCGATCTCCGAGCTGAAATTGTGGTCAACAACAGCAATACATTCAAGAGACAGGTCGTGGCATCTTTGCAGAAAAGACCGGGCCTTTTCCTGAAGGTCCTGTTCATTGCGGGGAGAAGGAAGCCGTAGCGTTGGATCAGTCCAGTGCCGACCATCTTCGGGTGTATGTACATGCAGGTCACACTTGAACCAACGAATGCCTTGGTAAGCTGTTGAGGTGGCCATGATCACTTCTCCTTATTTTTTAACCACAAAATACACGAAACACTCGAAAATGGATGTCACTGATTTTTTTCTTTCGTGTTTTTCGTGTGGTTCGTGGTTTCCAAAGATTTTTCCTGAATTTCCATTTCCGCCAGAAGTTCCTTCATATGGGCCTCACGCCACTTGGCAGTAAGGTCGCCGGTAAAGGCGCGGTGGAGCAAAACAGAAAAGGTCTGGTCGAGAGTTAACCCTGAGCGCACCCGCTGTGCTCTCAGAGACAAGAGGTTTTGGAATGCGGTCGTGAACACTTTAAGCATTTTTTCATCCGGCAATGGAATGCGAAGGGCTGCCAGTGAAGACTGAGCCACCGAGGCTTGGTTGACCCATCTCTTGGCAATGGAAGGGAAGAACCTCTTCGACCATAGCAGGTGGAGGAAACCAGCAAGGTATTCTGGAGTAATGCGCGAGTCCGATGCGCGAAGGCGGATCAGATGATTGCTGAATAGGTAGGTTCGTTCATCAGGAGGCAAGAAGACACAGGTCTTGCCGATCTTGTCCTCGCTGTTTGTGCCCATGAAAAGCACATCTCTCCTCATTATCCGATACCGTTCAGTATCACGGTCAAGCGGGACGGTCCGGACAAGTTCCAGATTGAGCACGCCCGCATCGTCGATGTTGTTCATGCGGAGGTGCGGAACACCATCCTCAACATCCTTTTCGCCACAGGCAAATCCGTTCTGCAAGTTTACTTCAAGCTCAGAAAGAGGGACACCCTTGCCGGAGCTTATCAGCGCCAAAGGATCTCCAAACGTTCTGTAAAATAGAGCGGGGAGAATGCGGCCGGCCTTGGCGTCGGCCTCGGCGCGCTTCCTCCGAAGTGCGTCTGCCTGGTGGAGTATCTCGACAATACGCCGTTGCTCGGAGAGGGCGGGCAGAAAAATATCTACGCCCCCAAGCATTGTCTTATTGATTGCCGCCTGGTTTACCCAGCGAGTGACCATCGTTCGGAAACCACCAGATTTCCATATCCAGAATAATTGCCGTGCTACGAAGTGCGGGTCTGCAACCTCCGGATTGACCCGAACACGAGTCATGTGGTTTGAGAAAAGATAGGGCTCTTCGAGATCAAAGAGAGCCGTTTTGCCGACCAGGTCGACACTATTTGTATTGTTGAAGAGAATATCGCCATGTTGAAGCGAGTAGCGCTCGCATTCTTTCTTAGATGCGGGGACTTCCTTAACCAGAGTTAGGTCAATCCGGCCTTCAGGAGACACGTTGTTCGTTCTAAGTTGTGGGAAACTCGAATCCCCTGCTTTTGGCAGCATTGCGAATCCAGGCTGAAGGTCAGTCGCTATCTTTGACAGAGGATGTATCGACCACTTCATTCGACCGCCTCCATATACTGAAGCAACCTCTCCAAGCCACCAGCGATCTCACGTTCAATCGCCAGTGTCTCCCTAATAAGTTGCTTCGGGTCATCATCCGGAGCCTTTTCGGCAATCTGCGGCTTGTAGCGCCCCGCAGCCAGGTTGTAATCGTTTGCGACGATGGAATTGATGGTTGCCCACCAGGAGCGGATTTCATCGGTTCCAGTAGGCAGGAGGGTACCACCCTCCTCTCCGGGGAGTTCCTTGAATCCCGATTTCTTGTACCCAGCCCACTGGGAGAGCAAGTCCGGGATATCGTTGCGTTCCGGGGTTTCTGGTCGACCACCGCCGGAAATCTTGTCCGGGTCGAAGCCGTCCGCGCGCACCTCATAAAACCAGACCTTTTCTTTGTATTTGATTTTCTTATCTTTCTTCGCACCGGGAGTGGGCCGCCTGAAGACCAGAACCCCGGTCTTGACACCTGCGTAGGGCTTAAAAACCCCGGCAGGCAGCGACACCACAGCCAACAGGTCGAAATCCTCGACCAGCTTGCGCCTGAGTTCCACATGCGCCGAGGTCGAACCAAAAAGCAGCCCCTCGGGCACCACCACAGCGGCCTGGCCTCCTGGAGCCAGAGCCTCCATCATCACGCCCAGGAAAAGCAGCTCGCTCTTCTTCGAGTTGGTGGGCAAGTCTTTGCGGATCGATTCCTTGGGGAGCACACCGGCAAAGGGCGGATTGGAAAGGATCACCTTGTAACGGCGGTTCAGGTCGTCCTCGGTGAGGCCGCCCATATCGGATAGCGTATTGGCGCGCTTTACGTTGGCCTGCCGGATACCGTGCAGCACCAGATTCATCATGGCGATGCGCATCATCTGGCGTGACACGTCGATGCCATAGATGGATCGCTCCAAGAGCTCCCAGTTGGGAACCTTTTCGCCTGGGCCCTTCCGGTAGGTCTGCAATGTCGGGATATCCTTCTTGGCCTCCTTGATGGACTGGTTTCTCTTTTCCAGCCACTCCTCACCGTAGATAGGTACCTCCTGAGGTTCAGTCGAGTATCTGGCCAGGATGTACTCGACTGCGTCGATGAGGAAACCGCCCGTACCGCAAGCGGGGTCATAGATCGTGTCGCCAAGGTTGGGGTCCACCATCTCAACCATCATGGTTCGGATCTGGCGGGGTGTGCGGAATTGACCGTTCAGGGCGGACTGTCCCAGATGGGTCAGCATGTACTCGAAGATGTCGCCCTTTACGTCGGTGCCGAGCTTGGCGAAGTCGATGCCGTCGATCTCGTCCACCACTTGCTTGAGCACGTTGGGGTCAACAACCTCGAGCACGGCATCTCGGAAATACTCGGCGATCTGCGGCTCCTCCTTCACCAACGAAGCCATATAGGGGAAAACATGGTCGCGCACGAAGTCGCGCAGATCCGTACCGCTCTTGAAACGCCACTTTGACCAGCGGAAACGTTCGGCCTGTTTGGGGTAGAGCAATTTTCCGTTGCCGTTGGTTTGCTTGCCCATGAGCCGCTCTTTGAGTTCGCGGTTGGATTCCTCCTCGTCGAGCAGCTTGAGGTAGATCAGATACGAAATCTGCTCGATATAGGTCACCGGGTTGGTGACACCACCGGCCCAAAGGATGTCGGTGATCCGGTTCAGTTTTCTGCGTAAATCCTGGTTCATCGCTGCTCCTTTTTAACCACGAAACACACGAAATACACGAAAGAGATCAAAGAATGATTCTTTCTACGGTTGCTTTGGGATAATGGCCGAAATTGACCAGTAATCCCAGTTTCATGTTGGTCGCTTTCAGATAGTTGAAAACCTGTGCTTTGTGTTCTTGTGCTATTTCCTTCACGGCCTTGATTTCCAATATAATCTTTTCATAGCATATGAAATCGGGTTTGTATGTCTGTTGAAGCGGTTCTTCTTTGTAAAATAGACGCAGTTCCTTTTGAGAAACGAAAAGAACTCTTCGTAGTGTCAGCTCCTTTTCCAGGCATTCCTGATAAACTGCTTCCAGAAACCCACACCCCATTTCTCGATATACTTCAAACACAGCCCCCTGAATGGCATAGCATTCTTCTCTATACAGTACTTTTTTCGTGTCTTTCGTGTGTTTCGTGGTTCATAAAGCCTTTCGAAAAACCGAATCGTTCAAATCCTGGATGATTTCTTTGAGGCCCCTCTCGCCGAAGAGCTCAACGCCCAGCTCTGCCGCATTCAAAATGGAAAGGGGCGGCTGGAACAAATCCTCCAGCTCGATACGACCGCGGGCGATGCCCCGGTTCTTCAAGAGGGAGAGATACTGCGCCTGCTGGGGTGTGATCGATTTCGCTACCAGCCAAGCCTGAAAATTCTCGGTCAACTCCTCCTCGCGGGGTTTGATCTTGAGGCTGCCCAGAGCTGCCTTGATAAAATCGATCAGGTTGCCACCCGGCTGACGGTAGGCCCGGCGAAGGTTCTCCTCGTTGAAATACATTTCCGGCTGGTTCAATCGGTCACCCAGCGCCTTTTCCTCGTCTTCGGTGAGCAATTCCCCCCGGCGCACCTTCTGGATGATCGGGTCATCCTTCACGGCGGATTGAACGCTGGTCTCCCAATTGGTAACGTAGTCGCGCTTGTCGACTCGCTCACCCTCCGGCCCCACCTCGACATAGGTGACCGCGTGGAGCCACTCGTCTTCGAGACCAAGCTCGATAAGATCACCTGGTGGCCTGGGTGGCTTCCGTTCGCCGCCGGGGGCATGTCCGCGACCGATGCCGGCAAAGATGTCAGTATCGCTATCGTTGAAGTAGTCGTGATTGCCGAAGAAGTCGTAAATGACGAACTTCTGTTTCTGGATATGATCTGCGGTGCGGGTTCCACGTCCCCGCATCTGTTGGTAGAGGATGGGACTGCGCACCCGGCGGCACATTACCAGGTGGAGAACCTCCCGGCAGTCGAACCCGGTATCCAGCATGCCGACGCTGACGGCCACCTGTGGATACTCCTCGCGCTTGAACTTGCGGATAAGGTCGTCGGCATCCGCAACGTCGCTCGTGATGACCTCAGCGTATTGACCCTTGAGTTCAGGATGTAATTCGTTCAGGAAATGAGCCAGCCTTGCGGCGTGATGCTTGGTGATTGCAAAAACGATGGTCTTTCCGGGTCCGGTCTTTTGACCGGGAGCCAGCTCTTTGAGGTTCTCCCAGGCGAGCCGGTCGAACTCCTGTATCATTTTCTTATTGGAGTCTTCGTTCGTCCATTTGCGTTCAAATTCGGACGGGTCGTATGTCTGCTCATCGACCTCCGCCCCTTGGGCAAGGATTTGGGTGATGCCAGTGGCAAACTTGTAGGGCACCAGAAAACCATCCCGAAAAGCCTGCAGAATCGGGAAGGAGAAATCCGGCTGGTCATCACGGCACTGGTAGAACTGGAATGTGTTGCGTTCGATATAGGCCGAAGGCGTTGCGGTCAGCCCAATGTGAAGCGCATCGAAATGCGTGAGCGCGGTCTGCCACGAGCCATAGATGGAGCGGTGGCATTCGTCGGCGATGACCACGTCGAAATAGCCGCTGGTGAAATCTGTATACCGGCTGACCATGGTCTGGAGCAGGCAGACCGTGATCTGCTGTTCCTGCCGGACCATGCCCGGGCGCAACCAGTAGCTGCTGTGCTGGTTTAGAATGTCTTGAATGGCTTCAAGCGCTTGTTTGGCGAGCTGCTCTCTGTCCACCAAGAACAGGACCCGCTCGGCGTGTCCGGCCTGGATGAGTCGCTTGATATAGATGGAAACGAGATCTGTTTTGCCCGTGCCGGTGGGTAGCTCGATCAGGAATCGGCGCTTACCCAGCTCGACCGCATGGTCCAGAGCCTGCATGGTTTCCCGCTGGTAGGGCCGCACCTGGCGGGTCTCGCCTTGGCGCAGGTAATACTCGGGGATTTCTATCGTTGCGAGCGGCTTGCGGGTGGCGCGCATTTCCACCAAGCGCTCAAGATCGCGGCGGGAAAAGAAGGAATTTACGATCCGGGCATCGTCGTTGCCATAGTCCCAGAAGTAGATGAACTCGCCGTTTGTCAGGAAAATGAACGGGGAACCGATCTTTTTTGCATATGGCAACGCCTGTTGTTTTGCCGTGTAAGGTTCTATCGCAGAGCGTTTCGCTTCAACAATGGCGAGCGGGCGTCCGCGGCGATCCATCAACACGTAATCGGCGCGACCGGTTGGTATCTCATCACCGTCTTTCGTTTCCCGGCTGGGTTTGTACCCATAGGGTGCTACGGGTTCAGAAATCACCCAGGACGTGTCACGAATAGAAACCTCTGTGAGCACCTGCGACTTGTCGGCGGGGTCCCACCCCGCTTGGCGGAGCAGATCGTCGATAACAATCCTCGCATCTGCTTCAGTCGAATATTCCTTCACAGGCGCTCCTCCTGAAATATCACCGGATTACTGCAACTCGGGAAAGTAGTGCGCAAGGTTGGTATTCCTAAAATAGACCTCGCAGACCAGACGTCCCCAGTCAATCTTATGAGCTGTCCGGAGTTCGACTTGCCCCCCATAAATGAGCTTTGACAACTTGTCCTTAGCCGCTTGGCCTCCATAGGCGTGAAGCTCCGGGGCGTCGTAGCCCGCCGGGCGGACCCGGGTGCCCGTCTCACCGTTCCATTTCCATAGAGGGTTGACCTCGAAAGTATCTCCGTCGATGATTGATGTGACTGTAAATGCTGGCATGGCTGCTCCTTTCTGGTTTCGGAACGTTGATCGGTCTGTTTATTCCAGACCATAAGCAAAGCCCATGCCATTCTTCGGCGTAAGCAGCAACCCATTGTATTTATGGAAGTTATGTTGATTGTTGTTTGCTCTGGCATCATCTTATCCTTCAACCCAGGTTGAAACATCTTAAACCCCGGTTTAAATCTTTGGTCTCGATTGCTGCAAAAATTTGTGCACCGCCTGCGGAGTGATCCCGAGCATTCTAGCCGCTTGGCTTTGGTTGCCGTTCGCTGCTTCAAGCGCCCGAAGAATCATCTGCTTCCGAGCGCTCCCAAGAAACTCATCCAATGAGAACCCTTCGTAGGGATCGGGAAGCGCATCCAGTGGGTCAGCGTAGGTGACCGGTTCCGTGATCAGGAGGTCGTCTGCGTCCAAAACATCATTGCGGCAAAGACGAACAGACCTCTCGATGACGTTTTCCAGATCGCGAACGTTCCCCGCCCAGTTGTGAGCTTGCAGCCTGGACAAGGCTTCCGCCGACAGCCTCTTGGGTCGTCGCAAGGAGCCATTCAACCTATCGAGAATGTGAAGCGCCAGTTCGGGAATGTCAGAGCGCCGTTCACGGAGCGGAGGAAGTTTGATTTCGCCGACGTTTAGCCTATAAAAAAGGTCCTCGCGGAATTTCCCTTGCCTCACCAGCCTGCGCAAATCCCGGTTCGTCGCACCCACAATCCGCACATCTACCTTATGCGCTTTAGCTTGCCCGATCGGCTCCACCAGTCCATCTTGTAAAACTCTCAGCAACTTGGCCTGTGCGGGCATGGGAAGCTCTCCGAGCTCATCAAGGAAAAGGGTCCCCTTATCCGCCGTATCGAACTTGCCAACCTGGTCATTGATCGCGCCCGGAAAAGCTCCTTTCTTGTGACCGAACAGCAGGCTCTCGACGAGGTCTTCTGGAATCGCGGCACAATTTACAGCAACAAAGATTTCTCGCGGCCTTCCACTCAATCGGTGAATGTACCGTGCGAATAGCTCCTTGCCGGTGCCTGTCTCGCCAAAGATGAGGACCGGGGCCTGTGATGGAGCCAGCATCGCACCCATCTCGAGTGAACGCTGCATCGCGGAGTGATCCCCCACGATGCCAAGTTGCACTCTGACGGAATCAATATCGACTTGGCTGTCTTCAACAGGGATCGGTCCGTCCTGGAACCTGACGGTAGGGAACTCATGCGAGGACAAATCCACCTCGGTCACGAGCAGGTGTTGTTTCGTTACAAAGTGCGGTGGTCGCACATGGAGGATGCGAGCGGGGATTTCGCCGGAAGCCGTAAGGAGAACCCAGCAGGCATGCATATGAGGCGTTCCCGACGCGACTGCCACAAAAAAGCGTGCTGAAGTGAAATCCTCAATGATGCGATGAAGATGAGTTCTAAGCCCCCTGAATATCTCTTGGTAACTCGTCGGATCGGCGAGGTTGATTTCGAGAATGTGAACCTCGCTGCCACGATGGATTTTCGTAATAGCGTCCTTTGTTTCCTCGGTAACCCGCTGTGTGCTTGGGGTATCGAAAAGAAAAATATGATCGAATGGTCGGGTGGTCAGGAGGGAAAGAATGGGTCCAGGCTGCTCTTCCTGGTCTACTAGTCCCTTGAAATAGGGGTCATGAAACCCTGTGAATGTCAGCAGAATATCCATCACTTCTTTCCCATGCCTGGATTCTGAGGGTCGGACTCCGCTGCTCCCCCGGACTTCACCCACTCGTCCACTTCATCTTTGCGGAATTTCCATAGACGGCCCATCCGGTGCGCCGGCATTTGCTTTTCAGATATCCATTTATAGACCGTATCCCGCTTGATGCCGAGATAGGCCGCAATCTCATCTACAGAAAGCCATCGATCTTCCATCACTGACTCCAGTCGCACAGGGTCTCGTTCCATCCTGAACGGCCTCAATTCTTCGGTTACGCGAAATGCCCGGCCCAGGATAGCCTCATCGGCCTCCAGCCGGTCCGATCAGACTAAACTGGCACACATTATACGAGAATCGGCATGGCTGTCAAAGAATTTTCCGAATACCACATGGGAGCCCGGATGCAACTGGGCTATTAAACAAGGCGACTCGAAAAACGGAGGTAAGTGATCACGGGGGGGGGGGCAGGATAGGGTTGACGCACCCGGATTTTCGCGCTGAATTCAGCAGGGGTGAAAAAAATGAACCCGGAGGGATTTTT
>Ga0209270_1003819_pt1 | contig 12334 bp, 13 predicted proteins | sample MTBAKSrepl1MetaG_FD_187456 | JGI IMG/M metagenome (GOLD analysis project Ga0209270, IMG submission 187456) | Enrichment culture microbial communities from Arthur Kill intertidal strait, New Jersey, USA, that are MTBE-degrading - MTBE-AKS1... | ecosystem: Environmental > Aquatic > Marine >...
TTACCCATTGGTGCGCTTAGGCGTCATCACCTAAGGCAGGAGCCGGATGAGGCAATTCCTCAAGTCCGGATCTGTGCGGGGGGTGCCGGGTAACTGGCATTCCTACCGCGACCGAAAGCCCACGGATACGTCCCACTCTGTGAACGCTGACAACCTACCTACCTATCTTGGGGCGTCCCGAGGAACCAATCTTGATGCATTCGCAAAAGGTCAAAATCTCGCGCAAGGACGCCAAGCACACAAAGATATCTTTAATATTTCAAATAGATTAGCTCTGTGTTCTCTGAGAGCTCTGTGGGAGATATCACTTTTTACGAGACAATCAATGTTGAAGTCACAAATTGTGACCTCAAGATTTTCAAATTCGGATCCGGGCCCCAAGGGGCACCTTTCAGAAACTCAATATGCCACCGGTTCATTCGCCCCCCCATAAAGGTATTGCTCAGGAAAATGCTTTTCTTGGTCTTCATCCTTTCTATCTTGTGATCCTGTCTAAACATTCATCCTTGGCCGGTGAATCAACGCAGTTCATACAGGCATAATACCGCGGCCCAGCCCGAAGGCAGCATATGCGGCGGCTCTTCCAACTCCTTTCCATATTTGACAACCATCTCAAGAAAGAATTTGGCATGAAAAAATGCCTCAACCAACGGCCGGGTATGCATGGTCCAATTCATGTTATGTTCCGGTTCAAAATGCTTTCCACCTGCACCTGCTTTAATGATTTCCTCGAATTCCCTGCAAAATAATTTGCCCTTCGGCGCCAGGTCTTTCAATGCGTCAACGATTCTCCTGGTTTTATCCTGAAGCCAGTAAATCTTGAAAGAATGATGGTAGAAGCGGTAAATAGAGTCTTCATACTCCCAATGCGAAGACATTTCCTGTAAAAGCCCATCAAGCTCAGGAAGGCTTGCCTTGATATTAGCGAGTAGCTCATTCTCCATTTCATTTACCTGAAAATAGTCAACCCTAAAAACGTTAAATCATCGTCGAATTTGAATATGACCGGGAAATGCCTTAAGTCTTTTTTCCTGAGTTCAAAGGCAAAGTTGCCATAGGGCGGTTTGGAGCCTTTTTTCTTTGGCTTTTCGACGTCCAGGTCAATCCTGTGTTTTCCGATGGTGTATTCGACGCCCCTTTCCTTTAAGGTGACGTTCCTTTCTGCGGCGATATTGATTTCATGTTCTTTGAAAAGATTGGATTTGTATGCATTATGGACGTCCACATCTAAAAGGGCACCGTGAAAACGGATGGCGTCTTTTATAATCTGGGACTCTTTTTTGGCAGGGAAAGTCTTTTTGGAATTTGGCTTCGCTGTGCTGCCTATTCTTTTGAGACCTTTGGCCGGTAACAGGATCTGGCTTTCTTCAGCCCCTTTTACTGTACCACAAATCCGGCACACCTCTTTCTTTTCCCTGGTTTTTTTATACCCATCCCAGTGTTTGCATTGGAGGGCCAGGAATTCCCAGACCTGCCCAAGCTGTTGATATATGTCGGCGAATCTTTCCTGCTCCTTTTCCGGCACACCTTCCTTGTTGAGATAGCTGTCACAGACAAAATCCATGTTTTTAAAAAGACGTTTAAATTCCTTTTTTAATCGATCCTTTTCCGTTTCTTTGGCCATGGTCCGAACCTCATCTCAAAATCTATCTGTTTTGTGCAAGAACCTCTTGCACAATAGTCAATCTTCAATTTGTTAAGCCATGTCCTATGAGAGTATTACCGGTTTGTTAATAATGTCATGATAGTAAATAGCAAGGCGTTACTATTTCATGTCGAATCATATGTTCTATTTCTCGCCCGCTTCGCTATAGTACACAGAGACGCCGAGGACAAAACCATTCCAATTTCATAATGTTACATAACAGGACTTTTTGTTCGCGAATCAAAAAAAATGGATCTTTCTATCTGCTCAATGGGAATTTCAACGTCCTTCCTTTCCATACGGACGTTCGGGACGTCCCTAGAAAGCAGCCGATCAAATCATATTTTTCTCCTTTTGTTAGCAGTCCTCCCCGCTCGACAGCATAACCGATGGCCGGTTGGGTAAGGCCTAATAACTTTGCCATGTCTGTCATGCTCTCCCCAAGCTCTCTGACACACCAGTAACAAAAAAGACTCCTCGCCTCGGATATTCTCTTCTTCCTGCTGCCTGAATACGTCACCCAGTATCCTCTCGTCGTCCTTCATCAGGTCCTGCCGGTCCAATCTCATCCTCTTTACCTCTTTCCATCCCGGGAGGCTTCTGATCAAACCGCCGCCGACCAGATCAGGCTTGCGTCCCTGAGAGACACCGGCCGGGCATAACAGGAGGTATGGGTTTCCGGCAAAATGACGGATATCCGTTCAAGCAAATCATCCCGGTCCTGGAAATCCCTGAAAATCCTCTGACGCTCTATCCCCGAGATCATGGTGTGGTGCAATACGCCGGGTGCGTCTAATCGTGCTGTCCTCGGCATGCGCGAAATATTATCCGGTCACTGCATGTTTTTCAAGTTATTTAGGTTCTTATGGACGGAAGCCCATGGGCGTCCCGGAAGCCCACTATGAAACCGCTGATGGGCTCGGCCTGGAAGCTCGCTTTTCTGTGCGGATCTTTATCATTCTGGCGAGGTCGGTCAAGTCGGAGATACTATTTGCCGGCGGAATCTTTTCATTCAATAGGACGAGTTCCATCAACGCCTGCCACAACTGCGCTTCTTCTAGCGCCTTCTTAGCTCCTGGCGATCCTTGCTCAATTCCTGCTGGCGTCTTCACAAAGTCGACCCTATGGATTGGATGATTCTCGTCGTCGGCAACAACTTCCAGTTGCAGCGAGCGGATATTCTTGCTGGAGGTAGCAGTTGCCGTCGTTCCGCCGATGATGGCTCCGACGCCACCGAATAGGAGGCCACCCATCAAGGCGCGACCAACAACATCTGTACTAGAGGCTTTTGTAATTTGGTCTCCGTCTTGAACCAAGCGGCATGTCAACACTTTATCAAACGGCTGGATCCAATGAACAATAGTCTTTGGGTCCTTCACTACAAAGCAACACAGCTTTCTGGATTGAGCGTCTATAAATATTCCAGATCCATTTACATTGACAGCGTGGCTTACTTTGAAGCCAGCCGCCCGGATAGCACCGCGCATCTTCTGTGTGGTGTCATTGAGATGTAGTCGTTCAAACACAAAGTGGATAGCAAGCGGTACAAATACTATAGGGAGGAACACATATAGTACGGCCACCATGAATTCAGGCATCTTCGTCACGTCAATGGAGAGAAGATTTACTACGATATAGTAGACAATTATCGCTCCGATGGACACTGCGACCTTCTTCATGTCTGTTCCTTTCTTCGGCACATCGACATAATTACTGGTCTTGTGTATGAGCCACGCGAATGTACAAGATCCAGTGCATCAGTTTGGTGGGGTTTCTGTATCGTTCCACTTTCCGGAGATAAATCGCCCACTGAGATCGAAATCATCAATGTCCTCAAAGACGGTTAACTCGTCTGGTCGGCCGAACACTGGCCATAGATAGATGGAATTATCCTCCAAGACGTAGCCGTCCAGAGGAAAATACGCGGTCCGCACCAGAAGGTGACGAAACTGGAACGTGATCTTGTATGCCTTGGTTGCCGCCCGTTTGACTTCTTTCGCGGGACCGATCACCATGGCTGTCTGGCCCTGCCGGAAGCGGAACTCTGAATCGTCGTGGGTCACCCCAATGTTTACAGTAATGCCATTGGGCACCACTGAGGCACAGACTTCGCGGTAATGAGTTGGTGGAGCAAGCCTTCTGTAGTTGCTTTGGTGATTCAGCACCAACGCCGTTTTGAGGCACCACCTGGCCAGACTTTCACTGAGCGGCTTGAGACGATCCAGTACAGAACTATCGAGGTTGATCAACGCCTCGATAAGTGGCTTCACCTCAGCTTCGAGGCTGCTCATCCAGCCGTTGTTGCAGCTCTCGCAAATCCGGCCATTGACGAAGTTGCTTAGCTCCATAGGACCGCGCCTAGACATGACTCCACCGAACGTCGCCACATGTGTCGTCACGATCTTCAGGTTACGAATGCCGAGCGCTTTGAGCAGCCACTGTGGTATAATATGCTCGTTGCTGAGAGGGCCATCGGTTCCGCAAAATGGACATGGTTTCTTCATTAGCTCACTCGATCCCCAACGAAGAGCTGAGGGGCGCGGCGGTAAGCCGCGTCCATCTTCAGCGACAGGTTATGCGGCAGCCCTCTCGATTGATATGACACGTATGCCTTTGAATAATTTCTATAACATATCTTGTTGCTGATCAGACGATACAATGAGCGGATCCACAGGCCGAGGGTTTACATCTCCACCAAAAATCAAGTATATTCCGCCAAGATTCAGACCATGAGTGAATCTGGCCTCAGTCAGAGAGCCGTCGTCCATCACAAACCGGTACGTCGTTCGTGACCACGCATCTTGGATCTGGTGGGTTACGTACGCCCAAGCGGGAATGGCCTGATTTCGTACCAGAGAGGAAACAAGGTCAATGGTTTTTGCCAGTGCATCAGATACGCAGTTCTTAGCTGTTCGCAAGACCGCGTCAGACCAAAAGCCTTCCTTGTCATGCTCAATCTTGTTTCTAATAGAGATTAGCTCGTCGAGCTTTACACATAATTTGGTCTGTTTTTCCATTGGATTGTAGACATGACGCCTGCCCAACTTGCGCTCGATTAGGGGAGCCATCGACGACTGAGCAATGGCGTCAGGTAGACGTCGGAACAATGTAGCGACGTTCCCGAAAGTGAGTCTGTCGAGCGAATAATGTCGGTCCTTAGCCTCGGGCGATTCCTGGAGCACACGTAGAAGCTCCGCACTCCGATTCTCTCCAAACGCAAGAGATGCCCATGCCCAGACCGTCGATCGGAGCAATCGTTCGATGGCAGTCGATCCCTCAAGAAACAGCCCTCGAACTACCGCCTTGTCTTCTGCCAAGTCGACTCGAGAGACAAGTTGACGAAGTTGGTTGCCAACTTGATGTGCGCCACGAAGCAGTCGGGGAGTAGGTGTGCCAAATCCGAAATGGGACAGAAGTTGGTCTTCCGGAGTTGCGGATGCCTCGCCTTGAACAATTCCCATTTTTTTCACTAACCTGCGGATTCCAACGCCTCCGAACAATCCGACAAGGAGTTCTCGCAGATCACCATCGGCCAAGACTTCCATAAGGCGCTCGAAAGTAGTTCCCTTATACTCCTCCGCAAGTAACCGTTGAATTTCAGTCTCATCAAGCTCGTCAAGAAGTAGCTGTGCTAGACCTTCATACAGGAGTGGCCTATTGGACTCGACAGCTTCCAAGATCTGAGCAGCACTTACGGTCTCGGATCTCAATGCAATATTTTGTATCTGAGGTTTTCTGAAATATACAAGATACGTTCTACGCTTGAGCCCAGTAGAGCGAGAATGCCGCCATCCCTCTTCCACGTGGCGTATGCTGAAGAGTTCGAATCCGGCTTCCTGCGAAAGAGATATGTAAGTGTCGAAAACGGACGCAGTCGGGGTTGTGACGAAGAGTGTAAACAAGTTCCCTGGCTTAAGAACTCTATAAAGCTCACCTGTTGCTGCCCTATATCCTCGCCAGTAATGTGCTTGTACATCCTCCCGTGACAGAATTGGAGGATTCTTGATCCCTTCCGCAGCTCCCGGACTTGTTGAGACCTCCTTAGCGCCTACGATGGCAAGCAGTGGCCGTTCCCATACCCAGAAATAGTCTGACAGTTCGGAATATGGAACATTGTCGAAGTAGGGAGGGTCCGTTATTACTGCGTCAAAAAAGTTCTCAGGATAGGGAAGTTGCTTTGCATCGCCACACGTTGCACTCTCGATAGGGGGGACTGTGCAAAGTTCGTCAAGAGCTGACAAGATTCGATGTAACCACTGCGTCACTAGTTTGCGAGGGTGAGTCTCAACAAATACTCTTGGCAGATAGACGCTCGGCGTCGCAAACGCGACTTCCGCCCGCTTCGCATTTGGATTCCAGCGGCATAGCTTACTGTTCCTTTCAATGATGAAATCGACAAGAAACGTGAGATATGTGACAAGGGCCTGGACCCGCTCGGCACCTATCCCAAGACCCTTCATCTGCGCTGCCGCCTCACGAACCGCAGAGGCGTATTCCAGCGCGACAAGTCGTTGCCGTGGTGTAAAAAGATCGGCGAAGGTGTTGCAACCAAGTGAACGTGCTCGGGAATAGAGTTGTGGAAGAGGAAGGTCAATGGTCTGCCATTCCGAGTCTTTTATTTCCCTGATCCGTTGGTCGTGCTGGGACGCCCACCGGTAGTATTTGCATGTTTCGGATCGTGCGACGGATTGGAAGCCAGTGTCGGTCAAGACGGCGGCCAAGACAGAACTCGCTCCGTCAGAGAAATTCCCTTGGGTCAGGTCTCCAGGAAACCCGCAAGCGAGGCAAGGGGAGCGATGCCGTCGCGGGGACGAAGGAGTAGATACTGCGCCTGAGTTCGCCTGCAGGGCGGAACCCTCTGCCGACAGGACGATTTCGATTGGCGACTTGCCCCGCACCAACGTGTGGTTCACCTGCAACGGTACGGTGGCACCGCATGATGGGCAGTTAACGGCATGAAACCAGATGAATGTGTGTGATTCGGTGTCAGGGAAGAGCGGCTCAATGCGAGCGTCAACGACCGCGGATACCACCTTGGTCCAGTGGCTCAATTCCTGCGAGAGGCCAGCCCATTGACCTGCTTGGCTCGTGCCGATCGATGCAGCATCCGAGCAGCCGAACTTGCCGGGGAAATATGAAGTCGCTCGCGTTATGTGAAACGCGACGGGGCTCAAATCGTTGGCATAGGCTGAACAGCCGAGGCGTGCGGCCTCCAAGGGAATCCCGCCCGCGCCGCAAAACGGGTCGAGAACTCGGGCGGGTGGTAGCTCCGGAGCATCCTGCTGTTCTGGACGAGATGAACTCTGCGGTCCAGTTGCCTCGCTCCACGCTTGCCGCCATTGCTTGTCACGAACGTGTCGGGCGGCAATCGTAAGGGTCGTCGACGACGGCGGGTACGCTGCCAGTGCCTCGAGGAAGGACGTGTCTACGTCTCGCTTCTGCGTAAGCCCCAGGTAGGTGGCGACTCTCGAAAACGAACCCGAGCGGCGTGCCCACCATGTGTGGATCGCAGCGGTGTGCCCGGTCGACTTCTCCTTGGAGTGCGCTCTTTCTATCCCTGGAGGCAGTTCGTTGCTGCCGACAACATTCTCGTCCATCTTGACCTCGTACGCTGGCCGTGCGAATCACAGCTCCGAATCGTGTTTGATTGGAAAATATTTCAGTCAGCGAGGATACAGTGTTTTGGAACGGTAATCACTCATGTGTGGCTGCATTCGGAGGGGACTTGGGCATTGGATGCCGCTAGTTCCGTCAGGATGGTCGAGTGCCTTGGATTCATTGTCGGCATCCCCATCAATCTCGTCCTCAGATCCTTCCATCATGATGGACAAGATCCACACGGTACCCTGTCGCCCTCTCCAATCGCGAACAGCCGCACAGGCCGCATAACAACAAGGATAACTTGCGGCGTATGCCGCCAAGTTGCTCCGATGGTTATGTTTGCTTTGCAAATTTAAGCAATGAGTCAATATGATTTTTATATTCCTGAGCAAGATTTCTTCCTTTGTGAGCAAGTGTAAGCGCGTAAACTCCATCAGATTTGTAAGCGCTTTCTATAAATATTTCATTGGCCCATTGCTCATATTCTTTCCATGCTTTGTCGAAGCGTATTCTTTTTCGGTCGGCAATGCTACCGCTGAATATTCTGGAAACCTCTTTGTGGGTAGCGAAAACCTCCTTGAATTTTCCGATAGTATAGCTGTTGAAAATATTGATATCATGTTCAGGGTTAAGGCTTTTCCTGAACTTGGCGGCGGCAATCCGAAAAAAGTTCCGTTTGTTCAAAGTGTCGTTGAAACGATAAGCGATCCATGCCATACCAAGAACTCCGCAAATTCCAAGCAACCACAAATCAGTATTAGTCAAAATGATTCCGAAGATTTTCATTCATTAATTCCGTTGTTGCTCCCAATGTTCATTTTTACTCTCATTTGGTTCTCTTATTCTATCGGATATTATAGAGGCAAATATTGTTCTACACATAACAAGTTATTGAACAGTTTTCGTTCAATATCGTCGAGTTTCGAGCGTGCGGATACCAAGACCACATTGTATTAATAAAACCATTTGATATGGTTAGGTTTATTACGTTGTTCAACATCCCTTTTGGGTTTTTCGGAGCTTCTCTTTAACCCCGATGCTGTACGTTCGCGATCCCCATTTTGGGGAGAGTCGTCCGGAGTCTACTGCATTGGCTCGGAAACGTCATTCATTTTTACCGTTGCCACATGTTCATCCGGCGCACGGTCAGTCTGTAAGATCTCCAGGGAACCGTGGAGGTTCATCATTCTTTCGGAAAAAAAGATTCCCCCCGTCTCCCCCTGTTCATTACATGGTACCAAGCATCCGGATATTCTATTCTCAGCGGTCTGAACATAATCCGTCTTTACACCGGCACAGAGTATGAGTCAAGCGTAGACCCCCTTACAATTCAGCGGCGCGGCTTCTTGCTGCCGCACCAGTGGACGGTTCGGCCAATTTGGCATCGGAATGCTGGCTGTGTGCGTGCATTTCAGAGGTTGGAATCCGGCGACTCGCTCAACAATCGGTTCGCGGATTGAAAGCGTTTTTCCACCTCTTGGCGGTCCTCGTCTTCCGGCAACCCGACGCGTGCCCCTCGGGCGATCATCGTTGCGTGCCGTAACAGCGTAGCGCGGTCCTCTGGCCGATGTGCGGATCCCGCGACCACGGCAATGGTTTCCAGCAGACGGATGGTCACCGCAGTGCTGGAACGGCCATATTGCCGGATCTGGTTGAACGCCGCGTCCGTGACATCCGGGAACGTGAAGACGGGCGTAATGACCCGAAGCTGATCCTGGGTGTCATGTCGATACGGCGACGGCATGTCTCGTTGAGCCAGGCGGCACAGTGCCGACCCCAAGTGGTCCACACATGTCATCGCCGTGAACGGGTCATTCACCCCGGGGGAGAGGGCTCGTATGGCGATTTCGACAAGCTGGTTGACCGCGAACTCAATGTCCTGAGCGGGCGTTCGCTGGTTACCCAGGGCGAACGCGGAATTGACGCGCTCCACAAGCTGATCGGTAACCCTGTTTCCCGGCCAGACCAGCGCCAGCGGGCGCGTGGCAACGACATAGTGGCCGGGTCGTCGCTCCAGTCGAATAACGACATCCTCTTGCATGGCCAACGCCATCAAAGCGTCCCCATCGACGAACTGTAGATAGCCGTCCTCGGCAGACCCAATCGGACGCGCCTCCCGGCCGAACGTGTCGAGGAAGCCTGCGTCGGGTGGCTCGGTCGGAATCCGTGGTGCTCCCCGTCCGATGTTTTCCGGGAACAGGCGCTCTATTCCCTGGATCAACTCCGTTCCGACCCGCGCCACGATCTCATTGGCCTGGATAGAAACGGACACGTGATGGATAAAGTAGATCAACACCCCCACACTCACCACCGCGAGCAGCACGCCGAGGGTGACAGACAGGTGGGGGACGAAGGCGATCTCCTCAGCGCGGCGGATGGTGCGAAGGACGATCAGGCAGTACAAGAAGGTAGCGACGAACGTACCGAGTACCGTTTGGGTCGTGGTGTCGCGCATGAAATTGCGGAGCAGACGGGGACCGAGCTGGGACGAGGCGAGCGATAGAGCGACCAGGGTCATCGAAAAAACCACCCCGGCGATGGTGATCATTGATCCGGCGATAGCCCCCAGCAAGGCACTCGCCCCCTCCGCTCCGCCGGTGAAAGTCCAACCCCAGTTAAGCGTCAACCAGTCCGTCACCGGCCCATCCAGGGCGGAGGTTGCGAAGGCCAACACCATCGCCCCACCGGCCATGACTGCCGGGAGAAACCAGAAACTGGAACGAACGCGGTCCCATGTTTTGAAAACCTGTATTCTCATGACGACGCTACCTCATCCATGCGCGTCTACTCTGCAGCCCAGTGAGTTCACCGGGAAGCCCGTTTTTTGGGCGATCCGGTGGAACGACTTGGGCTGCTTTTTTGGACTAACTTGACCTGCAGATCACAGCCAACGGCTTTTGCATACCTTTTAAGAGTGGTAATTGACGGAGCATGTTTGCCCGCAGACTCCAACCGCGACACAGCGCTCTTCGTGGTACCCATTAGTTCTGCAACGGCCTCTTGCGTGAGACCTGATTTTGCCCGTGCGGACACCATTTCACGAACGAGGAGATACTCCTCTTCCAAACCATCGTATGCTTCACGAAAACCTTCACGCTTTCGGGCTTTCTTCAGGAAAACCTCATGGTCATGCGGTATAGGATCATATTTAATGTCAGCCATTTTTAACCTCATTCATCCTTTTACGGGCTAACTTCAATTCCCGATCAGGAGTTTCTTGCGTCTTCTTAACAAATGCATGGAGTATCACGATGCGTCGGCTCATGACAAAACAATAAAACACCCTTCCGATGCCTTCGCGTCCTCTGGGTCTCAACTCAAATAATCCATCCCCCATAGCGCGCGAGTGCGGCATACGGAGATGCGGTCCGAATTCCATGAGCAATTCCACAATTCGTGCATAATCGGCCAAAACGCCGTCAGGCCAGTTTTCAATTTCTGTTTTTACTCGTGAATGAAAATATTCAATGCAGTAATTCATTGGGAAAAGTTAGCACATTTGCTAACAATGGTCAATTGGATTTTCTCTGGTTTTGGCAATTCAAACGAGAGATATAGCAGAAAGTTGCCATAAGAAATATTCGGTTTCCTCATATTTATCGAAGCCCAACAAGTTATTGAACCGTTTCCGTTCAATATCGTCGAGTTTCGAGCGTGCGGATACCAAGACGACATTGTATTAATAAAACCAGTTGATATGGTTAGGTTTATTACGTTGTTCAACATTCCATTTGGGTTTTTAGGAGCTTCTGATTAATCCCGATGCTGTGATTTCCGATTCCCATCCAAGGGAGAGTCGTCCGGAGCCTACTGCATTGGTTTGGAAACGTCATTCATTTTTACCGTTGCCACATGTTCATCCGGCGCACGGTCAGTCTGTGAGATTTTCAGAGAACCGTGGAGGTTCAGGGTCTGTTCTTGAAAATCCGGATAGTCTGTGTTGATGGTTTTCGCTCCCGACAGCCTGGAGAAGCGCTGTCAGGAGGTGGGTAGGGGATATTTGAGGGGGAACTCCATTGGGATATAGCTCATGGCTCATAGCTGATGGCTCATAGCTGATGGAGGAAAACTCAGCGTCGGTGTGTTCCGGATTGAGCCCATGGTTCGGTACATCATCTTATAAACGGAATGCGTAGGTCTTTGCATATTTTCGTACAAGGTTGTCCCTGATTTCGTTATGACGCGGCACGGAGGACCTACCATTTCCTGCTGTGTTCTCCCACCAGGAATGACTGCCACCCTCACGCACAAACGCACAGCCATGCCTGCGCATATGTTTGATGAGTTCGTCACGCTTCACACCGTCACCAGTTCCTCAAAATAGTCGGGTGCTGCTGCTGCAATTGCCTCCAGCCTGTTGAACTCAAGGGCCTCCTTCAGAGTGACCTTTAGACTATTGAGCAGTTCATCACGAGCACGTTCTTGGCAGTTCACACCGGGAACCTCTTCAATCCAACCAATCCACCATTCGCCATCCTTCTTTGTGACAGCCCTATAAGTGTTGGCCATAATGTCCGACCTTTCGTTTGAAAATTATTGTCGTTTACACTGTTTTGCCACCCATCTGTTGCAGGACAACGAAAAAACGTCCATCTTCCCACGGACATCTCGAATTTAGCATTGATGCTTCCAAAATTCAACGAGATTCATCGAAAAAGCCGCCCTTTTCGCCGGACATACTCTGTCAGAGTTGGTTTCAACACCGATTTTCGCAGTGACCAATTGATATAAGAAAAACCGAGCGGCCGAAGGGGCAGACGGGCCTTAAATCGGCCTTTCAGAGCGGCTGCCAGGTTTTTATATTATATCCAATGGCGGTCAAATTGGTCATTTTGCTAACATAAAACATACCCAGACGATTCTCTATCTTCTTCAAATGGCATCAAAAACGTCTAAAAATAGGTATTGGAAGATGATCTTGTGGAAGAAGATGTTTTCCTATAGTATGTTTTATAATTTTGTATTTGACATTTTAATCGCCAGTAGATATAATCAGTGCATGCCTGATGCAAAGTTTTTTATACATCCAGTTCATGATTGGCAACGCCGCTATGAGGCGCTCCGAGCCTCTTTCGTAGATCGGCTGCC
>Ga0209270_1003823_pt1 | contig 12325 bp, 13 predicted proteins | sample MTBAKSrepl1MetaG_FD_187456 | JGI IMG/M metagenome (GOLD analysis project Ga0209270, IMG submission 187456) | Enrichment culture microbial communities from Arthur Kill intertidal strait, New Jersey, USA, that are MTBE-degrading - MTBE-AKS1... | ecosystem: Environmental > Aquatic > Marine >...
CCCATAATTCTCGCTTGCTGCGTTGACTCATCATTGGCTCCTCCCGGCATCTTTTCTCTGCCGGATGGTAACATTCTTATTGAGTCATCGTTTCTTCCCATAGTTACTTTTTATTTGAGGCAATTCGGGTTGTTGACGAATTGATAAAAGGAAAGGTATAATCTTTCTGTTACTCTGTAGGAGGTAAACTGTGGAAAGTTTTTTTCAAATCGCTCTCATGATCACATCTGTTGTCCTGATCATCAGCATCGTTTTACAGTCAAAGGGTGTTGGTTTAGGTGGCTTGACCGGTGTCGATTTTGGATCCAACATCACCACCCGACGTGGTCTTGAAAAAACCATGTTCAAGATCACTATTGCGTTGGCAATTCTTTTTGTGGCATTGGTGCTTGGAACTATTGCTGTAGTTCAATAAGCTTTTTAGTTTTAAAAACTTAAAAAAGGGCGACTCTTTAATTATTGGAGGACGCTCTTTTTTATGCTAGAATTCAATCTCGATGAAAAACATACGATGGCAATTAATCATTATCCTGGTGACAGGAGTGGTAATTGGTATTCTCTTACTGAGTGAACAGACTGGCTTCAACATTGCACGTCCTAGTGTGAGCCGAGGTGGTACCTATACCGAGGCGATTATTGGAAATCTGCAACGATTAAACCCGATATTGGATTACTACAACTCAGCTGATCGCGATGTGGATAGCCTGATATTCAACAGCCTGATCCATTATGATGAAAATGGATTGCCGCAACCAGAATTGGCTTCTGATTGGGGTATCTCTTATGATGGTTTGTCGTACAATTTTGATCTGGATCCGGATGCAGTTTGGCATGATGGCACGCCGATAACCAGCGCAGATGTGATTTTTACGATCAATCTAATGCGTAGCGACGAATCGGTATTGCCGGATGATATTAAAACATTCTGGAATACAATTGAAGTAATTCCATTGGGGGATAACGCAGTACAGTTCAGATTGCCTGAAGCTTTTGCTCCCTTTATGGATTATTTATCTTTTGGCATTCTTCCACAGCACCTGCTGGGTGGGCTTTCTTACCAGGAAATCATCAATTCGTCCTTTAACCTGGAGCCTGTAGGCAGCGGTCCCTACCGATTTGAGCGTTTGATAACCGAGAGTGGAACGATCAAGGGAGTGGTGCTTTCTGCCAATCCTTCCTATTTTGGCGGGGAGCCCCTCATCAGCCAGTTCGTTTTTATGTATTATGACGATGCTTCATCGGCTTATGCTGCTTATCAAGAAGGATCGGTGCAGGGTATCAGCGAAGTGCCCAATGATATCTTGGACAATGTGCTGAATGATCCCAATATATCACTGTATAGTGTCACAAAACCGGAAGAATCCATGGTGTTGTTGAATTTGAACAATAACAAAGTGAAATTTTTGCAAGATGAAAATGTGCGCAAAGCATTGCTATATGCCATTGACCGCCGGCGCATGATTGATTCTGCTTTGGATGGACAAGGGATTGTTGCGAATATCCCCCTGATACCAGCCAACTGGGCATTTTATGAAGGTATTCAGAACTTCGATTATGATCCACAACAAGCAGCAGCATTGCTGGACGGGGCTGGTTATACCCTAGATTCAACAGAAAGTAATGTCAGGGAAGATAATGGGACAGTGTTGAAATTTGAGATGGTTTATCCTGATGATACGACCCACGCTGCCGTTGCACAAGCCATCCAGACAGATTGGGCGAAGATCGGAGTGCAGGTGACATTGATTCCAGTTCAATATGATGTGCTGGTTTTGGACTACCTGGAACCATTGACCTACCAAGCGGCTTTGATTGATCTTAATTTTGAACGGTCCCCTGATCCAGATCCTTACCCATTTTGGGATCAGGCACAACAAAGTGGTGGCCAGAATTATTCCCAATGGGAGAATAAGGTGATCAGTGAATATCTGGAAGAAGCGCGCATTTCCACCGATCTGGACGAACGGGCAAAGTTGTATCGCAACTTCCAGGTGGTATTTCAGGATGAACTGCCTGCTTTACCTCTTTATTACCCTGTCTATAATTTTGCAGTGGATAACAGCATAAATGGTATCCGGATAGGTTCGTTTTACGATACAAGCGATCGCTTCTATTCCATATTGAACTGGTATTTGATCAGTCAGGCAAACGAGAAGTAATATGGCTGTCAGCATCCACAAAGGAGATCAAGGGTTCACAAGTCTGCTCAACGGAGAAAGAGTAAGGAAAGATCATCCTATCATCGAATTGGTGGGAGAGATCGATGAGTTATCTGCCTGGATCGGGATTACTCGCAGTGAATTGGGTGAAAGTTCGAATAAGATCGACGATATCCTGGAACAACTTCAAGGGCAACTTTCACTGGTAATGGCATCTATCAGCTCATCCCAATCAGAGCAACCCTATCTCTTGCCGGAATCTCCAACCTATCTCAATATTCTGGAAGATTGGATTGCTGCCATCGAAGCGCAGATCAATATCCCCAATGTATTTTTAAAAGCCGGGAAAACCAGACTGGGTGCTGATTTCAACCTCCTGCGGGTTATCTCACGCCGAATGGAGAGAAAAGCGGTGATGCTCTTTGCAGAAAAGGATAAGGACATCAACCAGATCTTGCCTTACCTGAATCGCCTATCTACGCTATTCTATGTGTTATGGCTGTTTGCTGACCAGAAATTGGATTAAGAAAGTTCTCTCACTCCCCATCAAATCTTCACGGATTATTCACATACCTCCTTGAAAATAGAATTAATTCATTACAAGGAGCCTTTCATGAAATCTAAATCTGAACTATCAAAAAATACGAAAAAGCGATATTGGATCTTTTCTGGATTGTTTTTCTTATTTTTAGTGGTAACAGCATCCAGCCTTTACTTCCTATATGTACCGGCGGGTTATCAGGGTGGCAGAAATCCACGCTACAACATGGTGATTCTGTTTGATCGGGATACCTGGGGTGAGATCCATACTTGGACCAGTTTTGTTCTCTCAACGATCATTCTGCTGCATGTCATCATTCACTGGTCCTGGGTGAAGAATGTGTTCTGGCGTTATTTGCAGGTGTGGAAAAACAAGATCGGTGCAAATAATAAAATGGCGATCTGCAATCTTGTCGATGACGGATTATCGACAGTGTTTTTTTTATTATGCCTGATCTCAGGATTGGTATTATTTATCGTTCCAGGCGGACCGGGCAGTGATTATTCCCAACTCCTCTATATCACCCGCGGTGTATGGAAGGATATCCATATCTGGACCGGAATCGGAATGGTGTTGGGAGTAGTTGTACACCTGGTTATTCACTGGGGTTGGATACGCAAAGTAACCAGGAAGACTTTCCAGAAATCTTCTATCCCCGTGTCGGCTGAAGGCAGTGTTCAGCCCAGTGGATTGGGATACTGGAAGATTGGAAAAAATTCTCCCTGATATTCAAAGCCAGAGTGCCTGTAAAGATGGATGGAAGCTTCATTGTCATGTTGGGTGTTCACTGTAACCTGGCGAATCCACGACATAGAGAAATGCCACAGCATATTGCTAACCAAACGGGCGCCGATACCATGCTGACGATATTCTGGAAGAACTGCCAACCTCACCAGATGAGCGCGATAGAGGTCGGCGCTGCTGATCTGAAAACCCACGATCTTATCATCCATCACAGCTACGGAGGAGTAGCCTGATTGTTCAAAAGCCAGGGTGAGGGTAGTGGGTGAAAACTTCCAGTAGGTATCAAAACATAGATCATCAATATGGATGACCTGTTGAAGGTCATCCAGTTTCATTTTTCTCATCGTGACGGAGGGATCGTTTTCATACCTTTGGGGAAGAGTACCTTGCCAAGTCAACACGATCACTTTTTGTACCTTCTGCCAACCCTGGGCACGCAGCAGTGTTTCCATCCAGTTCTGATAACATAAAGCAGTCATCACGTCTTCGCTAGTGAATTGATAGGAATCAAGAATCGAACCGAATAAGGTTTTCCAGATATTGGCTGGGCTCAATTCATTCCGAAGAGAAAAAAAACGCACCCAGTGATAATGATCTGGATCGGGTGCAAGGCTCAACACTCCGTCAATATGGGCACCGTTATGATAGATGCACGAGGGAGCTTTTTCAAGCCACTCAAGCGGGGAGCGCCAATCAAGATGGGCGTGGGTGCGATGGTTACCCCGTAAAAAGGCATGCAGATTCTGGGCATTGCCGAATTCTTGCAACGTGCTGATGGTTTGTCCGGTTGGATTCATTCCATTTCTTCGGTGTTGGAAGAGGATGGAGAAGTGGGTTGGTTGGCGAGAATAACGCGGATTGCTTCAGCCAGAGTGGTTAGATCTGCAGTGCTCATGGTTTTCAGGTTCTGAGCCAGCACAAGGTAAGGACGGTTGGATGGTTCTGCAATGAAATCTTTGATATCATCCGGTAGTTGCTTGAAAGCGGTGATCCTGTTTTGCTGTTCCTGCCAGATGCTTACAGGGCTATTCTCATCGAAGAAAATAGCGGGATCGATTGAAAGTACGCGAGCGATCTTCAGCAGTTCGGACAGTGGAATGCCTTGCAATCCTGATTCATAACGTTTTAAGCGGGCGATGGGGATTTCACACTGCTCGGAAATCTCTTTATAGGTGGCTCCCTTTTTCTCACGTTCGATCTGAAGCAGGGTGCCGATAACACTGTTTCTGATCTGCAGCAGATGGTTTAGATTATCCGTTTCAACATTCTGGGAAGGGGGTGTAGTTTTTGATGCATTATCCGTGAGCAGTGAAGTAAAGGGAATTTGCAGATAGAAAGAAATGGTTTCGAGTTCAGGCAAGGTGGGAATGAGATCACCATCCTCATACTTTTTGTACCTGGCAGTGCTGATCCCTAAGGCAACCGCACAGCTTTTGAGTGATTTTCCGCAGGCTGCTCTGGCTTGCCCTAGATTATGCGCAATATTATTAATATCAATATCGAATGAATCCATCTTGCTACTCCGGTGATTTGGTTAATTCATTATAGCGTAGGTTCAGGGCATGAGGAAATGGTCATCCATCCATCGGAACTCTCCGGATATCATGGTTGCCGAAGGAGATACCTGAGCGATTTTAAACGGATCGATTTGGAGTACATCATCAGGAAGCACTACCAGATCAGCCAGGAAACCTGGCTGTAGTTGCCCCAGGCTATGCTGTTTTCCGATAATGGCAGGTGGGCGGCTGATATAAGCTGCCAGGGTTCTGCTGAGGGATAACCGCTGCTGCGGGAACCAGGGTTGGGAGGTAGAGGATTTCTGCCGCGTAAGAGCAGCCTGAATGGCAGGGAATGGATTTGGTGTTTCTACCGGGGCATCTGAACCAAAAATGAGTGGAATGCCAGTTTCATCAATAGAATGCCAGGCATAAGAAAAGGCACAGCGTTTTCCCCAATATCTATCAGCAGTATCCATATCGGAAATGACGTGGATGGGCTGCATGGAGGCGACCATCTGTAAGTGTGCCATCCTTTGAATATCCGGTGGGTGGATGATCTGTACATGCTCCATGCGATGGGGGAGAGGGGATGTGTTTTTCAATGAAGCAAGTTGTTCGATCTTATCTAGGGTAATATGAATGGCTTTATCACCAATAGCATGGATCTCAAGACGGATATCATAATGCGCGGCTTCCATTCCTATCTCGAAAAGTTCTTCTGCCGATAGGGTCAGCATGCCATAGTGCGAAGTAGTGCCCTCGTATGGTAAAAGCATGGCAGCAGTTTGCGGACCAAGCGCTCCATCCATGAATAATTTCAACCAGCCAATATTAAGACGATCGTTTCCCGAGCCACTATTCAATCCGGCACGGAAAATCTCTTTTAGATCTGATCGGTGGAAACTCTTGGTTACTCGGATAAAGAAAGTCGGCTGCAATTCTTGCAGCAGGGCATAGATTTCCCAATTATCCACATCATGGACGGAAGTAATGCCATAGCGCAGGAGTTGCTGCTGTGCATCTAGAAGAACCTCTCTTTTTTGAGATGTTTTCAAAGGCGGAATGCATGCTTCCACCAGATTTGAAGCAGACTCGAGCAGTATCCCGGTAGGTTCCCTGTTTTCATCCTTTACAATTGTCCCGCCGGGAGGGTCAGGGGTGTGGCGGTCGATACCGGCAAGTTGCAGTGCAGCGCTATTGCACCAACTGGCATGGAGAGATTTGGCTGCCAGAAAGATAGGATGAAGGTTGGAAATGTGATCCAGGTCGTGCTTATGCCCAATGCCCTCCTGCCAGATATTGTGATTCCAACCCTGTCCGGTGATCCAGGTACCGGGGGCGGTTGCCTGTACTTTTTTCGCCACTCTCGTTAAACATTCTGCCCGGGAAATGGTTTCGCAGTCGATCTGGGATAGTTTCAATCCATACTGCAGCAAGTGGATATGGGAATCTGTAAAGCCTGGCAGAATGGTTTGCCCGTGCAAATCGATTACCCAGGCGTCAGGAGCAGCGATATTGATAATATCTTCATTTCTACCGACTGCCAGGATACGTTCACCCTGAATGGCAAGCGCCTCAACTAGTGGTTGGAGCACATTTAAAGTTCTGATCTTACCATGATGAAGAATGATCATGATCTATGAGTTCAGCATTTGATTGATGAGAGCTTCCAATTCTTCTTCGGAATAATAGTAAAAAGTGACCGAACCGCTTTGTTTTCCATAATTAATGCTTACCTTGGTGCCATACTGGGAACGTAATTGTTTTTCAAAGGCACTAATCTCTGCTGGGACCTGCTTATGGGGAGGTGAGGTGGGACTTTTCTTTTCGGATAGTTTTCGTACCAGCTCTTCAATCTGGCGTACATTGAGATCGCTCGAAAGGATGCTTTTCAACAGGGCAATCTGCTGTGCGGAATTTTCAAGACCCAATAATGCGCGCCCATGCCCTTCACTGATCTTACCGGTAGAGATGGCTGTGATCACTTCAGGAGGGAGTTTCAACAACCGCAGGGTATTTGTGATAGCAGCGCGACTTTTGCCTACCCGGATGGCAATCTCTTCATGAGAAAGCCCAAATTCTTCGGATAATTGTTGGTAGGCTTCGGCAGCTTCAATGGCTGACAGGTCTTCCCGCTGCAGGTTTTCGATCAAAGCCAGTTCAAGTTGTTGTTGGTTGGTCATGGCTTCACGGACCAACACCGGTACAGAATCCAAACCAGCCAAGATGGCTGCCCGCAAGCGGCGTTCACCTGCGATCAGAATGTAATTTCCTTCCACTTCCGGGTCTTCGGTGACAATTAGAGGCTGTAAAATACCATGTTCTTTAATGGAAGCGGTCAATTCTTGCAGGTCAGAGGATTGGATCTCGGCGCGCGGCTGGTAAGGATTGGGACGGATCAATGCGATAGAAACATAATTTGTCCCTTCAGAGGGCGATTGCATGGAAAGATCCCCACCAGGGATCAGTGCATCCAGACCTTTTCCTAAACCTTTGCGTTGTGCCATTTATCTATCCTTATTCTATCCTAGTCTTCTTCTGCGAATTCCTCAATATCGGGAACGTTCTTCCCATCCTGTTTCAGAATCTCCCTGGTGAGAGCCGAATACGCCTTGGCGGCGGATGAAGTTGGAGCATAAACGGAAATAGGTAGTCCATAGGAAGGTGCTTCTGCCAGACGGATGCTGCGGGGTACGATGGTCTGGAAAACCTTATCGGGGAAGAACTTCCGCACCTCTTGCACGACATCCATCGCCAAACGGGTTCTCCCATCATACATGGTCAGAATTACACCACGTACATTCAGCTCTGGGAAAAGGGAACGTTTAATACGTTGTAGAGTATCGGTAAGTTGTCCAAGCCCTTCCAGTGCTAGGTACTCACATTGCACGGGGATAAGTACCCCGTCTTTGGCTGCCAGCAATCCGTTGATGGTAAGGATGCTCAAAGATGGAGGGCAATCGATCAGGATATAGTCATAGCGATCTACTATCGGTTCGATTGTTTCGCGCAATTTGAAATTCCGTTTATCCGAATCCATTAATTCCACTTCTGCACCAGCCAGAGCAGGAGAGGAAGGTAGAATGGATATCTTTAGACGTGGGTTGTGCAATATGCTGGGTCCGATAGGTGTCAATCCAACCAGCACTTCATACGAGCCTTTCTTTACTGTCAATTTATCGATACCTAATGATGAAGTGGCATTTGCCTGCGGGTCGACATCCACGATGAGCACCCGCTGTCCGTATAAACCGAGGAAAGCACCTAAATTAATGGCGGAAGTTGTCTTTCCGACCCCACCTTTTTGATTAACCAGCGTAAAAATCTTTGCCATCTTATCTCAATTCTATTTAATGATCTCGACCAGATTTTGGTTTATTTCCTGCATAGTAGGCACTCCCGATAAGCCAGCCCTACCTACCGACCTTGACGCTAATTGTACGGCATTTCGGGCTGCCATCCAGGGGCTGCCGGTGTGAAAAAGGCGCGAAAAGAAGACTGCTGCGAAGATATCACCAGCTCCAGTGGAATCGACCGGGGAGATAGAGGGAGCCGGAAAATAGCGCGCATCCCCTTTCCAGTAAACCCGGGCGCCATCCTGTGCTTCAGTAACTGCTAATATCTCACATAAATGAGCCATTTCAACGACTTTATTCTCATCTCCGTTCACATCTTCCAGGCTGATTACAACAGCCTTGAGCAGGGGAAGAGCCTTTTCTGCCCAATCCCATATGATATGGTGAACCAGACCTTGTTCATCCCAATTGCGCATCCAACCCTGAGGAGTGGCACATAGGAAGGCAGCCCTGGAGAAATGCAGAACTGTTTCCAGTGTGATCTCTTGGGCAACCGGACCGAGGTGGATAATATCCGAATTCATCCATTGTGGAGGGACAGCAGGTGCTTGAATTAATTCAGCTTGCGCATAGCAATATTGTCTGCGAGCTTCACCATGCACTATGTTTTTGAATTGAGTGGCTTGGTTCGTTTCGATATTGACGACATCCATTCCCTCATCACAGAAAAATGGGATACTATCTGGATATGAAGTGACCAGACGGACAGGATGCCCAAGAGCATGTGCGGTGAGGGAAGAATATGCGGCGGTACCACCCATTTGAATCCCTGAAGAGGTGATATCCTGGGTTAGATGACCAAGAACGAGGTAAGAAAGATCATTTGATGACATGCAGCCATTGTGGTTGGTAATATTTTTTATAACTGTAAAATTATAGCATTAAGTATTGATCTCTATTGTGGGGAGGGGTTGAACCCTCACCAGTGGAAATTTCAGTAGAAGTAAGCTGATGAAGAGAGCTATGACGTATAGGAAGGTGGCTGATCGAAAATCGAAATAGATCGGTATCATTTCTGTATTGGCTCTTTGCAATAAAGAATAGAAAAGAGGTGAGAGAAATTGACCGAGGTTCGAGCCTGCTACCACCAAAGATACCGAACGCGACGCATCATTTTGTGGGGCGTATTGTGTGGTGCGTAACATGATGGCAGGAAAGAGAATTCCAGTGCCTATGCCGGAAACAAAAATACCGGTGAATAAAAGTAGGGTATTGGGAGTGCAGGCGGTCAAATAGAATCCGCCTGCTAACAAACTAATAGCAAATGACCACACATATTTCTTGAAGAATTTCATAACGTGGGTGAAAATGATATTGATGAGCGCAGCTGCCAGAGTTGAAAAGGAGGCTGCCAATCCGGCAATTTGTGATTCGCCAAACTCGCGAGCGTTGATTAAATGTGCGATTCCGGTGGGGAAAATATAGAAGGAGACCATGAAGAGAGAAGCATTGAAAGCAATGATATAGACCATGTTCATGCCTTGCATGACTTCTTTGTTTTTAATGATCCCATGGTTTCCACTTTGAGGTTCTGGGAGCCAAAAGAAGGTGATGATCCAAACGATCAGAGCAATTCCGTAAATACCAAAGGCATAACGCCACGCAAACTTCGCCAGCCAACCTGCCAGCAGTGGTGCCAATACGGCTACCAAATGGGATACCAGTGTGGCATTGCCAACCATACGCATTCTTTCATCACCAGTATAAAAGCTAGAGATAAGAACAGTCGAAAATGTATTGGTAACACCTGCACCAAAACCCAGAATAATACGAAAACCCAGGATTGCAGTGAAAGTATGGCAAAAACCCGCCCCGATGCCACCGATCAAATATAGAAGCAAACCGATGAAAAGCAAGCTGCGTTTTGGCATTTTATTGGCGATCGATCCTGTAATGAGTGATGAGAGGATAATAAAGAGAGCTGGTAGGGTGAGCATGAGACGGATATTTGTCAGAGGCACTTCTGGAAAAGCCTGGTCGAAATAAACTAGGACCGGTGCAATGGATGCGTTGGTCATGATATTCAGTGCAGAGATAGAGAGAACTGAGAGTTTTGTCTTATCCATAATCAGATTGGTTTTCCAAGCCGGGTTGCAAAATAGAGTATTATGGTACATGACAACTGCACGCCTGTCAATTTATCAAAAGAATCTCACCTATGATTTATAATGAGGATAGTTTCAAAAGAGGGAGTGACCTGCTTTCAAGGTACAGAAGGGGAAGTATGAAACGTATTAGTGAATTACCATTTGACGAACGACCTAGAGAAAAAATGGTCGCCCTGGGGGTGACAAGCTTGAACAATGCGGAATTGCTAGCCATTCTACTGCGTACCGGTGTGGAAGGGGAAAGCGCGGTAGAGTTGGGAGCTCATTTGCTGGAAGAATTCCATGGGATAGCCGGCATCCACGCAGCTGAGATCGATCAACTATGCATGCTGAATGGAGTTGGGCAGGCAAAAGCGGCTCAGATCAAAGCAGCACTGGAATTAGGATCGAGGCTGCATCGGGAATCCATGGATGAGCGCCCGGTGATCGACAGCCCTGAAAAAGCCTATGAAGTACTAAAATTTGAGATTCTCCAGAACGATCGTGAAATGTTATGGGTGTTAGCTTTGAATACCAGGCACCGCCTTATCAAGAAGAAAAAACTATACCAGGGAACACGCAATTTTTCATCAGTGCGTATAGCGGAGATATTTGAATTCGCCATCCTGCAGCATGCCTCAGCGATTATCTTGGCACACAATCATCCCAGTGGTGAAGCACAACCAAGTCAGGAAGATCTGCGTATCACACAGGAAGTGCGTAAGGCAGGAGAGTTATTGGAGATCAGTTTGCTAGATCACCTGGTTATCGTGCCCGGACAATATCGTTCGTTGAAAAAGGAACAGCATGGTATCTTTGAAACGAGTGATATGTATATATAAGGGAGCAAATCTTTTAGTCCATCAAGTGCAAATGCTTTTCTCTTTAGGTTGAGCAATGGTTCTTTTTATAAATTAAATTACATGGTAGAAAAGTTATGTTTCCGGAAAGATGGATGCATCCACTTCCTGGTCAGGTACTCTAATGAGTAAATCATCAAATTCGAAGCGAGCAGTTACACCCTCAGCCGTCCAAATAGCTAGGGAAAGATAAGCAGTCTCGGGTCGAGTTTTATAATCATTGACGAGCTGATTGTTGATGTAGAACTGGTAATAGCCATCTTCGGCAACGATAGTGAGTTCATTCTGTTCATCCCAATTGATGGCGCTATGCGGACGGGTGGATATGGGAAATTTTTGCTTGCCGTTCTCGAACTGAATCAGGTTGTACCAACCGTCACGGCTGCTGAGCATCAAAGCATAAAAATTATCACTGTCACGCTGATTGAAAACAATTCCCCATGAACAACTTTTATAATTGCTGAAAATGTCCCCTGTAATGGTGATCATAAAGTTTCGGGCGGGCAGGATATTCATCCACTGGATGACACCCGATAGATATCCCGAAGTAGCTTTGCCGGTCAGGTCAGCGACGAATTTTCCATTCTCGATCTGGAAGAGCGAACGCGATAGTTCATCTGAGCCGCCACCCAGATCCCAATCATTTAGATTATCATCGAAAGTATCACAAAACACAGTCGTCCAATCTTCACGGTAAACACTGCTCACATCACAATCATTGATCGATGTATCCGTAGGGGTAAGCACCAATTGTGCATTTTGGGTGGAGGTTTGCACGTTTTGTGTTGAGGCTATTGCAGTCTGGATAGCGCTTTCTGAAGGGCGGGTACATGCCCCTAAAATTGTGAAAATAAAAGTAGCAAGTATGATCTTTTTCATAAAATCCATCTCTTAAAAATTATCTATTAATATTGAGTATAGCAATTTGAGATTCCCAATACAATGACGAATATGTTGGGAAAACTTCAAAAGTGGACACATAAAAACTTTAAAAGTGAACTGTGAAATTTTCCGAAGCTGGACGAAACTTCAAAAGTGAACTGACTTATCAACACTTGAGATGGGGATATTCAAGGAGT